>LNFM01001266.1_pt1 | contig 58253 bp, 52 predicted proteins | sample 596031 | NCBI WGS metagenome assembly LNFM01 (sample SAMN04254537, study PRJNA301005) | activated carbon metagenome | isolation source: dual media filters at the Ann Arbor, Michigan drinking water treatment plant | place: USA: Ann Arbor | reverse complement strand
GCTCGGCTGTCCTCATGTCCACACTTGTCGAAGAATTGTGGTCGTACTTCGGTGATTCAGCGGTCATCGGGACTTCCACGTCAGCTTAGTGACAGAAGCGGACGTCGGCTCAGGGCGGGTCCAATTGCCGCCGGTTTTCAAGGGCTGACCAGACATTCGGGACGGCACAGTGAACGCCGCAAGTGACCCATAGCCGACCAAGACAGATAGCGAGCATCAAATCGACGTTCCAGCGCAACTCGATCACCGTAAACGATAAACGATAAATGGCAAAAACTTCAATTATCAGCCGTCCATGCGCGAGCCGTAAAATGGGTATCTAGCGGCAGATCAAAAAGGAAGTGCGTGTAGTTACTCAGCGTCTTCATGCTGATGGCCAGAATTATGCCGAGGGCGTTCTTCTCGCTGTAACCAAAAGATTCGAATGTGGCTCTTTCCGCTGGGGTCGGCCGTCCTCTCGACAAGACCATCTGACTTGTGAACGCCGCAAGAGCCTGTAATTTCGGGTCTGCAATCGCCTTGCCGTCTCTAATGGATTCTGTGACGTCAAGCGGCACGTTGGACATCGTGTCAGCGATAAAACTGTGCGCGGCCATGCAATAGTCGCAGCCATTCTCTCGCGAAATTACAAGAAAAATGACCTCCTGCTCGATGGGAGAGAACCCGCACTCCGAACGGAAGGCTGAATATCCTGAGGTGTAGGTCTGGTAGAGCGCTGGCTCATTGGCCATCGCTCCATACATATTAGGGACGAAACCAAGCCATTGTTTGGCGCCCTCCATAAGTGTCTTCACCTTGCCTGCAGCTGTCTCAACAGCGATAATCCGAACTTTCCGCTGGTCGAAATTCATTTCACTGCCACCTCATAGGAAGTAATCACTCATCAGCGGATGAGCATCGCTTCGGCCCAGATACTAACAATCGGGCGCTGCAACTTCTGTAACGATCGTCACAAATGGCCTCACGCGCTCACCTAGCCCCTTTTCGGCTTCGCTTCAATAACGGGTTGACACCCTACCATGTAGTAGGTAGAAGCGCTCCATGATCCACACAGATACCAAGTCTGCGCTGCTTTCCGAAGCTGAAGCACTTATCCGAACGGTGGGCTATGCTGCGTTCAGTTACGCGGATCTATCGGAGCGCGTTGGCATCCGCAAAGCCAGCATCCACCATCATTTCCCGACCAAGGAAGACTTGGGCACAGCTCTCATCGACGCCTACCTCGTGCGTTTCATCGCTGAGCTGGAAGCGCTGGCCGCACGCTCGATCAGCCCGAAAAGAAAACTTCTGGTCTATGGCGACTTGTTCGCAGCAAGCTTGCACGATGGACAAATGCCCCTGTGTGGCGCGCTTGCTGCGGATGCCGCCTATCTTCCCGCATCCATGCAGCAGCGCGTCAAGAAATTCTTCGAGCTTCATCTGGCTTGGCTCGAAAAAATACTGGCCGCTTCGATTGCAGCGGGAGAGATTGAGAACGGTCAGTCCCCCAAGAGCTGTGCCTTGTTACTGCTCAGCACGCTTCAAGGTGCAAGCATTGTAGCTTGGGCGTTGAAAGACCCCTCGCTCATCAAGCCCGCCTTTCGGCAGGCCATTGAAAGACTAGCCGCGTAAAATTTTTTGCCCCGCACACCTACCTACTGGAAGGAAGGCTATGTGTTCACCGTCACAACTGCAAGCGCCCGGCACGAGCAGCGAGCGCGAGACCAACGCGATGGCGCATGTACTCGGCCGGTGCACCTGCCGAAGAACTGTCTTGAGGTCCGCACTTGCGTTCACGGTCGCCCCGTTCATCGGCAGAATGCCTGCACTGGCGGACACCACACTATCTGTGACTGAGATTGCGCCTGGCGTATTCGTTCATCAGGGCCGCCACGAGCTGCAATCGCCCGAGAATCGTGGCGACATGTCCAACGCCAGCTTCGTCATCGGCAACGACGCCGTAGCCGTTATCGATACGTTGGGAAGCGCCCAGATCGCACGTGAGTTGCGGACGGCGATCAAAGCGATCACCGATAAGCCGATAAGATACGTCATTAATAGCCACATGCATCCGGACCATGTATTCGGCAATGCGGCCTTTAAGGAAGACAATCCACAGTTTGTCGGACATCACAAACTCAGGCGCGGGCTCGAAGCGCGCAGCCAAGGTTATATGACGTCGAACAAGTCCATGCTCGGCGAGAAGGCATTCGCGGGCTCCGAAATCATCTATCCGACACTGGATGTGAAGGACACGCTCACGATCGACTTGGGTGGAAGATCGCTCGTATGCGAGGCGCAGAAGACTGCCCATACCGATAACGACCTCATCATCACCGACAGCAAAACCGAAACCGCGTTCTTCGGCGATCTGCTGTTCTCAGGCCACGTGCCGACGCTCGATGGTTCTCTGCGCGGCTGGCTTTCCCTAATCGAGCAGCTCGAGGGGCGCAAAGTGGCCCGCGTTGTTCCCGGACACGGTCCACATGCCATGCAGCTTCCCGGCGCCATCCTGCCGGAGAAGCAGTACTGGTCGGTCGTCGCATCCGATGTGCGCAAGTTCATCAAGGACGGCAAAGACTTGATGGAAGCGACAAAAACGGCGGGGCAATCCGAGCGTGCCAATTGGCAGATGTTCGACCAGTACCACGTCCGCAACGTGACAGCGGCCTTCGCAGAACTTGAATGGGAATAAGAAACAACGAGGAGAGGAGACTCATGTCAATGGAAGCGTACAGGCATTCACTCCGCCGCTCTGCGGCCGTTATCGTGATGGCTGCGGGTCTTAGTGCTAACATCAATGGCGCAGCGCACGCCGACGAGGCGGGCACCGATGAGGCGAACTGGCGATCATTGCAGAGCGACGTCTTCGGATCGCGTCTGGTCCAGGAAGACGATGGAGTTGTTGCAATCGATGCTCCAGTGCGGGCCGAGGACGCTGCTGTCGTTCCAATCACCGTGCGCGTTTCGCCATCCGTTAAGGGGCCATTGAAGTCGATGTGGTTGATCATCGACAAGAACCCGGCTCCTGTGGCTCTGGCTTTGACATTCGGTCCGGCGGCAGGCAATGGCGGCGGAGAGCGCCGCTTTGCGACGCGCGTGCGGATGGACTCATATTCTTATGTTCACGCGATCGTCGAAACAGACGATGGCGTTCTGCATATGAAAAAGGCTTTCGTGAAGGCATCTGGCGGCTGCTCAGCGCCGGCCCCCAAGGATTCCGACAAGGCTGATGCCGACTTGGGAAAGACACTCATCAAAAGCATCGACCCCGCTGTCGATACCGCAGCGCTGCGCGAGGCGCAGATCATGATCAAGCACCCGAACAATAACGGGATGCAGATGGATCCGGAGACACGGAACTTCACTCTGGCGCGCTTTATCCGCGAGGTGACGGTAACGCGTGGTGGCGACCTGGTCTTCAAGGCGGAGACGGGGTTTTCGCTCTCCAGCAATCCGAACTTCCGCTTCACCTACGAGAACGCAAAGGACAATGCGCTGGACGTAACCTCGATCGACACCGACGAGACGACGTTCGTTGCCCGCTCCACGCAAGTTTCCGTGACCCAATAACTGAGCAGAAAGGTAAGTACATGTCGTTGATGGATTGGACGCACTATCGCAACTCCCTGATGGGTCGCGTCGGGGAACTCGCAAAGATGTCTCCGGATTCGGTGGGAGGATATCTTATGGCGAGTGGCGCTGGCGCTAAGACGGGACGTCTGGATGAGAAGACCCGTCAATTGATTTCACTTGCGGTGGCAGTGACCACCCGATGCGACGGTTGCATCTCGGTGCACTCGCAAAAGGCGGTGGAAAATGGCGCGACTAAAGAGGAAATCGCCGAGGCGCTCGGCGTTGCGATTGCGATGAATGCAGGAGCAGCTCTTGTCTACTCCGCGCGCGCGTTAGATGCTGTTGATGCAGCTGCTTGACCAATGACGCGTGGAGGGCGCCATAGCGCCTTCCACCTCTATTCTAGTTCCGCTGTTGGCCCCCAGCCGACTCCTGCTCAGCGCGCGTCGACGTCGGTAGTCGAGTGGAAAGCGGTCATGAGAGGACATCATGCACGCTGTTGAGAAGAAACCGGACCTGCTGAGAGCGGCTGGCAAAGCGCGCTTTTGACCCAAATGTATGGACCGGCTGCGGTCCGCAAGAGAGATTTAGCCGTGGAGAACGGAAGTCGCTAATATGTATCCGGCCTGTTTGATCGGCTCGCGGGCCGTGGCCATGATGGGAATACGCACGCGCCAGTGGTCTCATTAGCGGAAAGGCTGCAAGTAGCCATAAGGGTCATCAGACGTTGCGGGCGTTTCTTGATCCGTTCCATGCAGTCATCTCAGTCGCGAACTTCTGCTACCGGCTAGATTGCATCTGCCGTGCGTATTTGTGTGCCGAACGTCCCACCATTGCGCAGGATGCTCCAGGCAATGCGAGCAAGCTTGTTGGCGAGAGCTGTTGCGAGCTTGTTTTTGTGCATGCGCGTTGATGCATGCTCCAACCATCGGCCGAAGGCGAACTTCAGCCAGTTCTTCGGCCGCATCAGAATGATGTGCGCAGCCTGAACGAAGAGTGTTCGCAAATAGCGATTGCCCTGCTTAGAAATGCGCCCGAGGATCGGTTTGCCTCCAGTACTGTACTGGCGCGGCACCAAACCGGGCCACGCCCCAAAATCGCGACCCCGGTCAAAGGCCTCGCCTGTGCCGATTGCGGCAACCGTAGCCGTCGAAATCAACGGGCCTATGCCTGGCACGCTCATCAAACGCTCACAATTCGTCTCAACCTCGCTGATCTTCTCAATCTCAAGCGTGAGGCTCTCAATCCGCTTATCAAGCGAAACCCAATCCTCATAAAGCCCATCGATGATGCTCGTCATTCGGGGAGAAATCTCACTCTCGCGGTTCTTCAAAATAGCGAACAGCGAGTTCCGCAAGGCACGGGCGCCTGTGCGAACTGCAATGCCTTGCTCGATGAGGAAGGCCCGGATCTGATTGATTGTTGCCGTTCGGCGCGACACCAAGCGCGAACGAACCCGATGGAGCGCCTGCAAATCCAGTTGCTCTTGGCTCTTCTCAGCAACCGTCTTAAAGTTCGGTCGCATCGCAGTCTCGGCTATTCCTTCGGCATCGTTATAGTCATTCTTCTGACCCTTCACGAAGGGCTTCGTGTACTTGGCAGGGATGATGCGGGGCTCGAACCCAAGCTGCCGTAACGTGCAGCTCACGAAGTGTGCGCTGAGGCAAGCTTCCAACCCTACGACGCAACGAGGCAGCGCCTCGAAGGTCTCCACAAGGGCTGAGCGCTTGATCTTGCGCCGTAACGCAATCTTAGCGGCGCGATCAAACCCGACAATGTGGAAGACATCCTTGCCGATATCCACGCCAATGGCAGTCAATGCTGCGGAAGCTGATTGGGATGTGCGAGGCATGAGTGCTGCTCTTTTGGTTCGCAGGTGAGGCTTCCAGCCTAACCTGCAGCTTAAGGGGAGCAGCCGGTCCATCCCATTAGCAGAAGTGAGTGCCCCGATTTGACGCGCCATTGTTAAATCATTCCACCCTGGTCATTGGGATAAACAACACCACATAAAACAAACGTTTTCGTGTTGTCCGGAGAGAGAGCGTTGAAAACACTGCGGGAATACCTTCGCGGATTGACCTCAGATCATCTTTTTCTGCGTATTTGCATGTTATTGTGGGGTGTACCACTTGCCAGCTTCTCAGCCGTTATGGGTTGGTCGGTCGCCCAGGAGACGTCAGGCTCGCCGGACGTTTTTTTGGTAGCCATACTGCTCCTACTTGCAGTAATCGGTTTAATGGGCACAGCGCTCACAATGGCTGCGATTTTTGGGTCAGACTCGCGCGTCGAAAAAACTGGCGAACTAATAAATGCCAGTGATGAGGGTTCGACTATTCTTCTCGCAATTGTCGTAATAGTGGCTGTGCCTCTGGCCATTCTCGTACGTTCGGTTAAGCGGGACTGATCAAGAACTCTGGTCCGGTCACAAGCCTCGGCCCGCTCGATTTGGGAACGACCGCAATTGGCCCATAGCGCCAAAGTTGACATGTCTGCTTTCGAAGGTGAAGCGGTCCGTTGCAGCTGAGGAAGCGGCTGATCCTCGGTGCGTAGACAGGGCATGCAACAGCCACAAATTTCTCTTCGCAGCGAAGAACGTGCTGCGTCTGGGAATGTCCTCAATTGCAAGAATTTAGTACGGGCAGGATATAGCGAGGTTCCGGTTCATCCCATTAGCGGACATGCGCTGACCCGTTTGGAAGGATGCTCACCGCGCGACGATTCATGTCTGCTACCGGAGCCATTGCGTAGGTCCTCGCTTTGGGCAACTACGAAGAGAAAAGCTAACCCCTGCGGATGGTCGTAACCTTGCCGAACATGTAGACAATCAACTTCTTGACTCCTCTACAGCACGCGCCGCCATGGCCAGTTGCGGTAAGCGCTCGTTAAGAGCTCTTCGAGCGCCATCGACATATAGCCATGGTTGGTAGTGGTTGCCATCGGACGAATGCACATATTCGATCCCGCCAACATCAGCGCCGTTAGCCGCATCGCATAGCAGCTAAGCACTTGCACCATCGCGTCTCATCTTAAGTCGGTTCCGCATGGACGTTCATCACTTCCGATGCGTGTCGGATCCCGTTCAAACCGATACGGATGTACAATTGCTGACCTCAATTCATACGAGCGGCAAAGGAAGGCGCTCCAGGGTCAATCGCAGCTATTGGAGAAACGCCTCGCTACAGCGGCCAACTTCAGAACGTGCTTCACCGACCGCCACACCGACCGCGTCGCGGTTCTCGCGCGACCAGGAGCACCTCGCCCACTTCTACAAGCACCTCATGTTCAACGGGGTGCAGCTCTTCACGCTGAGCGAAGGCTGGATAAGCGAGCTTCACATTGGCTTCGGAGGCACAATGGGCGCTCTCTACGTCCGTCAGCTCTCAGAGAAAACCCATCGTGGACTGCGCGGCCGGGTAGAGGCAGGCAAATCTGGGGGAGGGATCACCTACGGCTACGATATGGTTCGTACCCCGAAGCCTGATGGCACCTTCGACGCTGGAGAGCGTCAGATCAACGAGTCGGAAGCTCAGATCGTTCGCAGAATCTTCGAAGCTTACGCTGGCGGCATGCCGCCGAGGAAGATCGTGTTCATGTTGAACCAAGAGGGAATTCCTGGACCTCGCGGTAAGGGCTGGGGGGCTTCAACTATTCATGGCAACACGGCGCGTGGTGTCGGCATTTTGAACAACCCGGTCTATGTCGGCCGGCTCGTTTGGAACAAACTCAAGTACGTCAAGGATCCGACCACCGGTAAGAGAAGGTCGCGCAACAACGATAAAGCAGATGTCGTCGAAAAGGATGTTCCCCATCTACGGATCATTTCGGATGAACTCTGGCAGCGCGTGAAGGCGCGACAGAAGGCGGTATCATTCACCGTTACGGGCGCTGCAAAGGAACCGTGGGATCGCCGCCGTCCTCGCTACCTACTGTCCGGCCTCACCAAGTGCGGATGTTGTGGTGGGGGATATGTCTTGATCAGCAAGATGCACCTCGGGTGCGCCACGGCTCGAAACAAAGGCCTCTGTTCGAACAGGCTCGCAATTTCAAGGCTGAGCCTGGAAGAGCTCGTTCTTTCTGGGCTGAAGCATCGCTTGATGGCGCCGGACCTTTTCAAGGAGTTCTGCGAAGCTTTTTTTGCCGAGGTCAACAAGGCCCGGATGGACGCGGGTGCCCAGCGGGCATCGATCGAGGCAGAGTTGACCAAGGTTCGCCGGAGGTTGCGCCAGATTGTCGATGCGATCGGGGATGGGTTCTTGGTCCGGTCAATGAAAGACGAGCTGTTGGCTCTCGAAGCTCGCGAGGACATCCTCCTCAGCCAGATGGAGGTCGCGCCGCAGCCAAAGGTCCTGCTGAACCCCAAGATGGCGGACGTCTACCGGTCGAAGGTGGCAGATCTGCATGCGGCACTGGATGACCCCAACTCCGGACCGCAGGCAGCCGAAGCCATACGGGCTTTGATAGAGAAAATCGTTGTGGTTCCCGTGGATGGGAAGATGACGGTCGATCTTTATGGGGAGATCGGCAGCATCCTGCGACTGGCGGCCGGTTCAAAAAACCAAGATGCTCTGGCAACCATGGCTGAGCAATTAGTGGTGGTTGCGGGGGCAGGATTTGAACCTACGACCTTCAGGTTATGAGCCTGACGAGCTACCGGGCTGCTCCACCCCGCGATACCGACGGAGCCGAGACGAGACGTGATCGTAGTCGTGATCAGAGTCGTCTGGGATAACGGCGTGGCCCCGATTGCCACTGCCGATGCAAAAGCCGCCCAGGAGGGCGGCTCGTAGGGGTCGTATAGCACGTTTTTCGCCGATGTGAAGGCCGGTCTGCACGGCGGAGTATGTGAGGGGCGCGACAGTTGAGCCCGCTTGAGAAACTCATGGGCTCGACGGCTCGCCGGAGGGCTGCAAACGCGGCTTTTCGGCGCTGCTCGCCTGGGCTAGAACAGACCCAATCGGCCGAACCAACGGCGTCCTTTTCCGTATTCCTGGAGGGCGGCCGCGTTCTGAGCGGCCGGAGCATCTGGGACCAAGCAGACATGGCGAAAGACGTAGCGGGCGCACATGCCGGGGTCCGGCCTCAGCCGGCGCCGCAGCGCTTGGAGGAGGCATTCGTACTCCTCGACAACAGCTCGGGGCGCGGTCCGCCGTCGCAGCTCTATACCTCGCCGAAAGAGATCATCGTTGCGGAGGCGCCGGAGGAGGTGGAGGGGGCGTTTGCGCGGCTCGAGGCGGCGCGCAAGGCTGGGCTCTATGCGGCGGGATTTTTTTCGTTTGAGCTTGGGTATGTGCTGGAGCCGCGGTTGGCGCCGTTGTTGCCGGCGGAGCGGAAGGTGCCGCTGTTGTGGTTCGGGATCTATGAGGCGCCGAAGCTGCTAACGGAAGCCGAGGTCGACCATTGGCTATCCTCGCACACGAAGAGCGGGAGCTATCAGTTCAGCAACGTGTCGCGGGCGTGGTCGAAGGAGGAGTACGTCGCGCGCTTTGAGAGGGTACAGGAGAAGATCCGGGCCGGGGATATCTATCAGCTCAATTTAACCTTCAAGGCGCGGTTCCGGCTCTCTGGCTCGCCGCTGACGTTTTATCGCGATCTCAGACAGCGCCAGCGCGTGGCGTACGGCGGGATCGTGGACACGGGCGAAGTGACGGTGCTGACAGCCAGCCCGGAATTGTTCGTCGAAATGAAGGGGCGGACGATCGAAACGCGGCCGATGAAGGGCACGTCGCCGCGCGGAGGGACGCCGGAGGCGGACGCACAGGCGCGGCATGTGCTGGCGACGGACGTGAAGCAGCGGGCGGAAAACCTGATGATTGTCGATCTGATGCGCAATGACATCGGACGCATGGCCGAGATCGGCAGCGTGCACGTGACGGACCTTTTTACAGTCGAGACGTACCGCACGCTCCATCAGATGACATCTGGTGTCCGGGCGACGCTGCTTGACGGCGTGACGCTGCATGATCTGTGGCGTGCGATCTTTCCGCCGGGATCGGTGATCGGGGCGCCGAAGATCCGCGCGCAAGAGCTGATCGCGGAATACGAGACCGAACCGCGGGGAGTCTATTGCGGCGCGATTGGATCGATCGCGCCGGACGGGCAGGCGTTGTTCAACGTGGCCATCCGCTCGCCGATCATCTTCCGCGACGGATCGGGTGAAATGGGCATCGGATCGGGCGTCGTCTACGACAGCGTCGGGGCCAAAGAGTACGACGAATGTCTTCTGAAGATGAAATTCCTCACCGACCCGCCCAAAACGTTCGAACTCATCGAGACGCTACTGTGGGAACGCGACAAAGGCTTTTGGCTCATCGAACGGCACTTTGAGCGGTTGGCTGCATCAGCGCGGTATTTCTCATTCAAGTTCGATGAGGCAGCGGCGCGGACGGCGCTGGAGCGGGAGGCGGCCTCGGCGGGGCGCGAGCAGCCGCGGCTGCGCGTGCGGTTGCTGCTGGCCGAGGATGGCCGAGTGACGGTGACGTCGGCCGCGATGCCGGCATCGGGCCCGGATGCGGTGATGCGGTATGTCGTGTCGCCGACGCGGCTGGACAGTTCGGACGCGTTTCTGTTTCACAAGACGACGCGGCGCGAACTCTACGATCAGGAGTGGAAGCACTACTCCGACACCGTGGGTGCAGACGAAGTCGTCTATCTCAACGAGCGCGGCGAACTGGCCGAGGGCAGCCGGACGAACATTTTCGTCGATCGCGGCGATGGGGTTCTGGTGACCCCGCCGCTGCCAGCGGGCTTGCTGCCGGGTGTGCTGCGGGCGGAGCTGCTGGCCACCGGACGGGCGGTCGAAGGGATCTTGTCGCTCGAGGATCTGGGCGGCGGCAAGGCCGTTTATCTGGGCAATTCGGTGCGCGGGTTGTTGAAGGCGGCGCCGCTCGGATGAGGTCCGGTCGCCTCGCCTTTCAAGACCTAGTTCGATTGCGCAGGCGGCGGCACGGCCGTGGGGACGGCAGCGATTTCCGTCTCACCGTGCGAGGCCAAAAACATGGCGATTGCAGCTAGCGTGATCGCGCTGGCAAGCAAGATTTCGCGCGTAAATTTACGGACGCGATTGGCGGGTCGAGGTGTGACGATGCTTGGCTTCATGACTGCATTAGTGGCGCGGACTTTTGCGGCCAACTAGATTGCTGTCTGTCGCGCGACAGTAGCGCACACATGTCGTTGAAACGGTGCAAAGAATCATGCTGCACCGCAGCATTTTATGGGCGGCGCAAACGCGCGACTTCTGTTGCGCGAAAGCAGCCAGTCAGAGACCGCGCATCGTGCATCCCAGAATGAGGATGAATTGGGCAAGCAGGAGTCCCACGATCATACCCGGGCCTTGCAGAAGCGCGATTTGGGCGTCGAAGAACCAAACGAAAATCACTGCGACCGTCAGGATCACCGAGATCATGAATGTCAGGATACCAGGTGCCTTCAATCCCATTTTCGTCTCCCCTTGCGGCTGGACCTTCAGCGCTTTCGCCATGTGACGATTCCTCAGCCTCTGATCTTGCTGCGCTGCTTATAGCAGCACAAAAGCGGCAGGGGATACGGGCGCGGGAACAACACTGTGGAGGAAAATGACAGGCTCTGGGTTATCGCAAGCCCGGTTGCCTGGTGCTGCTTTTGTTAGGTTTGCAGAGGCTTTGGGGAGGGAGTTGGGGTGCTACCGCTGTCGCTGCCTGCTCTGGGTCCGGGCGACTGGGGCCGTGGTCCGCGGAAGAGGCGGCGAACAATCAAAAGTAGAATAAGGGCGGCCAGTCCGGTGAGAACGATCAAAATGGGGTGCCGGTGCCAGAGAATCTCGGGGTGGATTTGGCGCTCCCAGGCAAGGCGAACATCGTTCTGCAGGGCCTCAGGGGTGTCGCCGTCGGTGGCCCGCAGCAAAATTTCGAGGGCCGCGCCTTGATCGCGGCTGCCGAGGACGGCGTCACGGGCGCGCGGGCTGGTCAGGGCCTTGAGGGATGTGGGTTCGGCGGCGACGCGGTCGAGGAGGCGCTGGCGAGTGTCGGGAGCCAAGCCGGTCAGGTAGCCGGCAAAGACGACAAGTTCGCCTTCATTGAGGCTGCGGGCGGCCGTCGTCAGAACGGTCTGGTCGAGATCGAACAGGAGGTCGCGCGTGGCCGGCGACAGCACCGCGAGCCGCTTAACGGCGACCGGGTCGTTGAGTGCGACGAGGCGCTCGAGGGATTGGGTCGTGAAGTCGGCCGGCTTCGTGCGCTGGAAGAGTTCGAATTCTAGGACTTTGTCGATGCGGGTGCCGGCGACCGCGTTCCACGCCAACCCTTGTTCGAGTGAGCGGGTCTGGCGGGCGATCTCCATGGCCGGTTCGGGGAGCTTGTTCACCGCGAGGTCGAGTGTGCCGTCGCTGAGGCGGCGGAGCACTCCTGCTTCGCCTTCGACGGGCATTAGGAGGCCTGTGACCTCATCGACCCGGGGCAAGGCTTCGGGCCGGACGCGATCGAGGAAGGCGCGGAAGCCGGGTTGCTTCTCGGCCAGGTCGAGGACGATGGCGTGGGCGGCCCGGTACTCTTTCCAGATATCGACGATCTTGTCGGAGGCGTGACGTGCGATCTCGACGACATGCTCACCGATCTGGCTGGAGATGGCCGCAGCGAGTTCCGTCTGCACACTCTTCTTACTCTCGTCGGATTTGAGTTCGGTGGCGATGATCGGAAGGACGCCATAGCGCAGATCCCACACGTCCTTCGCGATGAGGACGAGACCGACGCCGCCGGCCACCACGGTGACAAGCCGGGAGAGCACGCTACCGACGAGGCGGGTTCCGAGCCGGCCGGCCATGTTGCCAAGTTGGCGGCGCATGACGAGGATGGCGGCGCCCGTGATGCCGCCTGCGGTCTGGTTGAGGACGCCGCCGGCCGTGACATCGCCGCGCGCGGTCTCAGAGCCGACTTCAAATTCTTTGCCGGCCGTGCCCGTGACGACTCCGGCCACGGTGGAGCCGTAACGGGGGCCGAGGAAGGCCTTCATGCATTCAATGGCTGGGCCAGCGGCATCGGATGTGGCCAGTTCGATACGGCCAGCGATGCTCCGGCCGACGCCGGTAGCGAGGTCTTCGATCGCTGTCTTCATCCCGTCTGAGCGATAGACGCGTTCGGTCAAGGCGATCGTGAGTTCCTTGGCCTTGTTCTCGCTGCCCAACGACTGCAACAGGCTACCCCAGCTCTGTTCGTCTTTGACCGTCGCGAAGGCTTTATCGACTTCGCGATCCAAGACGGTGCCGACACCGAGACGCCGCCATTCGTCGGCGACGGCGGCCGCATAGTCAATCTCGGACGTGCCGCGCGTGAGGGTTGCGGTGGTAATGTCGAGAACGGCTTTACGGAAGTCGGACTCATTGGTCGTCTGACAGGCGGCGTAGTCACCGGCTGGGTTGGGCGGGGCGGCGAAGGCCGGGGCTATGCTGCCAGCGGCCAGCGAGAGGACCGCCGAGACGGCGACCGCTTTGCGTCGTGTGATCAACGCCACTGCACTCCTGAAGCGCGCCCGTCGCGGGCTCATCGTTAACGCGCGAGTATAACGTCTGTTGCGGCGGCTGATAGGCCAAGTTGACTGCCGGCCGCGAAACACTTGGCCGCGCTTGTCGACCTTCCGACGGTTGCCGGAGCGGCGCGCGTATAGCGTCAACCGTCTGCTAGGCAAATGTTCAGCTTTCTGCGGAATGGTGCGAAGTTGCCGGGCGACCGGTGCTTAACCTTTGCTGCAGTGCAAAGGGTGCGGGTGGCCGGCCCGCGATATCATTGGCTGGCAATTTTGGACGTAGGGGCTGTAGGTGCATGCGGGGGACTGAGAGACGTGCTGCCGGACCGGTGGCTAGTGCACCCCATCCACCGGGTTGCGCGAGCCGCAGACCCTGTGTGCAGCGCGTGACAGGTCACGATTTGGCCCCACTCCGCCGCGATATGCGCCCCGCGCCGGGCAGATGGCCTAAAGACAAGGCTTGGAGCAAGGGTCTGATCTGGCCTGCTTTTTGCGGTCAAACCGGGCGGGAAACCCTGTTGGATGGCTGTTGCGGCACACTGACCTATCGTCAGACGCTTCAAGCCAAGCGACAACCATGTTCTCGAATTGCTGCGGCGCAGCAAACAAAGGTCCGTAACGGCGCCCGCCGGTGCGGAGGAAGGAGAAACGAACCGATCGGCGGTCCCTTTGGGATTGCCACCGGTGAGCGTCGGGCAGCGGCACTTTTACAGGATGTGCTTGGCTTTGACGCCGCGATCGGTTTAATTCGCTTTGTGCGGAGTGCGAGCAGTCGTGGCTAACCAAATGAAAGTAAAAGATAAGTTTACCGGTTTCCGGGGTAGTCTGGTCATTCCCGGCGGTCCGGTTGGCGTTCTGCTGGTGCATTCGCTGGGTGGAAACCCCATCGAATTGCGGTTTGTGGCGCAGGGTCTCGCGCGGCAGGGCTACACGGTTTACTGCCCCCTTCTTCCCGGTCTTGGCGGCGGCACGGACGTGTCGGGCCTCTCGACGTGGAAGGATTGGTACCGGGCGATCGAAACAGCGCATGACGAGCTGAAGGCGCGTTGCGAGACGATCATCGTCGGCGGTTTGTCGGCCGGTGCAATGGTCGCGCTGCGTCTGGCGCGCGAGCGTCCCGAAGACGTGCACGGCGTGATGCTGTTTGCGCCGACGATCTGGCCTAACGGCTGGGCGATCCCCAAGACGTTCTACTTCTTCAAGCTCGTTCACACGAAGTGGTTCGCGCGGCTGCTGCACTTCCGGCAGCGCGCGCCCTACGGCATCAAGGATGAGCGCATTCGCAACTTCGTGATCGAGAGCTTCAAGAGCGACGAGCGCCCGATCGAAGATCTCTTCGGCCGTGGCGGCGGGCTCGTGTTCGAATTCAAGCAGCTGGCCAAGGACGTGCGCCGCGGTCTGTCGCGCATCAAGCAGGACGTGGCGATCTTCCATCCGCGCGAAGACGATCAGAGCGGGCTTTGGAATGCGCTGACGCTGCAGAAGAACCTCGGCGGTATGGTGGAATGCACCGTGCTCGATGACTGCTATCACATGGTGACGCTCGACCGGCAGCGGTCGGTAGTGGTTGATCGCGCGGTGGATTTCGCGGTGCGCCTGACGCAGAAGCTGCAGGAAAAGGCAGCCGTACGCGAACTTATCAAGGGCAAGGGCGTGGGCGAGTAAGTTCGCACCATCGGGCTAATGCGCAACCGAACAACGCCGCAGCGGCAAGCGCTGCGGCGTTTTTATTTCTGACGCGCTGGCCGGCTGGCTATTGGGCGGCCCAGGGGAGGGCCTCGGCCTTCGGTGCGGCCTTGGCGGAGCCGGCGGCTGCAGCATCGCAGCGGGGAAGATCGGCGGGTGCGCGCGTCCACGTGAAGCTCTTGGACAGCAGCTTGATGCCTTTGTAGCCGGTGACTTTCAGCTGGTCGGGGGTTTGGAGGCTCAAGGCAACGTTATAGGACGCGCCGGTTTTGGGATCGTAGATCCAGCCCTGATCCCAAGTGCCGTCGCTTAGCTTTTGCGCGTCACCGACGACTTGGAGGCCGCAGATGGGAGTCGTGCGGCGCGCGGGATTGGGATTGTAGCGGTCGACGAGCGGGTTACCTTCGGCGTTGACCAACTCTTTCAGCCACGCGATCCGTCCGCAGAGTTTTTGTCCGCAGGGCACGAGTTCGACGGCGCCGCGGCCGGTGTCGTCGTACCAAAGTCCGGCTTCGGCGGGCTGCGCCTGGGCAGACATGGGGGTGGCGAAGGTTAGGCCGAGCGCCAGCCCGATGAGGGCGAGGCGTGCCGGGATCGCTTTCAGCGATTGCGTCGTGGTGCCGCGTAACAAGGCATTCATCCTGAATCGTTGAACCTGTGGCGAAGAATTAACGCGAGATGGTGGCGTGGGAAAGCGGCAAAATCAGGAACTTAACCGGGATGATATCAGTTTCGTTCGGGCGCGCGGGCTGATCGGTCGCAAGGGCTGAACACTTTTTGGCCAAAGCGCTTTGCACTTAACCTCGCACGGCATTGGTAGTACAAAACGAGCCTTAAGTTCGTTTGCGAGATGCTTGAAAGCGGCCGTTAGCGGGCGCTGTTCGTATCTGGCTGTATTTGCGCAGACCGTACCTGCAATCCTGGCCACCCGCGATGGTGCGTCCGCATTCCGCCAGCTGGCGGACTTTGAACCTGGAACCGCATCGGCGATGATTCTCACTCTGGCGTTTCGCAATCTGTTTCACGACCGCATCCGATTGGCGGTGACGCTGGTCGGTATTCTGTTTTCAATCGTGCTCGTGGCGGTGCAGCTGGGGCTGTATCTCGGCTCGAGCCGGATGATTACGAACATGATCGAGAAGACCAACAGCGATCTGTGGATCACCACCTTCGGGGCGAAGAGCTTTGAAGAGGGCGGCATTCTGCTGACGTCGGGGCAGCGGCATCAGGCGCTGGCGACGCCGGGCGTGAAGGCCGTGATCCCGATGGTGTCGGCGTTCGCGGAGTGGCGCAAGCCCGGCGGTGGGTCGACGCGCGTGGCGGTTGTCGGCATCGATGCGGAGGATGGCGGGCTGGAGCCGTGGAACCTCATCGAGGGGACGTGGGACGATATCCGGGCGCCGGATGCGATTGCGGTCGACCGGTCGTATCTGGGCGATCTTGGGATTCAGGGGATTGGTGATACGGCGCAGATCGCGCTGGGGCGCGTGCGCGTCAGGGCGCTGACGGAGGGCATTCGCTCGTTCACGCAGTCGCCGTATGTGTTCACGCCGCTGCAGCGGGCGCGCAACCTGTTGAACATGGACGGGGAGAAGGGCGACAAGAGCACGTTCTTCCTGGTGCAATTGGAGCCGGGTGCGAACCTGGAGACGGTGCGGACGGCGCTGCAGGAACGGCTGGAAGGGACCGACGTTCTGACCAAGGCGGAATTCCGCGACCGGAGCCTGGCGCAGTGGCTGTTCAAGACGGGGGCGGGCATCGCGCTGATCGGTGGGGCGTTGCTGGGTATCCTGGTCGGCACCGTGATCGTGGCGCAGACGCTCTACTCGAGCACCAAAGACCACATCAATGAATTCGCGACGCTGCGTGCATTGGGCTCGTCGGGTTCCTATATCCACAAAGTGATCCTGGCGCAGGCGGGTCTCAGCGCGGTCATCGGGTACAGTCTCGGGATGATCATCGCGCTGTTGATCTTGTATCTGAGCCGGAATTCGCCGTTGCCGCTGGTGATGACGCCGGGACTGGCGTTCTCGCTGTTTGCGTTGACGCTGTTTATGTGCGCGATCTCGGCGGTGTCGGCGATCATGAAAGTAACCAAGATCGATCCAGCGACGGTGTTCAGCAGATGACGAACGAAACTCCCGTTCTCGAAGCCCGAGACATCGTCAAAGAGCTTGGCAAGGGTGCCGGCAAGGTGATGGCCTTGAAGGGTGTCAGCCTCAAGCTGGTGCCCGGCGAACTCACCTTGCTCATGGGGCCTTCGGGCTCGGGCAAGACGACGCTCCTGTCGATCTTGGGGTGCATCCTGTCGCCGACGTCCGGCGAGGTGCGCCTGGCGGGCCATTCGACGACGGGGCTCGGACCGGAGCAACTGGCCGAACTCAGGCGCCAGCACATCGGCTTCATTTTCCAGAGCTACAATCTGTTTCCGACATTGAATGCGGTCGAGAACGTGCGCATCGCGCTCGATGTTCTGGGGCAGAAGGGCTATCCGGCCGCGGCGCGTGCCGAAGAGGTGCTGCGCGAAGTTGGCCTCGGGCACCGGCTGCAGAACTTTCCGAGCAATCTGTCGGGCGGTGAGCAGCAGCGTGTGGCGGTGGCCCGCGCGATCGCAGCATCGCCATCCATCGTTCTGGCGGACGAACCGACGGCGGCACTCGACAGCGAAAACGGACATGCGGTGATGGCGCTCCTGGCGCGCATCGCGAAGGAACAGAACCGCAGCGTGCTGGCCGTGACGCACGACCCGCGCACACTCGGCTATGCGGACCGCGTGGTGCGCATCGAAGACGGCAAGATTGTCGGCGAAGAGCGCCGGCCAGAGGGCGTTAACTCGCCCGAGATCACCGATTTGACGAAGAAGAGGCGTAAGGCAAATGCTTAAAGTCGATCCGACCGTGCAGACGCTAACGGCGGCGGGCATCATTGCGATTGCTCTCAGTGTGCTCATCAACGGGACGCTGTCGTCGCACAGCCAGGACAAGCCGCCGATGCAAATGGCGGCCGAGACCGGCACGTCGGCGAAGGGGACCTGGGCCGCATCGGCCACCGGCCGCGTGGAGCCCAAGGACGGCGAAGTGCGCATCGTCGCGCAGTCGGCTGGTGAAATCATGGAAGTCGCCGCCAAGACCGGCGACAAGGCGCAGGCTGGCGACCTCCTCGTGTTGCTCAACGATAGTGATGCGCAGGCGAAGCTGACAGCGGCACTGGCCGAAGAGGCTGTCCGGGTGCTCGAGCGGGATGAAGAACTGGCCAAGGGTCCGGCGCTCGACCGCCGCAATGCGGAGGATGCCGCGTTCAAGGCGGAGCGGGCGGTATTTGCCGCGCAGATGGCGCTGGACGACGTGGCGCGCAAGGCAAAGGCTGGCTCCGCATCGGCTGATGACGTTGCCAAGGCCCGCACCGCGCTAACCGATGCACAGGCCTCGTTCGCTAACGAACAGGCTGCGTTGCAGAAGGTGGCCGCGCGGGACGACATGCCGTTGCCGACGCGGTTGGAATCGTCGCTGACGCTGGCGCGCTCCGATGTGACGCAAGTTTTGAATGCCATCGACCGGACGCGCGTGCGCGCTCCCGCCGATGGCACGGTATTGAACGTCTGGGCGAAGCTCGGTGAAGTCGCCGTGACGTCGCCGGATGCGCCGCTGGCTCTCTTTGGCGATCTTGGATCGTTGCGCGTGCGCACGGAAGTCGAAGAGCGCGATGTGACGAAGATCCGCGTCGGGCAGAAGGCTGTGGTGAAGGCGGATGCTTTCGGCAGTCAGGAATTCACCGGAGTGGTGACCTCGATCGCGCCGGCGCTGGGCGCACAGCGGATCACGTCGCGTGGGCCGCGGCGTCCCAACGATGTTGAAGTTCTGGAAGTAATGGTGGCGCTCGACGGGCAGCCGCCGCTCCTGACGGGCATGCGGGTCGACGTGTTCTTCAAGTCGGACGAGCCGTCGTAAGATTTGTGGTTCTATGAAATGAGAAAAGCGCGGGATTGCCTCCCGCGCTTTTTTGTTTTGTCCGACGTTCGTCGCCGTGGATCAGGCGGCGGTGCTGCGGGCCGTGGCGTCGACCTGACCGGCAAGGTCCGCATCAATACCGAGGGCTGAAGCCAATTCGGCGAGGAAGCCCTTTTCTGAAGCGTTGTCTGCGTCGATGGCGACGCGAGCAGCGGTATAGACCTGCAGCGCCTCTTCGGCAGAGGACACTTCGCGGGCGAGTTGGGCGGCTGTTGCGGGGCTGCGCAGCTCGCGTTCCAGAAACGCTTTCGCTTCAGGGCTCGCAGCGGCACCGCCGGCAGCACCCACGATGCGGGCATATTCGGTATCATCGATGCGGCCGTCGGCAGCAGCTGCTGCGATCATGGCCTTGATGATGTGCATGGCGGCATCGTTGGAGATGGCGTCCGGTTCGAAGCCGGAGCCAACTGGTGCTGCTTCGGTGGCTGCGTTTTGCGGACCCGTGATCAGCGGCCGGCCGGCCTGATGGTTCTGGTAGGCCTTGTAAGCGAGGCCGCCGATGAGCGCCAAAGCGCCGATCTTGACGGCACCGGTGGCAACGCCGCGGCCGGTTTTGGTGCCGAGCAGGATGGCGCCGAGGCCGCCCAGAACTGCGCCGGCGCCGAGCTTATTGTTGGCGATGAGGTCCTTGACCTGCGCGATCATTTCATCGGGTGAGCGGCCGCCGGTGGCATTGGTGACGGCATCGCGTGCGCCGGTGGCATCGCCGATGCGGGTCGCACCTTCTTTCACGCCTTCTGTCGCCTGTCCAAACGCCTTCGTCAGGGTGTCGACCAGTTCGGCGCCAGAGGGGCCGCCAAACTTTGCTGCCTGCTCGCGGACCTGCGCCATGATTTGATCGACGTTGCCGCCACCTGCGCCGCCTGTGACGTTGCGGATAAGATCGGCCAGCCCGCCAACTTCGCCGGGAGCGGAGGGTGCGGCGGCGGAGCGCTGCGGATTGCCGGCGAGCTGTTCAAGGAGGGCTTTGGCGTCGAACATGGATGATCCCTTTCGATGGAAGGCGAAAAATCTAGCCTGCATATAGGCACGGTGCCCGGCTGCAGCAATGTCGTGCAGATATAACGGTTATTCAGCAGCGATGCGTCCGCCCGATGACGGCGGTTGCTGGGGCGTTATCGCGATGGTGCGGGGCGGCAGGCGCGGTGTTTCTCTCGTGTCTTCGTCATCTTCATCGGACGCGTTCGGCCGGAAGATAAACGACAGCAGCCACGTCACGCCGCGCGAGAGATCGTCCATCACGGTGAAGAACGATGGGACGAAGACCAGCGAAAGAATGGTGGAGACGATTAGGCCGCCGATGACCGCGATGGCCATGGGCGCGCGGAATTCGCCGCCATCGCCGAGCGCGTAGGCGCTGGGCAGCATGCCGGCGGCCATGGCGATAGTGGTCATTACGATGGGGCGGGCGCGTTTTCGGCCGGCTTCAAGGAGGGCTGGAATGCGTTCGGTGCCGCGGGCGATTTCCTCGACGGCGAAATCGACAAGCATGATCGCGTTCTTGGTGACGATGCCCATAAGCATGAGAAGGCCGATATAGACCGGCATGCTGATGGGGTTGTTGGTCGCCAGCAACGCGATGACGACGCCGCCGAATGACAGGGGCAGCGACAACAGGATGGTGATCGGCTGGAAAACGCTGCCGAACAACAAGATCAGCAGGCCTAGAACAATCATCAGGCCGGTGCCCATGGCGGTGATGAAGCTTGAGGCCACTTCGTCCTGAATTTCGGCGTCTCCCGTCGCTTGCAGCCGGACGCCGTCGGGCAATTTGATTTTCTCGACCGCGGCGACAAACGCCTCGCGGGCGCTGCCGAGGGCGAAGCCTTTGACGAGGTCGGCGCCGATTTCAGCGCGGCGTTCGCGGTCGTATCGGTCGATGGCGCTGGGTCCACGGCCAAAGGTAATGTCGGCCACTGCTGACAGCGGGATCGATTTGCCGGCTGCGTTGGTGAGGCGGAGGTTGGCAATGCGCTGAAGATTTTCGCGCGCACTTTCCTCGACCTGAACCCGGATGGGGATCAGGCGGTCGCCGGAGGTGTATTTGGCGAGGTTGGCATCCACATCGCCGATGGTTGCGACCCGCACGGTTTCGGCGATCTGGTCGGGTGTGATGCCGAGCGAGGAAGCCTTGTCGAGATCGGGGACGATGCGAATTTCCGGCCGTTCGATGGCTGATTTCGACGCGACGTTGAAGAAGCCCGGCAATTGGCGAATGGCTGTTTCGACTTTTGCGACACCTTCCTCGAGGGCGTCGCCATCGCGTGCCAGCAGGGAGAACGACAGCTCGCGCTCGCCGCGTTCGTTGACGAACCAGGCGCGGACGTCGGGGACATCGGCGATGACCGCGGAGAGGATCGCTTTCAGTTCCTTTTGCGGCTTGTCGCGCTCTGTTTTGGGGACTAGGCGGACATTGATCGACGCGCGGCGGATTTCGAGTGTGCCGGTCGGCGAGGTGCCGCCGAGGGCAAAGACGCTTGCGACTTCGGGGATCTGCTTCAAGCGGCGCGTGATCTCGTCGGTCATGGCGCGGGTGTCTTCGAGTCGGGCGCCGGGCGGCAGCTCGGCTGAGATCACGACGCGGGACGTATCTTCATCCGGGATGAAGCCTGTCGGCAGCATGGCGGTGGCGTAGATAGACCCGGCGAAGACGCCGAGGCCGATTACCAGCGTGAGATAGCGCCAGCGCAGCGTCATGGCGAGAAAGCGCACATAGGCACGCATGGTGCGGCTATTTTCAGTGTCGTGGGGCGCGACGGGCCGCATGAGATAGGCCGCCATCATGGGCGTGATTAATCGCGCCACGAGCAGTGAGAAGAGGACCGCGACGGCAACGGTGAGACCGAACTGGCGGAAATACTGGCCCGGAACACCGCCCATGAAGGACACGGGGGCGAAGATGGCGACGATGGTGAGTGTGATGGCGATGACGGCGAGGCCGATCTCGTCGGCGGCTTCCATGGCGGCGCGATAAGGCGACTTGCCCATGCGCATGTGGCGCACGATGTTCTCGATTTCGACGATGGCGTCGTCGACGAGAATGCCGGTGACGAGCGTGATGGCCAAGAGCGAGACGAGGTTCAGGGAGAAGCCCATGAGGCTCATGGCCCAGAACGTGGGGATAGCCGACAGCGGCAGCGCGATGGCCGTTATCAGGGTGGCGCGCCAATTGCGGAGGAAGATGAAGACGGTGATGACCGCCAAAATGGCGCCCTCGATGAGGGTTGTCATGGCCGCTTCGTAATTGCCGCGGGTGTAGGCGACCGCATCGTCGATCTTACTGAGGGTGACGTCGGGGTAGCGGGCCTTGAGTTCTTCCAGGCGCTTTTCGACCGCTTGGGCGACGGATAATTCGCTTTCACCCTTGGAGCGGAAAATGGAGAACGACACGACGGGCTGGCCGTCGAGACGGGCGAAGGAGCGCGATTCCTCGGCATCATCGAGGATGCGGCCGAGATCGGACAAGCGGACATAGCGCCCGCCTGGAATGGCGATTTTCGTCTGGGCGAGTTCGGCGATGGATTTCGCGCCGGCGAGGATGCGGATGGCCTGTTCCTGCTGACCGACTTCGCCGCGGCCCGATCCGATATCGACGTTGGTGGCGCGGATCTGGCGGTTGATGTCGGCGGCCGTGATGCCGTAGGCGAGGAGGCGTTCGGGGTCGAGGAGCACACGGATCTCGCGCTTTACGCCGCCGTAGCGCTCGACGCGGCCGACGCCTTTGACGACGAGGAGTTCGCGTTTGATGACGTCGTCAACGTGCCAGGAGAGCTGTTCGAGTGTCATGCCGGGCGAGACGGCGGCGAAGGCGAGGATGGCCTGACCTTCGACATCGATGCGCTGGATCGTGGGTTCGTCGATGGTGCGCGGCAGTTCTGGGCGGACGCGCTCGATGGCGTCCTTGACGTCATTTAAGGCGCGGTCGGTATCGATTTCGAGACGGAATTCGATGACGGTCGTGGACGCGCCGTCGCTCAGGCTGGAGATCAGGTGCTTCACGCCGGTGATATTGGCGACGGCGTCTTCGACGAGCTTGGCGACCTGGGTTTCGAGTTCGGCGGGGGTGGCGCCGGACTGAGTGATGGTGACCGAGACGAGCGGAATATCGATGTTGGGGAAGCGCGTCACGGGGAGCGACTTGAAGCTCATGATGCCAAGAAAGATGAGCACCACGAACAGCAGGATCGCGGGAAGCGGCTTGCGGATCGAGAACGCGGAGAAGTTGATGCGCGACACGTCACTCATCGGGCGTCACTCACGGCGCGTGTGTCGGTGTCGATCGGGCGCACGACATCGCCGTCCTTGAGGAAGGTGCCGGCGCGCGCGATCAGGCGATCGCCTTCGGCGAGGCCGGAGACGACTTCGACGAGGCCGCCGGAGGTGAGGCCGGTTTTGATCTGGCGTTCGCGGACAGTGTCGCCGTCGAGGACGAGGGCGGTCGAGATGCCTCCGGCGGTGCTCACTGCGGAGACGGGGACGGCGAGGCCGCGCTGGCGGGCGGTTTCGATTTGCGCGCTGGCGAAGGTGCCGACGCGGATCTTTTTATCGGCGCCGATGAAGATGCGGACTTTGCCGAGGCGGGTTGTGTTGTCGATTTCGGGGGAGACGAGGCGGACAGTGCCAGTGGTGCTCGTGCCGTCGGCGACGGTGATGGCCGCGGTTTGGCCAGCTTTGAGCTTGCGCACCTGGGCTTCGCCGACTTCGGCATCGAGTTCGATTTCGCCGTTCTGGATGATGCGGAACATCGGTTCGCCCGCAGCCAGGCCGAGGGCCGTTGCGATGGCGCCGACGTGGGCCGCGCGGCGGCTGATGAGGCCGTCGACGGGGGCGCGGACTTCAGAGCGCGTGCGGCGCCATTCGAGTTCGCGGCGGGCGGCTTCGAGTTGGACTTTTTCTGCTTCGGCGGCCTGTAAGCCGCCCCTGGCGGAGACGAGGAGGGCTTCGAGCGAGCCCTTCGCAGCGGCGCGGGTGTCGAGGGTAGATTCGGACAGGTAGCCTTGCTTGCTCAGCGGCTTGGCGCGTTCGAGTTGCGCCTTGGCGTCGGTGAGGCGGGCTTGCACTTCGACGATCTGGCTCTGGGCCTGGGCGATGGCGGCGGCGCTGCGCGCGATGTTGGCGGCGTTTTGCGCGAGTTGGGTGTCGAGGGTCACGGTTTCGAGTACGGCGAGGACATCGCCTTTCTTGACTTCGTCGCCTTGGTCGGCGCGCAGTTCGAGGATGCGCAGACCTTCAACCTCGGGCGCGACGAGGACGTCTTCGCGCGGCACGAGCGAGCCGGTGACGAGGACGGTTTCAACGAAGTCGGCGGGAGCGGCGCGCGTGACCGTGACGGAGGGAGGTGCGACGGCGGCGGCCTTTTCGGTTTTCGTGTGCCGGTGGGCCAAAAAGTCGACGACGGGCTGATAGGCGCCGGTGACCCAGACGAGGGCTGCAGCTGCAGCGCCCAGTCCATATTTGATGAGCGTGGTGCGGTTCATTCTGCGGCCTCTCCAAGGGGCGTGCCGGGCCGGCGGCTGGCGATGTCTTCGACGGGATTTAGGAGTTGGCGAATGACCTCCACGACATCGGGGATGGTTTTGGCCATATCGAATTTGCGGTCGACGGCGGAGCGCCAGAAGAGGCCGTCGCCGATGACCATGAAGACGCGCGCGAGGGCTGCGGCGCTGTGGGCGGGGCGGATGCGGCCGTCGACGATCATGCGCTGGAAGAGATTTTCAAAGTTCGACGCGACGAATTCGTCAACCGAGCGGTGGATCTCGCCGACGGTGGCGTTGCGCGTCGACTCCAGGCCGATCTCCAGGCAAATCTGACGGCGGTGGGCTTCATCTTCGACGAAGTAGGCCTGGCCGATGCCTTCCAGGGCGGCGAAAAAATCCGTGGCTTCGGCCAGCTGGGCAAAGCGCGCCTGGAACTCTTGCCGATTGCGCTCGGCGAGGCCGGCGATGAGGTCTTCCTTTGAACTGAAGTAGACATACAGGGCGCCGGGCGAGACGCCGGCTTCACGGCAAATGTTCTGCATGCTCGTGGCGTGGAAGCCTGAGCGTGCGAAGCAGATCTCGGCGGCCTCGAGGATGTTGTCGCGGCGGGCGCGCTGGGTATCGGGCTTCAGTTTCGGCATTGGGCTCAGTCAATCGAACGGGGGCGGAGCGATGGCCCTAAAACGAACGCTCATTTTTTTTGGATCATCGACCAGGATCATGGCGGCGTCAAGATGAACGTTCGTTCGTTTTGTTAGCGGAATTACAAAGTAGATACAACAATTCGGTTTTGTGCCGGGTGTTGGCGCGCGCGCGCGCGGGTGTCGGGTGGGGTTCGGTGAGTACATCTGATCGCATCATCCGCTTACAGAACAAAATGCTACGCCGACAGCGGGTTCTCGATTTGCATCGCAGACCTGGGGTGGGGCGGCTGGGCCGCCCCGGAATGTGGTCGTCCGTCAGCGAGGAGCGGATTTGGCGAGCCGGACCAAGTTGAGGAACTCGGAGCGCTCGCCGAAGGGGTCTTCGCCGCGGGCGGGGCCGGCAAGTGCGAGGACGTCATCATACGTGAAGCCCGACAGGTGGGGAGAACCGCGGAGCAATTCGGCAAAGCCGGCGACGGCGGTGGCGAAGCGGACATCGGGGGCAGCGTCGGCGAGTGCCGGTTTGGCCAGTGCGTCCGTGATGGCAAGGCTCCGGGGCGTGGACGTTTCCGCGTTTGGGAGTTTGGCGCGGATCTTGAGGAAGCCGAGTTCGTTCGACGCCGAGGCAGCGATGACTGGGGCTGCGGGTTTGACGGGCGCGGCATAGCGCAGATCATCGACGCTCTTTTTCTCCGCGCCGACGGGCGCGATTTCGTAGATGGCCGTGACGGTGTGGCCGGAGCCGATGTCGCCGGCATCGACTTTGTCGTTGTTGAAATCCTCGCGCTTCAAAGCTCGGGTTTCATAGCCGAGGAGGCGGTATTCGCTGACGCGGGCGGGGTTCCACTCGACCTGGATTTTCACGTCCTTGGCGATGGGGAAGAGCGTGGATGAGGCTTCCTCGACGAGCACCTTGCGGGCTTCGTTTAGGGTGTCGGCATAGGCGGCCACACCGTTGCCGTTCTGGGCGAGGGTCTGCATCAAGCGGTCATTGTAGTTGCCGGCGCCGACGCCGAGGATGGACAAGAAGATGCCGGCCGCGCGCTTGCGTTCGATGAGGCTCTTCAAGTCGCCATCTTCGGTGAGGCCGACGTTGAAGTCGCCGTCGGTTGCCAGGATGATGCGGTTGACGGCGGACTTGTCGAAGTTGGCTTCGGCCAGACGATAGGCGTCTTCGATGCCCGACGCGCCGGCGGTTGAGCCACCCGCGCCGAGGCGATCCAGGGCGGCGAGGATCTTGGACTTTTCGGAGATTTTGGTCGGTTCGAGCGCGATGCCGGAGCCGGACGCATAGGTGACAAGCGCGACCGTGTCGTCGGGCTTTAGTTCGTCAACCAGCATGCGCAGGCCGTTCTTGACCAGCGGCAGGCGGTCTTGCGGCGCCATCGACCCGGAGGTGTCGATGAGGAAGACGAGGTTGGCGCGCGGGCGCTCCGTTGATTTTAAGTCGTAACCCCTGATGCCGATGTGGACGAGTTTGTTGGCCGCATTCCAGGGCGAGGGGACGACGGTGACAGTGGGCTTGAACGGTTCAGCCGCGGTTTCGGGCGCCGGATAATCATAGCTGAAATAGTTGATCATCTCTTCGGTGCGCACGGAGGCTTGCGGCGGCAAGCGGCCAGCATTCAGCGCACGGCGGACGAAGGCATAGGCGGCTGTGTCGACATCGATGGAGAACGTCGAGACGGGATCGGCCGCGGTTTGTTTGATCGGGTTTTGATCGGCGGTGGTGAAGCGGTCGCGGGAGTCGCCCACCACATCAGGCAGCACATATCCCATACTTTCACCGCCACTCACGGCGCCGAGATTCGACCACGGCTGCATGCGCCGCGTGGCGTCGCGTTCGATCAGGCCAGAGACTGCCGGTTTCGCTGCCATCGGCGGGGGCGGAGGGACTGCTAGGTCTGCCGATTGAACGGGGGCGGATGCGCGCTTTGCGGCGATAACGGATTCGGCCTCGCGTTGGCGCTCAGCATCGGCGGCGGCGATCATTTCGGAGGCGATCTTACGCTTTTCGTCCGCGTCGGGTTTCAACTGTGCGGATTCACGCGTGGCCGTTTTGTATTCTTCGACTGCGGGCGCGCGCACGATTTCGAGCGGTGCATCGCGTTCGCTTTGGCTGATCTGGAAGGCGACGGGGGCCGCTACGACGAGGGCGGCGAGGGATGCGGCGAGCGCGTAATGCTGGCGGGCGATGGTCATGATCGATCTCCTGGGCCCAGGTTGGACCTCGGAGATGGGACGAACGTTCGACGCCGATGCTTGGGGGGCGACTTCAGTTTTTTCGAACGCGGCAAGCGCAGCGGACAGGGCAGCCGACTTCGCCGCGTCGCGCGGGGGCGGCACGGGCAGAGAGTTCAAGCTGTCGAGGTCCTTGTTCGTCATTGCGTTCTTTTAAGCCACCTGTTCGAGAAAGGTTTTGAGACGTTTGCGGGCTTCGTGCAGATGCCAAGAGACGGTGTTCTTCGTGCATCCGAGAATTGATGCGGCTTCGGCGTGCGAGAGGTCTTCGGCGTAAACGAGCAAGACCGCATCGCGTTGTTGGGGCGGAAGCGCCCGGACGGCGCGCCACAGCTCCTGGCCTTCGATGGTGTCATCTTGTGTGACGCCCCCCGCACCATCGACAACGGACAGCATGTCTGACGGTTGGAGTGTCACAAGCCTTTGGTTGGCGCGGATATGATCGACGGCGGTCGTGTAGGCGAGGCGATAGAGCCAACTTTTGAAAGCTGCATCGCCGCGAAATGTGGCGATGGACTGGGCGAGTTTCACGCAGACCTCTTGCGCGATATCTTCGGCACGGTCGCGGGCGCCGCACCAGCGCCAAGCGAGGCGGTAGATGCGGTCATAGTGCCGGTCGAGGAGTGTCGCGAATGCGCGGCGGTCGCCCGCCGCTGCGGCTTGGGCGAGGTCTTCATCGGTCCGGTTTTGCGCTTCGGCGGGCTCGCTCACGCGTCAGGGTCTCGCGGCACGGGTGTGTGCCTTGATCCTATGGACGGACGAGATTGGGATTTCCTTGGGGCGGGGGAGAAGATTTTTTTGGGGGCATCCCGCGACTTTCACCTTTTGAAGTGGCGCCTTCTTGACCCTGCTGTGCAGGCGTGTGCCAAATGTGGCAGGAGACCCGAGGCGTCCTGACCCGCGCCAAATCCTAACGAAACAGGAGCATCGCCATGTATCCGTTCGTTTTCGCCGCTGGTGCCGTGACAGCGTACTTCGTAGTGGCCGCACTGCGGCGCCCGCGTCCGGCTGAGATATTGGCGCTTGTTCTCTGGGCGGCCTATGCCGTCTACGAATTCTACATCGCTAACGGCACGTTGTGTGACGCGAACTGCAACATCCGTGTCGACTTGATTTTCTTCTGGCCGGTCTTGGCGCTCGTGACTTACTTCGCCGCTCAGACTGTGTCGTATCCCTTGGGCGTCGCGAGCCTCTATGTCTTTTGTTTCGGACTCACGGCATGGGTGGCATCGATGTATGGATATACGGCTGTGACCGCTATCGCTGGGGCGATTGCACTCATTGCCGCCATCCTGGGCATCAAAGCGAAACTGTGGGGCTCGCATGCGGTTGAGCCGCCGGCGCAGGATTGATGGCTGATAGAGAGGGGGGTCGATATTCGAGACCGGCCCAGCAATGTCACCGCTTGCACGGATAGCCGGTGAAGATGCAGACGGTGCCGCCTTCGGCGGTGATGCAGCGCTCTTCGCTGGTTTCGGCGTTGCCCCAGTTTGCGAAGTCGGTGCCGAGGTTGGGCGTGGCGCGGACTTTGCGGCGCCAGTTGGCGCCGGCTTTGGTTTTTGCGAGCCAGAGGAAGCGGGCGGGTTCGCCGCGCGCAGAGATGGCTGCGTCGCTGCAGGTTTTGGCGGCGTGCGCGGGGGTGGCTGCGATCGTCAGGAGCAGGGCAGCGATGGCGTGTGTGAGCGGGCGCATGGATGGGACTTCAGTTGTTGCGGTTTGCGGGAGATTAGCGGGAGTCGCAGGGTGGAGGATATGGGGCGCTGACGCGCGCGTTTTGCGCTGGATCCCCGTCCGCCGCGCGCACTCGTGCATGGACGAGGATGACGTTCGGTGGGTGTGCGCCGATGTGCTTTAGAACTGCGTCAGCCAATTGAGGGTTGCGTAGGGTTCGGGGGATGCCTCTCCGGAGGAGGCGAAGCTGCCGCCGGACACGCCGCCAGAGAGGGAGAGTTCGCCGCCGTCCCAGTCGTAGCGGAGAAAGAGTCCGGCGCGGGTGTAGTCGAGGAGTTCGGTTTTGTCGTCGGCGTGACAGGCGGCGCTGTCATCCCAACCGAGGTCGCAATCGCTTTGATTGTCGAGGTTGAGCCAGCCTTCGACGCCGCCGCTCCAGTTGGGGGCGAAGCGCGCGCCGAGGCGGGAGCGGACGTTGCGCGTGTCGTGGGCGGTGTTCCAGGAGGCGTCGAGGGAGGCGAAACCCATGTCGCCGATGTTGAGCCAGAGTTCGAGGGTGCCTTTGAAGCCGATGTCGTCGCCGGAGACGAGGTTGTCGGGATCGAGCGGGGCGATCTCGTGGGTGAGATAGGAAATGCCGGCGAAGGCTTTGGCGGTGAGCGGGCCCCAGCGTTCGAGGTAGCCGATCAGCGCGTCGCCGTAATAAGTGGCGGCGGCGAAGGATTGGATTTGCGGCGTGGGGCCGGTGCCGCGGTTGCCTTCGTATTTGTATTGGCCGTAGCCACCGGCGAGGCGCATGCGCCAGCCCGGTTCGTGGATATGGCCGAACGGGGCAACGGTGACGCCGGAGTAAAGCAGCCAGTTGTCGCGCGCGATGTCGACGCCGGACCAGGTTTCGCGCCACTTCCAGATGTCACGCCAGGAGGGGCGGGTATCATCGGCGCGTGCGGGGGCTGCGAGGCTGACGAGGCATAGGGCGGCGAGAGCCGTCGCTTGGACGGCTCTCCGCTGGGCCCGGACCGCATTGGGCATGCATTCCCGCATCACGCGCACTCAACGCAACTCGAACGTGAACAGCGTTATGTTGAGTGCAGACAGTTGGTGGTCAAATCACATTTAACCAAGATTGCTATTTTGCATCAATAGGTTGTTTTGGTGTCTTTATGTTCTATCTTGGGTTGTTTTCTTTGGCTGGGTGCATGGACCGTAGGGTCATCGAGAAAAAGTGACGAACGGCCAAGTTGAGATTTTTGCAATCGTAATAAAATAACCACTATACGAAGGCAGCTGATCGCCCCGGCGCGCAGCTCCAAGACAAGCGTTACCCAACAAGCGTGACCCAAGAGGACGACCGCGTTATGGACAAGCCCTCGCCGAACAATCCGCATATGCATGACTGGCTCGGGACGCAGACGATGGGTCCGAAGCCGTTCGAACCGATGGCGTTCGATCCCAAGCAAATCATGGACGGCATGTCGGCCGCCGGCATGGGGCCAATGAAGGCGCTGACGATCCAGCAGATGGAGCTGATGACATTCTTCAGCCGGCGGGCGCAGGCTGTCCTGGGCATTCCGCAGCGGCTGTCGCGGTGCCGGACGGCGGCCGATCTGGTCAACGAGCAGACGCGTTTCTGGCAGACGGCGATGTCTCAGTATCAGGACGCCACGACGCGGATTGCGTCGGCGTGGAGCGAGGCGTTCGCGTCGTCGTTGCCGACGGGCGCGGGGCTGGCATCTGGCGGAGTGGTGTTTCCCAAGGCTGGCGTGACGGAGAAGTCCGAGCGCCCGGCGCCGCGCAAGGCGGACGTGATCCGGATGCCGAACGGGCGCGAGTAATCGCTCCATCGCAGACGGGTTCGTGCCGCGTTTCCATTAAGGGAGCGCGGCAAGGGCTTGGCTGAAACCGTTCAGCGACAGCGGGATGCCAATGCCCGCCTCTTCCGACTGGAAGATGATGAAAATGGCGGTTTTTCCGCCGGAAAACTGACCTATCAGCTTATCATCGAGCGTGACCTGCGCGTAGCAGGCAAACGTGTGGCAGCGCAGGAATGGCGCGTGGCCGACATCGACGTCGTCGATCTTAAGGCCGATGCCGGGGGGCAGCAGGACGCCAACGGGGGCGAAGACGCGCAGGACACGCATGCCCTGCGAGAACTTCTGGAAATAGACGGTAAGGCCAACGTTGGGGCGGTCTTCGGCGGTGACGCTCTGGACGAGGGCGCAGACTTCGTTCTTGGCGCCGGCGGGCGGCGGCTTGCACACGACCTGCCAGTCGCCGTGCTGGGCCTTGATGGTGCCGTCGGCCATTTCCGGATTTTTGTTGTCTTGAGCGGCGGCGGGACCAGCGAGGGCGAGGATCAGCGCCAGGCACGCGACGAGGTGCATCGCGAGGCGATGCAGTTGCGGCAGTGCAGCATGGCGGGTAGGCGTATGGAGCATGGGGTGCACGATCTCGCGTTTGGTCGACTTCAGGCGCGACACGGGCGCACAGTTGTGTCCCATCAGGCGTCCGTCGAAGAGGGCCGGTACATGGACCTACCATGGCCGGCGGCTTCCGTTCGCCCAGGAAAGAGGCCGAAGCGAGACGATTTCAACAGTTTGGCGTGAGCGTCGCGTGGCGGGGGCAACGCGAACGTTGCCGCGTCAGGTATGGATGACTTGGTGCGGACAATTGTCGCAAAAAACTTGACTTAGACCGGAGTTGCAGGTTGTTCTGGCCGCGACGAAGGGGAAGATCGTCGCACGCGGATGATAAGATGCAAAAGCGCATGCCAGCATGGACTACCGGCCTGCATATCGCTTTGGCCTCTCGGGTTGCAGGACGGTAGGACAGCGGCTGATTTCTCGGCCCGCCGACGCTGATTTCTGATCGCCCATCATCTCAACCGGAGAGACCTCCGGGATTCGGCGCGTCCCCTGATCGACGAATAGGCCCGGCACGAACCGGTCCGGTCTGGGGAGAATGGCATGACGACACGTTTTTGGACACTTGGAGCGCTGGCGATTCTCGCCGCGATTGCCGGTGCATTTGGCGCCGCCGATCCGGCGCTGGCCGTGCAGGGATATTCGGAGCCGGGCCAGATCGGCCTGCAGCGGCCGGTGACGGAAGTCGCGCGCGACATTCACTCGTTTTACGACCTGGTGAACATCATCATCATCGCGATCACGCTCTTCGTTCTCGGACTGATGCTGTATGTGATGGTCCGGTTCCGCGAATCCAAGAACCCCGTGCCGTCGAAAACGACCCACAACACGCTTTTGGAAGTGGCGTGGACGGTTGTGCCGATCCTGATCCTCGTTGCCATCGCGATCCCATCGTTCAAGCTCTTGATGCTGCAGTACACGTATCCGAAGCCAGACGTGACCATTAAGGCGATCGGTAACGCCTGGTTTTGGGAACACGAGTATCCAGGCACGACTCCGGAGGACAAGACGTTCACGGTGACGTCGAACATGCTCTCCGACGAGGAAGTGGCGGAGAAGGCGAAGGCCACGGGTCTTCCGGTGCCGCGGCTGCTCTCGGTCGACAACGAAATTGTCGTGCCGGTGAACAAGGTCGTTCACATGCTCGTCACGTCGAACGACGTGATCCATAACTGGACCATTCCGTCCTTCGGTTCGAAGATCGACGCCGTTCCGGGCCGTCTGACCTCGACGTGGTTCCGCGCGGAAGAGCAAGGCATCTTCTACGGCCAGTGCTCGGAATTGTGCGGGATGAACCATGCTTTCATGCCGATCGCCGTGCGGGTCGTAAGCCAGGACGTGTACGACCAGTGGACGGCCGCGCTGAAGGCCGGTGACCGCAAGAAGGCGAAGGAGATCACCGATCGCGTTGCGCTGGAACATGCGGGCGTGAAGTCGGTTGCCGACGCTTCGGATAAGAATTGAGCCAATGCAGATTGAGCGGCGCCGGTAGGCTGCCGCGTCATTCTCGCAAGACGATTAAGCCCTGAGACGAAAAGGTCGAAGACCATGGGTAGCACTGCGGCACACGCCGATCATCATGACCACACGCCGACCGGCATCCGCCGCTGGCTGTTCTCGACGAACCACAAAGACATCGGCACGCTGTACTTCATCTTCGCGATGATCGCCGGCATCATCGGCGGCGCACTGTCGATTGGCATCCGGCTCGAATTGCAAGAGCCGGGGATGCAGTATTTCTCCAACCCGCATCTCTACAACGTGTTTGTGACCGGTCACGGCCTCATCATGGTGTTCTTCATGGTGATGCCCGCGACGATGGGCGGGTTCGGCAACTGGTTTGTGCCCTTGATGATCGGCGCGCCGGACATGGCGTTCCCGCGCATGAACAACATCTCGTTCTGGCTGCTGCCGGCCGCGCTGGCGCTGCTCGTGATGTCGATGTTCGTCGAAGGTCCGACGGGCATGAACGGCGTGGGCGGCGGCTGGACGATTTACGCCCCGCTTTCGACCTCGGGTCATCCGGGTCCGGCGATGGATTTCGCGATCCTGTCGCTGCACATCGCGGGTGCCTCGTCGATCCTGGGCGCGATCAACTTCATCACGACCATCTTCAACATGCGCGCGCCGGGCATGACGCTGCACAAGATGCCGCTGTTCGTGTGGGCCGTTCTGATCACGGCGTTCCTGCTGCTCTTGTCGCTGCCGGTTCTGGCCGGTGCGATCACCATGCTGCTGACGGACCGCAACTTCGGCACGACGTTCTTCAATCCGGCTGGCGGCGGCGACCCGCTGCTGTACCAGCATCTGTTCTGGTTCTTCGGCCATCCGGAAGTTTACATTCTCATCCTGCCCGGCTTCGGCATCGTCAGCCACATCGTGGCGACGTTCTCGCGCAAGCCCGTGTTCGGTTATCTGGGAATGGCCTACGCGATGGTCGCGATCGGGCTCGTCGGGTTCATCGTGTGGGCGCACCACATGTATGCGGCCGGCATGAAGGTGAACACCCAGGCCTACTTCGTGTTCGCCACCATGGTGATCGCAGTGCCGACGGGCGTGAAGATCTTCTCGTGGATCGCTACGATGTGGGGCGGATCACTGCAGTTCCGGTTGCCGATGATCTGGGCGCTCGGATTCATCTTCCTGTTCACGGTCGGTGGCGTGACGGGCGTGATGCTCTCGAATGCCGGCGTCGACCGCGCGCTGCATGACACCTATTACGTGGTGGCGCATTTCCACTACGTTCTGTCGCTGGGCGCCGTGTTCTCGATCTTCGCGGGCTGGTACTACTGGTTCCCGAAGATGAGCGGCTACATGTACTCGGAATTCTGGGGCAAGCTGCACTTCTGGACCACGTTCGTGGGCGCCAACGTGCTGTTCTTCCCGCAGCACTTCTTGGGCGCCGCCGGCATGCCGCGCCGCTATGCCGACTATCCCGACGCTTTCGCGTTCTGGAACCAGGTATCGTCTTACGGCTCGTACCTGACGGCTCTTGGCACGGTCTTCTTCTTCATCGGTCTGGCCGTTGCTTTCGCCCGCAAGGAGAAGGCTGCCGGCAACCCGTGGGGTGAAGGCGCCACCACGCTCGAGTGGACGCTGCCGTCGCCGCCCGCCTATCACGCTTACGAAACGCTGCCGCGCATCGCTGCAACGTCGGAGCGTCATTAAGAGTACCGAACCCGGCTGGCCGAGAGGCCGGCCGGGTTTACTCACCCCAAGGCTGCATCATGCCCGGCGATAGAACCGGGCGACGGCTTTGCGGAACACTTGAGGAAACGCCCGGGAACGGGATTCAACCGACAGAGCCATAATGGCCGCGGTTTTGGGACGGGAAGCACGCACGATGACGACCGCCGGAGCACAGGCCGAGAGCCCAGAAGCGCTGAAGCTTCTGGAACCCAGCGTCAGCGATTTCGTGACGCTGATGAAGCCGCGCGTGATGACGCTTGTCATTCTCACGGCGGTGGCCGGCATGCTGGTCGCGCCGGGCGCGATCCATCCGGTGATAGGGCTGATCGCGATCATCGCGATTTCGGCCGGGGCCGGGGCGTCGGGCGCGCTCAACATGTGGTACGACGCCGACATCGATCAGAACATGGCGCGGACGGCGGCTCGCCCCATTCCGCGCGGACGCGTGACGCCGGATGAGTCGCTGCAGTTCGGCGGCGTGCTGGCAGTCATTTCGGTGATGACGCTGGGCGTGCTCGTCAACTGGGTTGCTGGCGCGCTGCTGGCTCTGACGATCTTCTATTATCTCTTCATCTACACGATGTGGCTGAAGCGGCTGACGCCGCAGAACATCGTGATTGGCGGTGCGGCGGGTGCGTTTCCCCCCATGATCGGCTGGGCGGCGGTGACGGGCAGCGTGAGCCTGGAAAGCATCCTGCTGTTCCTCATCATATTTATGTGGACGCCGCCGCATTTCTGGGCGCTGGCGCTGTTGCGGTCGCGCGATTACGAGCGCGTGGGCGTGCCGATGCTGCCGGTGGTGGCGGGTCCCGCGGAGACGCGAAAGCAGATTCTGCTCTATTCCATCGCTCTGGTGCCGTTGGCGATCCTGCCGGCGTTCATCGGGCTTGGTGGCATCACATATGGGGTCGCGTCCGTGGTGCTGGGCGCAATCTTCTTGTGGTTCGCCGTCGATGTGTGGCGGATCACCGAGGGGCGCGAGGCGGACAAGGCCTGCAAGCGTCTCTTCTGGTTTTCTATTCTCTATCTCTACGCGCTGTTCGCGATCCTCGTTATCGAGGGCGCGATGAACCGCCTGTTGGCGTGAAAGGAACTCGCGTGAACGATATGTCCAACACGATTTCTGGGACTGATGCGGCGGTGGCTGCCGCTGAAAAGAAGCGCCGCCGCTTGCGGTCGATCGCGATCGCACTGGGGCTCGGCTTCCTGGTGATCATGTTCTATGCGGCGACGATCGTGCATCTTGGCGGCAGCGTCGCCAATCGCAGCATTTGACGGAGACAGCCAACGTGACCGCAGACACGCCACAGACGCCACAGCGGACAGCGCCGAAGAGCGACACGAAAGTGGCGCTGATGTGCGTGGGCGGCGTTGTGACGATGGCGTGCGCGGCCTATGCGGCGGTGCCACTGTATCAGATGTTCTGCCAGGTCACGGGACTGGGCGGCACGACGCAAAAGGCGGATAAGCCATCTGACGTGGTTCTCAATCGCACGATTACAGTGCGGTTCGACTCGAACGTTTCGCCCAAGTTGGGCTGGTCGTTCGAGCCGGTTCAGCGCACGGTGGAAGCGCACATCGGCGAGAACATGCTGGTGTTTTACCGCGCGACGAATACGAGCGACCGCAAGGTTACGGGAACGGCGACGTTCAACGTGGCGCCCGATGCGGCAGGGCTCTTCTTCAGCAAGATCGAATGTTTCTGCTTCCAGGAGCAGACGCTGGAGCCGGGGCAGTCGATCGAGATGCCGGTGTCGTTTTTCGTCGATCCGAATTTGGTGACGGATCCGGAAGCATCGCGGCTGAAGGAAATAACGTTGTCTTACACCTTCTATCCCATCGAGGGGGAGAAGGCGGCGGCGACGGAACCGGTAGCGGCCGAATCTGGGGCTGACACGGTGAAGGATAATAGAAGCTAGTTTCGCGGCGCGGTCCTGCCGGGTCGCGGTGCAAGACGAAAGTCCGGAGGTCCGGATGCAACAAGAGACGACGGGGAAGACGACCATGGCGCATGCCAATCAGCACGACTATCACCTGCTCGAACCGAGCCCATGGCCAATCCTGGCGTCGCTGTCGGCCTTCGTGGCGGCGATCGGTGCCATTATCTGGATGCGGTCGACGGGTGGCGGCGCGGGCTTGTTTGGCGTCACAGGGCCGGGCGTGTTCGCGGCCGGGATGTTCGGTCTTTTTGCCGTGGCTTTCATGTGGTGGCGCGATGTTGTCATCGAAGCGGAGACGGGTTTCCACACGCCGGTGGTGCAGATCCATCAGCGCTACGGCATGCTGCTGTTCATCGCTTCGGAAGTGATGTTTTTCGTCGCCTGGTTCTGGGCGTACTTCGATATCGCGCTCTTCCCCAGCGGCACGTATTCCTATGAGAACGTGCAAGAAACGCTCGGCATGGTGAAGCGCAACGAGGTGATTGGCGGGGTTTGGCCGCCGGTGCCGGTTGAGATGACGGAAGCGACGATCCCCGCGACGGGCGCGCCTGCGGAAGGAAATTTCAAGGGGACGTTCGATCCCTGGGGCCTGCCGCTCGTCAACACGCTCGTGCTGCTGCTCTCGGGCTGCACGGTGACGTGGGCGCATCACGCACTGCTCGTCAACAAGCGTGGTCAGTTGATTGCGGGTCTCGCCATTACCGTTGCGCTGGGTGTGCTGTTCACCGTGCTGCAGTACATCGAGTACGGCCATGCCGCGTTCACGTTCGCCGGGCATTCGTATGGCTCGACGTTCTTCATGGCGACGGGCTTCCACGGCGCGCATGTGATCATCGGTACGATCTTCCTGTTCGTGTGCATGCTGCGCGCGATGAAGGGACATTTCACGCCCAAGCAGCACTTCGGTTTTGAAGCTGCGGCTTGGTATTGGCATTTCGTGGACGTTGTCTGGCTGTTCCTGTTCGCGACCATTTACGTGTGGGGCGCGGGCGAGATGGCGGGCGCCGTGCACTGATCCGGCTTAGGCCGGAGACACGCGAGGCTTCGGGAGGGCGGCTCTATTGGGCCGCCCTTGCCGCTTCAAGGGGACGAGCGATGAGCGAAAGCAAGGTGAGCGTGCTGCGCAGCGCGGCGCTGGCGCGGTGCCCGCGGTGCGGGCAGGGTCCGCTCTTCCGGCAGGTGCTCGTGTTGCGCGATAACTGCTCGCATTGCGGGCTGGACTACGCCTTCATCGATACGGGCGACGGGCCGGCGGTGTTTGCGATTTTCATTTTAGGCTTCGTGGTGCTGGGCGCGGCGCTGTGGTTCGAGTTCACGTTCAATCCAGCGGTGTGGATGCACGTGGTGCTGTGGGGCCTGTTGACGCCGCTGTTCGCGCTGGGGCTGCTGCGCTTCCTCAAGGGATTGCTGACGGCGCTGCAATACAAGCACAAAGCCGAGGAAGGGCGCCTCGTGCGCTGAGGCGGCGCGGGGTTCAACGGACAGGTCCGATGCTGGCACGTTTGCGGGACGCGAAACTTTTGGTGCCGACGATTATGGTCGCGCTGTCGCTGCCCATTCTGGTCGGGCTCGGGTTCTGGCAGCTCGAGCGGCTGGCCTGGAAGGAAGGGCTGATCACGGCGATCACCGAGCGGACGAAAGCGGAGCCGGTGGATGTTGGCGCATTCTTCGATGGCTTGGCGGGCAAGCCGCTGGAGGCCGGCGAATACACGCGCGTGACGGCGCGGGGGCGCTTTGTGCACGACGAAGAGCTCTATCTCTATGCGCCGAGTTCGACGCAGGGGCCTGGGTTTCATGTCGTGACGCCGTTCGTGCTGGCAGGGACGGAACGCGTGTTGCTCGTCAATCGCGGGTTTGTGCCGGAGGGGATGCGTGAACCGGCGGCGCGGGCCGAAGGGCAGGTTGGCGGCGAGACGTCGGTTACGGGGCTCGTGCGGCAACCAGGCGCGCAGGCGCGGTTCGTGCCGGAGAACGACCAAAAAGCGAATTTGTGGTTCTGGCGGGACTTCGATGGGATGATGGCGGCAGCGTTCGGCGCTGGCGGGACGCCGGGACAGCCCTTGCCCCTCTACATCGACGCGGAGGCTGCGGCGCCGGGTGGCTGGCCCAAGGGCGGCGCGACGGAGTTGAAGCTGCCCAACCGGCATCTGGAATATGCGTTGACGTGGTTCGGGTTGGCGGCAGCGCTTGCGGCAATTTTTGTGATGTACGCAAGCGGGCGATTGCGGCGCATGACGGCGCCCGGCGGGTAAGATTTACAACCTATTGCAGACGGGCTTGGGGATGCTGGGCTTGTCGCGATCACGGGCGGGGCTTAGGGTCGTGCCAACTGTTCGCCGCACGTTGGTTCGCGGCGCCCCTCCCCAGACTGACGAAAGCTCTCTGCACGTGAATTACATCTCCACCAGAGGCCGTGCGCCTGTTCTCGGCTTCGAAGACGTTTTGCTGGCCGGGCTTGCCCGCGACGGCGGCCTCTATCTGCCCGAAAGCTGGCCGCGGCCCGCAACGGATCTGCCGTTCGCCGGGCGATCATTTGCTGACGTGGCCACCGACGTGATCCTGCCGTTCACCGGCGGGGCGCTGACGCGGGCGCAATTGCATGGGATGGCGGAGGCGGCATACGGGAGCTTCGGGCATCCGGCGACGACGCCGCTGGTCCAGATCGATCCCAAGACGTTCGTGCTGGAACTGTTTCACGGGCCGACGCTGGCGTTCAAGGACGTGGCGATGCAGTTGCTCGCGCGGATGATGGACCATGTGCTGGCCAAGCGCGGGCAGCGGGCGACGATCGTGGGCGCGACGTCTGGCGACACAGGCGGGGCAGCGATCGAAGCGTTCCGGTCGAGCGAGCGGGTCGACGTGGTGATCCTGTTCCCGGAGGGCCGGGTGTCTGACGTGCAGCGCCGCATGATGACGACGCCGACGGAGAAGAGCGTACATGCAGTGGCGGTGAAGGGCACGTTCGACGATTGCCAAGCGCTCGTGAAGGCCATGTTCAACGATCATGCGTTCCGTGACCGGGTGGCTCTGTCGGGTGTGAACTCGATCAACTGGGGGCGCATTGTCGCGCAGGTGACGTATTACTTCGTGGCGGCGGCAGCGCTGGGCGCGCCGAATCGTAAGGTGGCTTTCTCGGTGCCGACGGGCAATTTCGGCGATATTTTTGCCGGCTATGTGGCGAAGAAGATGGGGCTGCCGATCGAGATGCTCGTCATCGGCTCAAACCAGAACGATATCCTGCCGCGCACGCTGGAGAGCGGCGTTTATGAAATGCGCGGGGTCACGGCGACCTCGTCGCCATCGATGGACATTCAGATTTCATCGAATTTCGAGCGGTTTTTGTTCGAGGCGTCGGGCCGGGATGCCGACCTCGTGGCACGCCAGATGCAGATGCTCGTGCAGGGGCGGCGGTTTGAATTGACGCCGGGGCAGGCGCAGAGTTTGCGTGACGATTTCGGCGCGGGGGCTGCGTCGGAAGCGGACGTTGCGGCGACGATCCGCGATACGCTGGCGGAGAGCGGGTATTTGTTGGATCCCCATACGGCCTGCGGCGTGTACGCGGCGAAGACGGCGCTCGATGGCAAAGTGTCCGACGACACGGCGCGGGTGGTGCTGGCCACCGCGCATCCGGCGAAGTTCCCCGATGCGATGCAGGAGATTACCGGCGCTCGGCCCGGTCTGCCGGCGCGGTTGTCGTCGCTGATGACCGAACCCGAGCGCTTTCCGGTGCTGGGCAACGATCTGAAGGAGGTCGAAGACTTCGTGGAGACAGTATCGCGCGCGGCCGGGGCGCCGGCATGACGGCAGAGATCACGCGGCTCGCCAACGGTCTCACCGTCGTTACCGAAACAGCGCCACATCTGGAAACGAGCGCGCTGGGCGTGTGGGTGGATGCGGGCGCCCGGCATGAACGGGACGACGAACACGGGCTCTCACATCTGCTCGAACATATGGCGTTCAAGGGAACGGCGACGCGGTCCACGCAAGATATCGCGGAAGAGATCGAAGCAGTCGGCGGCGAACTCAACGCCGCGACCGGGCTGGAAACGACCGCCTACTTCGCACGGGTACTGAAAGGCGACGAGGGGCTGGCGCTTGGCATCGTGGCCGACATTCTGCAGAATTCGACGTTCGCCGACGAAGAACTTGAGAAAGAGCGGGAGGTGATCCTGCAGGAGATCGCCGGCACACTCGACAGCCCGGACGATCTGGCCTTCGACCTTGTGCACGATGCGGCTTTTCCCGATCAGCCCGCGGGGCGAACGATTCTCGGCACGCCGAAGAGCGTGAAGTCGATTTCCCGCAATAAACTCAAAGACTTCCTGGCCGAGCGGTATCATCCCAGGGGGATGGTGCTGGCGGGTGCGGGCGCCATCCGCCACGAAGATGCCGTTTGCCACGCTCAAGCCCTATTCGGTGGGCTGTCTAACGCTGGGCCGGGAGCTGAATCGCCGGCCGTCTATCGGGGTGGCGTGCGGTCCAGTCCGCGCAAGTTCGAGCAGGCGCATCTCATTCTAGGCTTCGAGGCGCCGTCGTACCGGGAAGAAGAATTTTTTGCCTCCCAGGTTCTTTCTGGGTTGCTTGGCGGGGGAATGTCGTCGCGTCTCTTCCAGGAAGTCCGGGAGCGGCGGGGTCTTTGTTACGCGATCTATTCGACGGCGTGGGGATTGAAGGACACCGGGCTTTTTGCCGTACACGCGGCGACGGGCGCCGGCATGGTCGGGGAGCTGATCGACGTGGTGAGCGACGAAATCGATCGCATGGCGGAGACCGGGCCCACGGAGGCCGAGGTCGCGCGGGCCAAGGCGCAGCTCAAAGCCGGTTTGATGATGAGCTTGGAGTCGAGTTCGGCGCGGGCGGAACAAATGGCGCGGCAAATGCTGCTGCATGGCCGCGTTCTGACGACTGCGGAAATACTGGCATCGGTCGACAAAGTCTCGGCGGCCGAAGTGACGGCTGTCGCACAGCGGTTGCGCGCTCAGGACAGTTCAATCGCCGTTGTGGGAGCCGGGCGAAAGAGCGATGATCTGGCGGCGCGCGCCGGTCAGCGTTTGAAACGGGCCGGTTAAGGATCTGCAGGACCCGCACCCATGGCATTCCTGAGATCGAGCCTCATTTCGGATGTCGCCACCACGGTTCGCGGTGAGCGTGTGGTCCTGCGTTCGCCGCAGCTTTCGGACTATGGTCCTTGGGCCTCGATGCGGGCGGAGAGCCGCGCGCACTTGCAGCCGTGGGAGCCGACTTGGCCGCGGGACGATCTGACTAAGGCTGCCTTTAAGCGCCGGGTCCGGCACTATCAGCGCGAGGCGCGGGCCGACCAAGGGTACGCGTTTCTTGTAATCGATCCAGCGGATGACCGTCTGGTCGGTGGCATCGCGCTCACGAACGTGCAGCGCGGCGTCACGCAATCGGCCTCGGTGGGATATTGGCTGGGCCGGTCTGAACTTGGGCGGGGCTATATGGCCGATGCGCTCAAAGCCATGATCGGGTTTTCGTTCCAGCAGCTGCGGCTGCACCGTCTCGAAGCGGCCACGCAGCCACAGAATACACCGTCGATCCGCGTTCTTGAACGCAACGGGTTCGAGCGCGAGGGCTATGCGCGCGGGTATCTGCGCATTGATGGTCAGTGGCGCGATCACCTGTTGTTTGGGCTGGTGGCTCCCTCCGAAACCGGAGGTGTGGCGTGACGCTGATCAGCCGGCTTCTCGCACTGCTGGCCGTGTTTGCTGGGTTGTGGCTGACGATCGCGCGCGCGCAAGCGCTGGAGGCGATCCCTCTGACGGTCGATCAGGGGCGTATTGAAATCACGACGCGGGGCGAACTCTACGAAGGCCGCGGCGACAGCCTGCAGATCGAAACGGCGGCGAGTGCGGACGGGACGACGGGGCGGCTTTCGGTGCGGGCGGCGACGCCGGGCACGAATCCGAGCTGGATGGTGTTCGCGCTGCATAACCCGACGGATGTGGCCGTGGAGCGCTGGATCTCGGCAGACCGCTACACGATCATCGGGTCGGGCGTGGTTTGGCCGGATCTTGATGCGCGGCGGATCGAGACGGTGACGCCGTCGATCGGCTTCGTGCCGGAGCGGGTCGATAGCGATCGTGCCGACGTGTTCCGTATCACGCTGGAGCCCAAGCAGACGATCACGTATGTGGCGGAGCTGTCCTCCGAGCGGTTCGCGCGCATCTTCGTGTGGAAGCCACTCGACTACGAGTTGAAGGTGCGCGAGCGGCAACTCTTCAACGGGGTGATGCTGGGGCTGACGGGCCTGCTCGCCATCTTCCTGACGGCGATCTTTGCCGCCAATCACAAGATTATCTTTCCGGCCGCGGCGTTGGTTTCGTGGTGCGTACTCGCTTACCTGTGCGTCGACTTCGGGTTCTTCCACAAGCTGTTCCAGCTGAGGGCTGAGAACAACGCGGTCTACCGTGCGGCGACGGAAGCGTCGATGGCGGCGAGCCTCGTGATCTTCCTCTATTTCTTTTTGCGCATTCCGCTGTGGCACGGCTTGGCGCGGATGCTGTTCAGCGTGTGGATCGTGGCGCAGTTGGCGCTGATCGCGGTTGCGGTAATCGATCCCCGGCTGGCTTCGACGTTCGCGCGGCTGTCGTTTGGCGTATTGGCTGCAGCGGGCATGGTGGTGACGCTGTTTCTTGCCTTGCGCGGGCAGGACCGGGCGCTGGCGCTGATCCCGACGTGGCTGCTGTTCCTCGTGTGGTGCTTCGGTACGGCGGTGACGCTGACGGGGCAGTTGGCCGGCGACATGGTGGTGTCGGGGCTGGTGGCGGGCCTGGTGCTCATCGTGCTGCTCATCGGGTTTACGGTGACGCAGTTCGCGTTTCGGTCACTGGAGCCAATTTACGGATCGTCGCCGACGGAACTGCAATTGCGTTCGGTGGCCGTGGAGGCGGCGGGTGCGGGCGTTTGGGAGTGGAGCGCGCGGCGCGATGAGGTGAAGGTTTCCGGAAACGTGGAGGCCGCGCTGGGGCTCAATCCGGGCGAACTCAACACGAAGGTGGACGATTTCTGCCGGCATATTCATCCCGCCGACCAGGAGCGGTTCCGGCTGTCGCTCGTTTCCAACGAAGAGCGCAACGACGGGCAGATGCGGTGCGTGTTCCGGCTGCGGCACGCCGACAATTCCTATCGGTGGTTTGAAATCGAAGCGTCGTCTATCCCGAGCCAGGACGGGCGGACGGTGAAGAGCGTCGGCCTTTTGCGCGACGTGACGGATACGAAGCGGGCGCAAGAGCGGCTGATGACGGATGCCGTCAAGTGCTCGCTCACCGGACTGCCGAACCGTCAATTGCTGGAAGACCGGCTGGCGATTGCCATGCAGCGGGCGCGGTCGGAGCCGGCGATCAGGCCGACGGTGCTGTTCATCGATATCGACAAGTTCAAGACAGTGAATGCGTCGTATGGGGTCGTGGTCGGCGACAGTTTGCTGCTGACGGTGGCGCGTCGCATACAGCGGCATTTGGAGCCGGACGATACGCTGGCGCGGATCGGCGGGGACCGGTTTGCCATTCTGATTTTGAAGGAGAGGTCGCCGCAAGACTTGGCTGGGTTAGCAGAGCGCGTGCGGCGCAGCTTGCGCTCGCCGATCAAGCTGGCGGGGCAGGAGATTGTGCTGACGGGGTCGCTGGGGATTGCGATCTTCGATGGGCATCAGGCCGATGACCGGGAGCTTTTGCGCGAGGCCGAGACGGCGATGTATCGCGCCAAGCGGGGCGGCGCCGACAGGATCGAGATCTTCCGGCCGGAGATGCGCCAGCAGGTGGACGAGCGCGCGGTCGTGGACGGGGAAATCCGCAAGGCGGTGGAGAAGAACCAGATCCGGGTACTCTATCAGCCGATCGTTTATATGCCGATGGAGGAGTTGGCCGGTTTCGAAGCGCTCGTGCGGTGGGATCATCCCAAGCATGGGCTGATCAATCCATTCGGCTATCTGGAAGGCGATGGCTCGGCGGAGCTTCTGGCGCGGACGGTGATCGTGGCGCTGTCGCAGGCGCTGAAAGAATGCGCGCACTGGCAGAAGGAACTGACGCGGATCGACAATCCGCTGTTTGTGAATTTCAATCTGCCGGCCGCCTTGAAGGTCGATCAAAACACGGCACAGGAAATCCGGCAGGCGCTGGCCCGGCACAGCGTTGCGAAGGGATCGCTGAAGCTCGGCGTGCCGGAAGCCATGGTGATGAGCAATCCCGAGCATGCGGGGGAGTCGCTCGAGTGGCTTCGAAGCGCTGGCGCGGAACTTGTGCTCGACGACTTCTGCACGGGATATTCGTCGCTGCTCTATCTGGGCCGGTTGCCGTTTGAGGCCGTGCGCATCGACCGGATGCTGCTCGACGGCCATGGCGGCGGGGATCATTCGGGCAGCGGGATGCTGCGCGCGGTAACGGCGATGACGCACGAACTGGGCCGCAAGGTGATCGTGCAGGGCGTAGAGACGGACGAAGACGTCGGCTATCTGCGCTCGATCGAGTGCGAATATGGACAGGGATTCTATTACGGCGATCCAATCGGCGAACGCGATGTGCTGCAGCTGTTGAAGCTGGTGCGCAAGTCGGAGCGGCGCATTCAGCCGCGCGGGCTATTCCGCGCGGCGACGCGCAAGAAGAAAGACGAGGGTGCCGATACGGTGCCGTTGGCAGCGGAGGCCGGAGCGGGCGAGGTCGCGAGTTCCGCGCCGGCGGCTGCGTCGCCTCTGGGCGGGGGACCGCCGCGTGGACCGGATGGACCACCGGCAATGCCGCCGCCTGCCGTTCCCGGCGAGCCGGTGACGGAGCCTCTGCGCCGTGGTGGGTTGCCGAAAGCTCAGGTGAGGCCGCGGGGCCCGATACCTGCGGCTGCGGCCGCGCCTCCGCCGCCGCGTCCGGTGCCGGAGCCGGGGTTCACGCCGTTCGGTCATGCGCCGATGCCGCCACCGATGCCGGTCAATGGCGCGCCAATGGGAGCTGGTCCGATCCCGTCCGGGCCGCCTGCGGGATTTGCACCGCAGCCGCCGATGCCGCCGCCATTCGTCATTCCCGGTGCGCCCGTACCCTTCCCGAATGCGGAGGTGCCGCTGCCGCCGCTCGCTTCCTTCGATGCGTCCGCAGCACCGCCACAGCCGCCACCGGTCGCTCCCGTGTTGGTGCCGATGCCGGAACCTGTGAGCGTTGCGCCGGCCGCAGTGGAGCCCATCACTCAGCCGCAACCGCAGCCGCAGCCGGTCAAGCGGGCGCCGCAGCCGGTGCGGCCGCTACCCAACTACGACAAGCTGCCACCGAACATCGCCGCCAGTTTGCAGCGGCTGGCCGGTGTAGCGCCGACCAAGCCCGACAGCGACGCAGCCGAGTAAGTGCGGCTGACGTTAGCTTAGCAGTTCGGCGATGCGCGGATGGGGCCGGTCTAGCAGTGGCCGGCGTCGCCGACGAGGAAGGACGGGTTGACGCCAATCGTGGCGAGGGCCTTCTCGTATTTCAGGTCGAGGTCGGGTTCGAAGACGATGTCGGCATCGGCGGGGCAGTTCAGCCAGCCGTTGGCCTGAATCTCGCTTTCGAGCTGGCCGGGCGACCAGCCGGCATATCCAAGTGCGAGGATCGAGCGCTCGGGTCCGCGTCCGGTGGCGATTGCCTTCAGGATGTCGATGGTGGCGGTCAAACTGATGCCGCCGGCAATCTGCAGTGTGCTGTCGGTGGCGTGATAGTCGGCGGTGTGGAGGACGAAGCCGCGGCCGGTTTCGACGGGGCCGCCGGAATGGACTTCGCGGTCGAGGAGACCGGATGCAATGGAATCAGCGGCGCCGCGCGGTGTGATGCCCAGGCGTTCGAGAAGATCGGGGAAGGTGATATGGCCGGCGCGATGATTGATAATGAGGCCCATGGCGCCCTCCTGCGAGTGGGCGCACATGTAGATCACCGAGCGCGCAAAGCGTTTGTCGGTCATAACGGGCATGGCGACGAGCAACTGCCCCTCAAGGGTGGTGCCCTGGCCTGCTCTGCGTTTGGACTTCGGCAGCATCATCCCCATAATCTAGTGCGCCGGGGGCGGAATTGTGAAGGGTCTCGAATGATTGCACTGTTCAGGTGGGGAATGGCGGTTTGTGCGGCGATGGCGGCGCTGCCCGCGGCGGCGCAGGACATCGCCGGTGACTGGATCGACGGCGAGCGGCACCGGGTGCGGATTTTTGCGGGTGCGGTTCCTGATGCAGCGCCGGGCACGGTGACGGCGTTCGTGGAAATGGCGATGGACCGGGGGTGGAAGACCTATTGGAAGAACCCAGGTACGGCGGGCGGGATTCCGCCGGAGTTCAAATTCGATGCGTCGAAGAATGTGGCGAAGGCGGAGGTGCTCTATCCGGTGCCGACGGTGATGAGCGACAAGGCGGGCGATGTGATCGGGTATCGCGAGTGGGCGATTTTTCCGGTGCGCATTACGCCGGCCGATGCCAGGGCTCCGGTGGACCTGATTGTGACGGCGAATTACGGCATTTGCGAAAAGTTGTGCGTGCCGGCGGAGACGGTGTTGTCCTTGACGATCCCGCCGGGGCCATTGCCGGATGCGGGCGCGGATGCGGCGCGGGCTTACGCCAACGTGCCCAGGACGGGGGCTGAGTTGAAGCCTGGCGATCCGGTGGGGCTGAAGGTGGAGCGGACGGCGGATGCGCCGGGGCTTATCCGGCTCATGGCGCGTTTTCCAGGCAATGCAGCGGTAGCGGCCATGTTTCTTGCGGTGCCGGACGGGCGTTATCTGCCGTTGCCGGTGCGCGGGGCGGCGGAGGGCGAAACCATCGCGTTCGATGTGGCGTTCCAGAATCCGGAGGATTTGAAGGCGCTGAAAGGGGCGACCGTGACGGTCGTGATGGTGGGCGAAAAGGGGCAGTCTGAGGACCGGTTCGTCATCGACTGAGAGTAGCGGCCCGTATAGAAGTCGGATCAATATCCAAGATCCGGGATCGGCTTGATGAGTGCCGCACCGGACGCCAGACACACAGGAGAGCGTGGAATGACGATCAAGGCCGGCGACCGGTTGCCCGACGCCAAGTTCATAACGATGACGGCGGATGGTCCCAAGCCGATGACGACGTCGGAGATTTTTGGCGGCAAGAAGGTTGCTCTCTTTGCCGTTCCGGGCGCGTTTACGCCGACGTGTCATTTGCAGCATCTACCCGGGTTCGTGCAGCGCGCGGATGAGTTGAAGGCCAAGGGTGTCGATACGATCGCGTGCACGGCCGTCAACGACGTGTTCGTGATGGACGAGTGGGCGAAGGCGACCGGCTCGAAAGACAAAATCGTGATGCTGACGGACGACAGCGCGGCGTTTGCTAAGGCGATCGGCCTCGACATCGATCTGACGGGCGCTGGGATTGGGCTCGGCGTGCGCTCCAAGCGCTATGCGATGCTGGTCGAGGACGGCGTTGTGAAGGTTCTAAATGTCGATGAGAGCCCGCCGGCACATGACAAGTCGAGTGCGGAGACGATGTGCAAGCTGATCGATAATGTCATCTGACGTTGTCGCGATTTTATTTAGCGCTGTCGCGATTAAGTGAAGTTCAGGCCGCGGACCGAAAGGTGCCGCGGCTTTAGTTTTTGCTTGCGCGCAGCCGCCACGCCGACCTCTGCGCGGACACCTCTAGGCGGACTGTTCGACCACAGGCCGAACAGTCCGCTTTACGGTATCATTTCTTGAACGGGCTCATGCCTTGGCGGGCGAGTTCATCGGCGCGTTCGTTTTCGGGGTGGCCGGCGTGGCCCTTCACCCAATGCCAATCGACTTCGTGTTTATGGCGGGCGGCCTCGAGCGCTTGCCAGAGATCGGCGTTTTTGACCGGCTTCTTTGCGGCGGTCTGCCAGCCGTTGCGCTTCCAGGAATGAATCCAGGAGGTGATGCCGTCCTTCACGTAGGCGCTGTCGGTGTAAAGGTCGATGTGCGCTGGGCGGGTGAGCGCACCCAAGGCTTCGATGACGGCTTGGAGTTCCATGCGATTGTTGGTCGTGTCGGCGGCGCCGCCGAACAGTTCCTTGCGGTGCTCGCCCCAGATGAGGATCGCGCCCCAGCCGCCGGGGCCAGGATTTCCCGAGCACGCCCCGTCGGTGAATATGGTGACTTTCTTCGTGCCGCTGTGGGTCATGCGGCCTCGCCGAGGCCGTAGGCGGCAATCGAGCGGACGGACTGGTGGAATCGCAGGCGGCGCACATAATCGAAGGGGTTGTGCGGCTTGACGAGCGCGTTGGGCGGACGGTTCAACCAGTCATACGAGCGGGTGAGCAGGAAGCGGACGGCGGCCCCACGCGTGAGGAGCGGCATGGCGCTGCGCTCAGCGGGCGTCAATTTGCGGACGCTGTCGTAGCCTTCCAGCAGGGCCCTGCCCTTCGTGACGTTGAAGGCGTAGTCCTGCTCGAAGCACCAGGCGTTGAGGCAGATGGCGACGTCGTAGGCGAGCGCATCGTTGCAGGCGAAGTAGAAGTCGATGAGACCGGAGAGGTCGTCGCCGAGGAAGAAGACGTTGTCGGGGAAGAGGTCGGCGTGGATGACGCCGGAGGGAAGCGCCCTCGGCCACGAGGCGTCGAGCAGCAGCAGTTCGTCGTGAACGAGGGATTGCAGGCCGGGGACGATCTCATCGGCGTGAGCGCGGAATTTTTCGAACAGCGGGCGCCAGCCGGATTCGCCGAGCGCGTTCTGGCGCTGTTGGGGGAAATCGGCGGTGGCGAGGTGGAACTGGGCGAGTGCGCGGCCGAGCTTCAAACAGTGGTCGGCGCGAGGTTTCTTGACGGAGAAGCCGTCGAGGAATGTCACAAGAGCCGCGGTTCGCCCGGCGAGTTCGGACAAGATTGTTCCATCTTTGGCATGGACGGGACGCGGGCAGGAGACGCCGCGGTCGGCGACGTGTTCCATCAATCCCAGAAAGAACGGCAGGTCTTGGGGGGCAACGCGCTTTTCATAGAGCGTGAGGATGAAGCGGGCCTTGCTGGTCTGGACGAGATAGTTGGTGTTCTCAACGCCTTCGGCAATGCCCTTGTAGCCCACGAGGCTGCCGGCATCGTAGCGCGCGAGAAAGGCCGACAGATCGTCGTCGGTGACTTCGGTGTAGACGGCCATACTTGTGATCTCATACCGGCGAGCGAATTCTTTGACACATGAACCGGCGGCCGCTCGCCGGTCTGATTTTTTACTTGCGCGCGGCCGCCCCGCCAACCCCGCGCGCGGATACCTCCAAGCGGAATGTTCAACCTGCCCTCGAACATTCCGCTTGGAGGTATCACACCGGCTGGGCGGGCTTTTGGGGGCTGAGCGACGAGGTGGAGCCGGGCGCGCGGACATCGCGCAATTCGCGGGGGACGTTGAAGGCGATGTTTTCCGTCGCGGTGGAGACAATGTCGACGTGGACATCGAACCGCGTTTTGAGAGCGTCGATGACTTCGTTGACGAGTTGTTCGGGGGCGGATGCGCCAGCCGTGATGCCAAGCGTGCGCACACCGTCGAGGCGTTGCCAGGGCATGTCGGCGGCGCGTTGAATGAGGGCGGCGTTGGTGCAGCCGGCGCGCTCGGCGACTTCGACGAGGCGGACGGAGTTGGATGAGTTGGGCGCGCCGATGACTAGGAGGCAATCGAGTTTGGGTGCGATGGCTTTGACGGCGGCTTGGCGATTTGTGGTCGCGTAGCAGATGTCTTCTTTCATGGGACCGGCAATGCCGGGGAAGCGCTCGTTTAGAATCGTCACAATCTCGGAGGTATCATCGACCGACAGAGTCGTTTGGGTGACGAAGGCGAGCTTAGTGGGATCCTGGGGCTGAAATGCGCGGGCGTCGGCGGCGGTCTCGATAAGGCGAACCGCGCCGTCGGGCAACTGGCCCATGGTGCCTTCGACTTCGGGGTGGCCTTTATGACCGACAAGGACGATCTCGCGGCCTTCGAGATGGTGGCGCTGGGCTTCGATATGAACCTTGTAGACAAGCGGGCAGGTTGCATCGAGGGCGAACATATTGCGGTGCTTGGCGTCCTCGACCACGGCCTTGGCGACGCCGTGTGCCGAAAAGATCACGGGTTGGGATGTGGGCGGGATGTCTGACAGCTCGTCCACAAAAACGGCACCTTTTGCCTTGAGAGCATCAACGACAAAGCGGTTATGAACGATCTCATGCCGCACGTAGACGGGAGCGCCGTATTTGGCCAGCGCGAGTTCGACAATCTGGATGGCGCGATCGACCCCGGCGCAAAAGCCGCGCGGGGCTGCCAGCAAAACGTCGAGGCGCGGGAGCGTGGTTAATCCGGTCTGTGGCGTATCCGACATCGATATTCAGGTCCTGGTTCATCAGTGGCGGATAGACGCCGTTACGGAATTGTCCCGGCTGATGGCGGGGTGGTACAGTTCGAATCACGACGCGGGCGGCACCGTGGCGGCGGGGGCTTGTTATCAGTCCGGCCGGCGCGGTTCCTCTCGCGCGAGCATTATGCGGATGGGCACGCAATGACGCAATCGATCCCTATGGCATCACAACGGGCTTTGACGCTCGCCGTGTCGCTGTGGGCCATGAGCCTGCTTGGCGGGTGCGGTCTGTCGTCCATCACGTCGGGGCTCGGCTCGGGCATCATGGGCGGGAGCAGCGCCAAGACTGAGACGGGGGCTGTCAGCGAAGAGCAATTGCTGGCGGCGGCGCAGAGCGGCGAAGCGGGCCTTTCCACGGGCGGGATCGAAGTCTCGGGCGGGTGTCCAAAGTTCGTGCCGTGGCCGCGGGATAATTTCGTTACCATTTACGAGCAGGGCCGCGTCGGCGACGGGATGGCCGTCATGCATCGCGGCGAAATCACCAAGACGGCGCGCGAGTGTTCCGTGGAGCCGGGACGCGTAACCGTGAAGTATGGTTTCTCGGGCCGTATTCTGCTGGGGCCGAAGGGCCGGCCGGGGCCGATTACGCTACCGGTCTCAGTTTTCGTGACGGATGAGAAGCGGGCGAAGGTCGCCAATGACAAGCTGACGGTTGATGTGAATGTCAGCCTGGAAAATCCGATCGGATATTTCTCGACCGTGCGGACGGTGACGTTCGACTTGACGGAAGGATCGCGGCCGGGGGATTATCAGGTGTTCGTCGCGTTTGAACGCACGGTGCCGGGGGCCGGTTAAGACCGGCGTCAAACTTTCCATCACGTGCAGACAACAAAAAAGGCCGGGGCGAACCCGGCCTTTGTCGTTTTTGATTGAGAGGGCCCTTAGTTAAGGCGGCCCTTGAGATCGCTGATGCTGCTGGCGATCAGCGCATCGGCGTCGGCACCGGTGACCTTCGTGCGGATGATCTTTTCGGCGGTGGCGAGCGCCACATCGACAGCAGCGGAGCGGACTTCGCTGATGGCCTGGGCTTCAGCGCGTGCGATCTTTTCTTCGGCCGACTTGGTGCGGCGCTCGAGCGTTTCGGCAAGCGCCTTCTTGGTCTCAGTTGCAAGGGTTTCGGCTTCGCGCTTGGCTGCGGCGACTATTTCCTTGGCCTCCTCTTCGGCTTCCTTGCTGCGGCGCTGATAGTCGGCCAGCAACTGCTGGGCCTCTTCGCGCATGCGGCGGGCGTCGTCGAGTTCCTTGCGGATGGCGTCCGCGCGGGCATCAAGCGACTTCCCGACGGCGTCGGGCACCTTGAAGTACATCAGGATGGCGAAGAAACCGATGAGGGCGAGCGCCGTCCAGAAGTAGGTGTCCTTCGGGTCGAGCAGGTTGGCCATTACGATGTCGGCGATCATGGCAATTACTCTCCGGCGCCGGGGTTGAGGGCGCGCTTGACTTCGTCGGCACTGACATCCTTGCCGGTCAGCTGCTTGATGACGGGGCCGGCGATTTCCGAGGCGATTTCGCCGACGCTGGCGAGCGCCTTCTGCTTCATCTCGGTGATGCGGGCTTCGGCGTCGGCCAGCTTTTTGTTGGTTGCGGCTTCGACGGCGGCGCGCTCACGGTCGGTTTCAGCGGTGAGCTTCTCGTGGTTCGAACGCGCGATGGCGGTGGCGTTGCCGCGGGCGTCGGCGAGCGATTTTTCGTAGGCCTTCATGGCTCCGTTGACTTCGTCTTTGAGCTTTTCAGCCGCGTCGATGTCGCGCTGGATGCGGTTCTGGCGCTCTTCGATAACGCCGCCGATGCGCGGGATGGCGATCTTCTTCAACAGAAAGTAGAGCGCCACGAACGTGATGGTGAGCCAGACGAGCTGGGGGGCCAGCGTCGTGGGATCGAGCGGCGGGAACACCTTGTTGGCGGTGCCGGTCGGGACTTCAGTTCCCGTGGTGACGGGCTCGGTCATTGATTTGGCCTTGTTAATAAAAGGGCCTTGAGGTCGCCGGCCCGGAGATGTGGGCCAGGAAACGCATATTTCTTGGGCGCCAAACGGACCGGCTTTGCAGCCGGCCCGATGGACTACCCATAGGTCAGACAAGAGGCCGGGGCGCGGTTAGCGTCCGGCGTCCCGCATATCAGGTGAACAGCAACAGGAAGGCGACGACGAGGGCGAAGATGCCCAGAGCTTCCGTCACGGCGAAGCCGAAGATGAGGCGGCCGAACTGGCCATCAGCAGCCGAAGGATTGCGCAGTGCGCCCTGAAGGAACTGGCCGAACAGGTTGCCAACGCCGATGGCAGCGATACCGATGCCGAGGGCGGCAATGCCCGCACCGATATACTTAGCCGACTGAGGATCCATAACTCTCTCCCTATGGTTGATCGTGAGGTGGTGTTGATGCTCTGAAGCTTGGCCCTAGTGGCCCGGATGCAGAGCGTCGTTGAGGTACATGCAGGTCAACATCGTGAAAACGTAGGCCTGCAGGAATGCGACGAGGAATTCGAGCGCGGTAATGCCCAGAACCGCGAGCAGCGGCAAGGGGGCAATCGCGGATGCCGCACCACCGGCGCCGAGCAGCATGATGATGAAGCCGGCGAAGACCTTGAGTGTGATGTGTCCGGCCAGCATGTTGGCGAAGAGACGCAGCGAGTGGCTCAAGGGGCGCGAGAAGAACGAGATGACTTCGATCAGCGAGACCAGCGGCAACACGTAGATCGGCACGCCGTCCGGCACGAAGAGCTTGAGGAAGCCGAGGCCGTTCTTGGCGAAGCCGACGACGATGACGGTGAGGAATACGAGGATCGCGAGTGCGGCCGTGACCCAGAGCTGGCTGGTGACGGTGAAGAAGCCGGGGATCATACCGAGCATGTTCAGCGTCAGAATGAACATGAAGAAGGTGAAGATGAGCGGGAAAAACTTCATGCCCTGCTCGCCCATGCTGTCGCGGACCATGCCGGCGACGAATTCATAAAGGCTTTCGGCGACCGACTGCATGCGGCTGGGGACGAGCGAGCGTCCGCGCGAGGCGTACATGAGGAGGCCGAAGGAGAGGATCACGCCGGCGACCATGAACAGGGCCGAGTTCGTGAAGGTGGCGTCAACGCCAAAAATTTCTAAGGGGAAGAGGCGCTTGACCTCGAACTGATGGATGGGATCCGGCATTCCGCCGCCGCCCTGTGCCCCGTGCTCTGCTGCCACGTCCCTTACCCCGGTTCTTGTGGTCGTTTATCGGTCGTCGTCTTCGTCCGGCACGGACTTGCCTATGGTGAAACCCTTCTGGGCTTCGATATCGGCCTGCATCCGCTGGAAGGTCCTCAGGATATTGAGGACGCCTGCACTGAAACCCAACATGATGAACACTAGCGACAGCCAGGGCATCGTCCCCAGCCACGTGTCGAGCATGTAGCCCATGAACCCGCCGACCAGGATGGCCGCTACAAGTTCGGTCGACATTCTCAACCCGTAGGCCATGCCGCGCGAGCGGTTGGCCCGATCCTGCTGCTCCTCGATTTCGGCCTGTTTCTCGGCCTGAACACTATCGATACGCGTGCCCAGCTCAGAGGCCCGGCGTTTGAACTCAGCAATATCCTCGGGGCTTAGATTCCCCTTTTCAGGGGCCGCCCCATGGTCTGGGTCCGACATCGGATTCCTCTACGGGAAACCGCCGAAAACGCGAAGGTTTTCGAGCGCGCCGCACCATATGAGGGGGGCTCTGGGGTGTCAAGAAAGGGCGACTGCGGCCTCTCGGGCCAAGGGTATGGCGAAACCGCGCAGGGAGGCTCTCTTTGTGTGGCCCACACTCTGGCCAAGCCGGTGTGGGGCTGGCTTGCCGCTTACGTCACGCCTGCGGCGCGCCGGCGGTAAGCGGCGACTTAAACGGCTTCGCGGAAGGAGCGGGCGGTTTCGAGGTCGACGGAGACGAGCTGGGAAACGCCGCGCTCGGACATGGTGACGCCGAAGAGGCGGTTCATGCGGGCCATGGTCATGGGATGGTGGGTGATGACCAGGAACCGGGTGGCGGTCTCGGTCGACATCTTTTCCATCAGTGTGCAGAAGCGGTCGACGTTTGCGTCGTCCAAAGGTGCGTCGACCTCGTCGAGCACGCAGATCGGCGACGGGTTGGTCAAAAAGACCGCGAAAATCAATGACAAAGCGGTCAGCGTCTGCTCGCCGCCGGAGAGCAGCGATAGGGTCGCCGGCTTCTTGCCGGGGGGCTTGGCGATGATTTCCAGGCCGCCTTCAAGGGGGTCTTCCTCCGATTCCACCATTTCGAGGCGGGCTTCACCGCCGCCAAAGAGGGTGGTGAACAGGCGCTGGAAGTGGCCGTTGACGGTGACGAAGGCCTCTTCGAGGCGCTTCTTGCCCTCGCGGTTGAGTTGGCCGATGGCAGCGCGCAGCTTGGCGACGGCCTGCTCGACGTCGGCCTTTTCGGTCTCCATGGACGTGATTTGCTCAAGGAGGACCGTCAACTCGTCGTCGGCTTGCAGATTGACGCCGCCGAGGCGTTCGCGGTCGCCTTTGAGGCGCTGGAGCTGGCGGTCGATGTCGATCAGGGCCGGGAGGGCAGCACCCGGTTCGACACCGGCGAGAGACAGGCAGGCTTCGGGGGCGACTTCGAAGGTCTCGCGGATGCGGCGCCCTTCTTCCTGACGGCGGGCGCGGGCGTTTTCCAGTTTGGCTTCGATGCGGGCGCGGCCTTCGCGGGCCTCTGACACTTGGGCCTGCGCCGCGCGCATGGCCTGGACTGCCTCGCGCAGCGCGGTGTCGGCGAGGGCTAATTTATCGGCGGCGGACTGGCGGTCGGCCTCGGCGGCGCTGATGGCGGACAGAATGGCCGAGCGGCGTTCGGCGATTTTCTCGGGCAAGTCAGCGAGCGTTTCGAGTTCGGCGCGGGTTTCGGTGAGGCGCTCTTCGAGGGCCTTGATCTGCTGCTCGGCGCCGCTCTGACGGGTTGTCCAGCGATCGCGGTCGGAGCGGGCAGACGTTTGGCGTTCGGTGTTGAGCTGGCGTTCGCGGCGCAGCGCCTGCAGCTTACCGCGCGCTTCGCCGGCTGAGCGGCGGGCGGCCTGCGCGGTCTCGTGCGCTGCATTGGCGACGGGTTCGAGATTTTCGGATTTAGCTTCTTCGTCGCGGGCGGCTTCGGTCTCGTTGAGGCGCGTGCGGGCTTCGGCAAAGTCGGCGGCTAAGCGTTGCTTGGCCTCGGTGACCGCTGCGAGTTTGGCTTCGGTTTCGCGGGCCTGCTTTTCGATGACGGCGAGACGATTGCGGGTGTCGTTGAGATCGGATTGCGTCTTGCGCCAGTCGGCGCGCAGTGTGCGTTCGACGTTTTGGGCTGCGGCATGGGCTTCGACGGCGCTGGCTTCAGCGTTGAGCAACGTGCTGGCGGCGGCGCGGGCGAGATTTTCGCGCTCTTCGATTTCGGCCATGCGGTTGCGTTCGGCCAAGCGCTGGGCGGCAAGCGTCGCGCCACCGCTGGCGGCGACGTAACCGTCCCACCGCCAGAGGTCGCCTTCGACGCTGACGAGGCGCTGGCCGGCCGCCAGATGCTTTTGCAGATCGAGGCCGTTTTCCTGCGGGACGACGCCTATCTGCGACAGGCGGCGCTGAAGTTCCGGCGGCCCATCGACGTATCGGCTCAAGGGTTCGACGCCTTGGGGGAGAGCGGCGTCGATGGTGTTGTCGATGTGTAAAAGGCGCCAGTGGACGGGCGTGTCGTCGGCAATCGGCGCGGTCAGATCTTCGCCAAGGGCAGCGCCGAGGGCTGCTTCGTAGCCCGGTGTGACGGAGATGCTATCGACGATGGGCGGGAGGTCGTCGTCGCGGACGGGGATCAAAAGTTTGGCGAGTGTTTCGCGTTCAGTCTTGAGCGTAGAGAGCAGCAGGCGCGCGGAGGCGGCTTCATCGCGATGTTTGCCAGCAGCCTCGGCTGCGGCAGTGACCTGCTGTTCGGCTTCGTGGATGTCGCGTTCTAGGCTGGCTGAGCGCTCTGTGAGGAGTTGGCCTCTTTCCGTCGTCTCTTGCAGGAGGACGACATCGGGCGCACGGCCCTGGATATCGCGCGTCTGGGCTTCGAGGGCGGCAGCCTGCTTTTCAAGGCGACTGATGGCTTCGCGGCGCTCGCTGACGGCGGTCTCGAGCGCGCGGCGGCGGGCGCGCTGTTCGGCGGCGCGATGCGTGATGTCGGCCAGCGCCTTTTCGGCGGCGTCGAGTTTTTGTTCGATGTCGGTGAGTTCGGTGGAGGCTTTTTCTTCCGCCGCGGCGGCGCCGTTTTCAGCGTCAACGAGCGCGGCCAGATCCTTATCGAGCCGGGCCAGAACGTCGCGGGCTTCGCTGATGGCGTGGGTCTCGCGCGCGATGTCCTTTTCCAACTGGGTCTGACGGTTGGTCAGTTCGTTGGTACGCTGGCGCGCGCGCTCGGCTTCCTTCTCGAACGTTTCCTGTTCGATCTTCAGGCGGCCGAGGGCGGCGCCCTTGGCGGCTTCGGTTTCGCGCAGGGGCGGCAGATGTTCGGCGAGTTCGGCTTCGGCGCGCAGCGCTTTGGATTCGGCTTCGGTGGCAAGACCCAGACGCGTGGTGGCGTCGGCTAAGTTCTTCTCTTCCTGATCGACGAGGGCTTGGGCTTCGGCCCAGGAGAGATGGAAGACGAGGGCTTCGGTGCGGCGGATGTCGGTGGAGAGTTCTTTATAGCGGCGTGCCTGGCGGGCCTGGCGCTTCAGGCTTTCAATCTGGGACGACAGGCCGCCCATGATGTCGCCCAATCGCGCGAGGTTGTTCTCGGCGGCTTTGAGGCGCAGTTCGGCTTCGTGGCGGCGGCTGTGCAGGCCGGCGATGCCGGCTGCGTCTTCGAGAACGCGGCGGCGCTGTTCGGGCTTGGCGTTGACGATTTCGGAGATCTGGCCTTGGCGCACGAGGGCTGGCGAGCGGGCGCCGGTGGCGGCGTCTTCGAATAGAATTTTTATATCGCGGGCGCGGGCTTCCCGGCCGTTGATGCGGTAGGCGGAGCCGGCTTCGCGCTCGATGCGGCGCGTGATTTCGATGATGTCGTGATCGTTGAATTCGGCGGGCGCCTTGCGTTCGGCGTTGTCGAGGAACAGCGTGACTTCGGCGGAGTTGCGGGCGGGGCGCGTGTTCGTGCCTGAGAAGATCACGTCGTCCATGGCGGCGGCGCGCATGGATTTGTGCGAGGTCTCGCCCATGACCCAACGGAGGGCTTCAAGCAGATTGGATTTGCCGCAACCGTTGGGGCCGACAACGCCGGTCAGGCCGGCTTCGACGACGAGGTCGGTCGGTTCAACGAACGATTTGAAGCCCAAGAGCCTCAGGCGGTTGATCTTCATGTCGGTGCGGTCTCAGACGGACGCGGGAATGTCATGCGAGCATCGGCATTGTGCAGCGGACGCCAATGCGCCCGATCAACGCTGCCGGTTTTAGCGCGCGGGGGCCGCGTTTGCCGTGGCTGCGGATGGTCCGCTCAAGAGCGGATCAACCTCTTTGCGGATCTCGGCCATCGTCAGCGTGCTCTTGATCCGTTTGCTCTGGATAAAGAAATTTGGCGTGCCGATGATGCCGAGCGTGCGGCCGCGGTCCTTTACGCGCTTCAACCCGTCAATCATGGGCTGATTCTGCAAGCACTGAT
>LNFM01001363.1_pt1 | contig 58283 bp, 52 predicted proteins | sample 596031 | NCBI WGS metagenome assembly LNFM01 (sample SAMN04254537, study PRJNA301005) | activated carbon metagenome | isolation source: dual media filters at the Ann Arbor, Michigan drinking water treatment plant | place: USA: Ann Arbor | reverse complement strand
GGCATTACCAAACCACAGCCAACGCCGCCGCGGGAGCGGTCAATCTCCCGGCGTCCCGCGCGCCCCTCCAAAGGGGACCGGACTGCCCGCCGAGCCGGAAGGCTCGCGCATTCCACTCTTCCCACGGAGGACGCTTTCGTGCGCCCTCATCCCACCAGCCTCATCCTGAGCCGGACTCGCCGAAAGGCGAGCCGTGTCGAAGGATCGGCAGCGAACTCCAAGCCCGTTGGCCATCCTTCGACACGCGCTGCGCGCGGCTCAGGATGAGGCCGCAAGATAAGCCCACCCCTCTCCTTTTATGGGAGAGGGAAACCGCGCTGAAGGTGAGGCGACAAGGAAAGGGCTCTCCATCAGTCCCCGCAAACACCCAAAAGGGCTTGAGGAAGCGGCGAAAAACCCTCACATGCAGGGCACGTTCCGCACCGCCGGGTTCTCCATCCGGCACCGACCCCAAGTCCCCGTCCCGGCGGACACACGACGACACCGAAAACAGGTTCAGGACCATGAGAGACCCCGCGACCGAAATCGCCCCCGGCACGATCCGCTTCGAACGTCACATGCCCGGCCCCATTCCGCGCATCTGGGATTATCTCACCCATCCGACGATCCGCGGCCGCTGGCTTGCGACCGGCCCGATGGACCTGAAGGAAGGCGGCAAATACGAACTGCATTTCCGCCATGACGAGCTGACGCCGCACGCCGAAATCGCGCCGGAGAAATTCTCTTCGCCGAAGGGCGTCATCGTGCGCGGCGAGGTCGTCTCCTGCAAATTCCCGAACATGCTCACCCTCACCTGGGAGCCCGGCGGCCCGCAGTCGAAGATCGGCATGGTGCTGACACAGCTTCAGGGGCAGATCCGCGCCTCGATCACCATCGAGGGCCTCGAGAGCCGGGACATCCAGATCGAGACCGCCGCCCATTGGCACGCCCATCTGAACGTGCTTGAGGCGAAGTCCAACAATGTAATGGCGCCGCCGTTCTGGAAGCGCGTCGCCGAATATGAGGACGAATACCGCAAGCTGTTCGGCGCGGCCTGATCAGGTGCGCGCGGGCGCGCCCGTTTCCGCCTTCGTCTCACCGGCTGGATCGACCTGCGGCGGCGTGTTCTCCGGATAGCGCTTGCGGTAGCTTTCGAGGAAGTTGCGGAACGTGTCCGCCACGGACGCCGCCGCCGCGATGCGGCCGAAATCGGCACTGCGCCTTGAGGAAGGTGCGGTCACCGTGTCGAACGCGATCTGTTCGGGCGTACCGGCCATTTTCCACGCGAATTTCTGGCGCAGACGGTCGAGCCCGAGCACATCCTCCGACAGCGCATAGGCAATCCCCGCGCGCAGCACGTCCTGACGGGCGATCAGATCGAGCGGCTTGTCGCCCTTCCAGGCATCGCCGAGAACGACTTCCAGCCCCTCGCCCGCCGGCTGCCAGCGCCGCGCCGACCATTGTATGTCCGCACGCAGGCGGCTGATCTCTTCGCCGGAATAGGCCGCGATCATTTCGAGCGCCAGATCCGGCCGCTGCATGTCCGACAGTGCCCGCGCCTCGAGAATGAGACGGCTGCGAACGAGATCCTCCGGAAGTCCCGCAAGGCGCGTCTCATGCAGAAGATCGAGCGCGCGGTCGGGCTTTCGGTCCATCAGCTCGATGGCGGCGGCATGCGCGGCAACCTGCGCACGCGCCGCTCCGTTCAGACGATTACGCACCTGATAGGACAGAAGATCGGCGGCCTGCGTCAGAAGATCGACCTGAACGAGGCGGTCGGCCAGTTTGCGGATCAGCTCGTCGCCCTTGTTGCCGGGCGGGGTCAGTTCCTTGAAGTCGTAGAAAAGCGCCACGCTCTCGATGTTCGGCGGCGCCGCATCCGGTCCCTCGGACAGGAACAGGCGCGCGAACTCGGACGACATCTCCTCCTGCACGAAACGCGTCGACGGCGCGTCGGGATGATAGATCGCCGCCGTCTGCATGGCGGTGAACGCCTCGCGCCACTGCCCTTCTTCCCTGTGAAGATCGGCGAGACGCGCCAGCGCGTTTGCCTCCACCAAATCCCCGCGCCAATACGCCGTCAGTTCCTCCAGCTCCTTCACCGCCTCGGGACGCTCGATTTCCTTCATCGCATAGCGCAGATTCGTCGCGTAAAGACGGGCCTCCGCCTTGGCGATCTCGTCGTCCGATTCCAGCGCACGCCGATAGGCTTCGAGCGCCTGAGCATTCTGGCCGAAACCTTCGGCGATGCGCCCGCGCAGCACTTCCCGCTTCGCCTGATCCTCTTCGATGTCGAGATTGTCGAGCGCGTCCATCTGCGCCGCGGCCACCGCATAATCCTGCGCACCGACCGCGACTTTTGCGATCGCCTGGCGGAATATGCGTTGCAGATCGACCGGCATGGCCGGCAGCACCGCCTCGCCTTCGCGGAACGCTTCTCGGGCCAGCGCAACATTTCCAAGTCCGGCTTCCGCCACCATGCGCCAGAGCGCGGCCTCGCCCATATCGGCTAGCTCGCGGGCAGTGAGCAGTTCGGATGCTTCCTCGAACCGGCGCAGCATGATGAGCGAGACACCACGCAGGAGCTTCACATCTGGATCATCGCTCAGCGCGGTGGAATCCTTTTCCGCGACATCGAGAACGCCCTTGGCCTCGGCCGCATCGCCGTTCGCCAGATAAAACCGTGCGAGCTGCACGCGCGCCTTGGTGCGCTCGCCGACCTTCGACGTCGCCACGACCCGCTCGAGATCGTTGAACGTCTCGCGCGTCGCCATCTTGGCTTTGCGCCAGGCCTCAGCGGCAAACGGGCTGTCGCTGCGGAGTTCGACCGTGTCTCCCCCTTCGCCCGCGGGGGAATTGATCGTCAGCGTGAGGCCCTTGGCACGCGTGATGACGGCCGTGTTGTCCTCGACGAGGAACGAAAGATCGTCCGCATTGGGTTTCACGACGAGCCCTTGCGCCGACGGAAGCACCGACAGATCGATCAGTTCACGGCCGCGCATGACACCGTAGGACGCATCCCTCGTTGTCACCACACGAAGCGTGTCGCCGACGACGGGGTCGATGACTTCATGCATTCCGCCGGCATCTTGCATCCCGATTTCAAGCGCCGTGCGGCCATCCTTCAGGAAGGTCGTCCGGAAATCGAGCGGGCGCACGGGTTCAAGAATGTTTTCTCCAAGCGAGAGAACCCAGCTCTTGCCCGCAAGCGTCAGGCTGGCGAGCCTGGGCTCCGCCATGTGGATTGCAAGCGTGACGCCCTCCGGATTGACCGTTTTGCGGACAGCCGAAACGGCGCTGCGGGGCGCTTTCTCGATCGCCGAGACATCGAAATCCTTCACGCCGTCGAACACGACGAAAAGCTGCGCGCCACGCACGAAGGCGGCGGCAGCCGGCAATTCCGAAAAGGGAAATGCAATCTGAAGAAGCTTGTCGGTGGCATGTACGTCGACGCCCTGGCCCTCTTCCGCTGCTTTCGCTAGATCGGCCGCCGCCATGTCCTGTGCCGAGGTCTTGCCCGGGGCGTCGTTCAGAATTGTTTTGAGATCGGGCGCCGAAGGCGATTTTTCGGCCGGCTGCGCTTCGCCGACAATGTGCTTCGGCGGCACAGCATCGGCAACCGCGACCGCCTTATCGCCCGCCAATGCCGCCGCATTCTCCGAGGCAAGACGCGGTTCCGCCGTCACCACGGCCGTGGGCGCTTCATGAGGTTGCAAGACCGGCGCGGGGTGTTCTTCGGGAGCCTTCGCAGCCATGTCGGCGCGGGGGGCATCGGCAACCGGCTTCGGCGCCGCCGCCGCGGGGCTCTGGCTCGGCGCAGCCGCAGCGGGCGTTCCGGGCGGAATGCCCGCCACCGGCGCCGGTGTCTTCGGCTCGGCCATGTCGACGACGAAGTCTTCTTCCTCCATGCGCCCGCGGACATGCTTGCCATCCGGAGCGCTGAAGCGCACGACCAGCGTATCGCCGGAAATCTTCGCGCTGAACGCGGTGATCTGCGGCGGCAGGGCTGCCCGTGCGGACGCGGCGTCGAACTGCGTATCGGCCGGAACCGTCAGCACGGCATGCGGCCCGTCATGCTCGAACTGGACATCGACGGGACGCGTGAAGGCGAAGGACAGACGGATATTATCAGGGTTGGAGCCGGGATTGAGCGTCATCGTGGCCGGCGGAGGATTTCTGGACCGCTCCAGTTCTTCCTTGGCTTTCTGCGCCTCGAGGGCGCGCCGCGTCAGCTCCGCCATGATCTCGGGCGGCAGCGGCGGAGGCATGCCCCTCCATGTGGCGGGCATGATGTCGACGAACAGTTTCTCGCCGGCCGCCATCGTATTGACCTTGACCGCACGGCTGAGCGCAAAACGCACCGCCATGCCGTCCGGATCGCGACGTGCCGCGGTGACGAAATGCGTCAGGCCCTGTTCGACGACAGCCACGCTGGCATCGACCGCTTTATCGAACGTGACGACAAGAATGCCGCTGGACACCACCGCTTCGGCGGCCGGGGTATCGGTGAAGGTGAAGACGATGCGCCCGAACCCGTCCTGCTCGGACGCTTCGACACTGGCCTCGGCCGCCCGTGCAGATGTGGGGGCAAAGCCTTCGCCGAGAAGACCGAGGATGCAGACCAGCCGCGCGAACGCCAAAAGGCCCGCCCCGGTCAGGCCGGGCCAAGCTTGCAATACACGTCGACGACTTCTGTCCTGTTTGTGTGGCAATGCCCCACCCCCGCATCCTGCGGCTCTCTCCTCAGATAGCCTCAGGCCGGTTAACAAAAGTGCCTCGAAATTTCGTGAATATCAGGGTTTATTGACCGGGCGCGCGGCTTTCGATCTTGGGCAGTTCGGTTGCGGCAGCCGGGGCGCTCGCCGCCGCGTTCTCCATCTGCTTGCGTGCCAGCGCCACCGTCAGCCGCTGGGCCATATCCGGCGTCATCTTGGCGATGATCTCGCCCGATTTCTTCGGGTTCATCTGGGTTGTCAGGTCGACGAGGACCTTGAGGTCGAGCCCGTCGAAGATCGCGGCAGCCTGCTTCGGCTTCATGTTCTCGTACATGGTGACGAGATCCTTCAGGCGCGCATCTTCCTCGGCCTTTTTCGCGGCCTGTACGGCTGAGATCCGCTCTTCCGTGCTTTTGAGCGTCGCAAGCTCGCCTTCAAGCTTCTGCTCGGCGGCGCGCAGAAGGCTTTCGCGCAGATCGAGTTCCTGCGCACGTCCATCGAGCTCCTGGCGGCGGCTCTGGAGACGGTCGAGCAACGCGCGCTCGGATGCCGACATGTCGGCCGGCGGTGGCGGCTCGACGGGTTTTACTTCGGCCGGCGCCTCGGTGACCGCCTCTCCTGCCTGCTCGGCATCGGCAGCGGGTTCCGCCGCAGTCTCCGGCTCTTCTTTCTTCGGAGGAAGACTGCCGGTGACGATGGGATCGTAATAGGAGGTGCCCGGCGCGCGCGACACCGCAAGCGGCCGGTAGGTCGCCTCGACCACGCGATGGGGCGGCTGCACCGTCTCTGCCTCGAATGCGTAGTGACCGCCCGTCACCAACCCCGCTGCTTTCAGTACAAGCAGCAGGCCGGCTCCTGTCATCACGAGCGGCAGAACGCGTATCTTCATCCGGGTCAGGCCGCCGACTGGCGCTCCTGGTTGCGACGCACGAAGGCCTGAGCTGCCGCAAGCGTCGAGGACGGGCGCGGCGCCTGCGTATTGGCGGGCGGCTGGTCAGGGCGAAGCGGTCCCGGGCGGGCGGCGGTGGCGATCATGGCGATACGCCTTACCACATCTTCGCCCAGCGCTGTCTGCTCCGTAATGTGACGCGAGATCGCTTCGGCATGGCTGAGGCGTTCCCCGAGCGCCGCGTCGCAATCGTGCACCGCCTGTTTCAGTCCCGAAATGGCACGCCCCGCAATGTCCGTCGCCGTCACAAGCTCGGAAATCGTCGCCTTCAGCACGCTTTCATCCGCGCGCAATTTCATCAGCCGGCGGTTCAGCAACCAGCAATAACCGATCGTCATGACAAGCAGAACCGCCACCATGAGCTCGATCATCAAAGCAATCCCGTTCCCCATTACGGTGTCTCCCTCTGAGTCTCAGCGGACTCGAAAATCGCCATTGTTGTACGCGAACGCCGCACGGGCCTGGCGACCTGCACGGCGACATTTTCGCCGGCGCGCCCCATTGTCCCCTGCGTCACAAGAAAATCTCCGCAGCGCAGCTCGACCAGACTGTCCGACCGGACATCGAGCATCAGCGTGTCACCGACATTCAGCTCCATGATCCGCTTCAGCGGCATAAGGCGTTCATACAGAACCGCCTTGACGTCGATTTCCGCACTCCAGATTTCGGTCGCCAGATGGCCTTCCCATGTGGCGTCACGGCCGAACTTCTCGCCCATGAAGCCCTGAAGCAGGACATCACGGATCGGCTCGATCGTCGCATAGGGCAACAGAAAATCGAATGTACCGCCCCGATCCTCCATGTCGATCCGCAGCTTGACCAGGATTGCGGCATTGGCCGGACGTGCGATCGCTGCGAATCGCGGGTTTGTTTCCAGCCGGTCGATGTGGAAATTGACCGGTGAGAGCGGCTTGAAGGCCTGTATGGCGTCGACGAGCACAAGCTCGATCATGCGCTTGACGAGGCTGGTTTCGATCGTTGTGTAGGGACGTCCTTCGACCCGCATCGGGCCGACGCCGCGACGCCCGCCGAGCAGCACGTCGATGATCGAATAGATCAGCGAGCTGTCGACGGTGACGATGCCGAAATTGTCCCACGGATCGGCCTTGATGACCGCGAGGATGGCCGGAAGCGGGATCGAATTCAGATAATCGCCGAACCGCACCGATGTGATCTGGTCGAGCGAAACTTCGACATTGTCCGAGGTGAAATTGCGAAGCGAGGTCGTGAGCAGCCGCACGAGACGGTCGAACACGATTTCGAGCATCGGCAGGCGTTCATAAGACACCATCGCCGAATCGATGATGGCGCGAATGCCCGAATGCTGGTTGAGCGACAGTTCATCCAGATTGAAGCCGAGAAGGCTGTCGATCTCTTCCTGGTTGAGAACGCGGTCGGCGCCGCCACGCGAATTGGACGCGACAACGTTCGAGCCGCCATCGAGCATCGCGGCCCAGCCCGCGGCCATGTCCTCCGGATTGTCGCCGCCGGCGCCCTGCTCCGCGAGCGCGGCGCCCCATTCGGCGGCAATATCGATGTCTTCCTCGTCGGCCATGATCGATTATTGAACCAGAAGTTCCTTGAAGAGGATGGCATCGACCTTGGCGGGGAAAATGGCCTGGTTGATGCGGCGGAGAAGTTCTTCCCTGAGCCTGTACAGACCTGCCGATCCGTCGAGATCTTCCGGCCGCATCTCGCGCACATGCGTCTGGAACGTGTCGGTGAGACGCGGCATGAGCGGGGTCACGGCTTCGACCGTCTTCTGATCGGACACTTCGAGCGCGATTTTCAGTTTGAGATATTTCGGCCGATCCGCCGGCGCGACGAGATTGACGAGCATGTCGGGCATGTCGACGAAAAGAACCGGCTTCTTTTCCTCCTCGGCATGCACCGCCGAGTCCGTGTCGGACGAACCGCCAAGGAACATGTAGGCACCACCACCGGCACCAAGAAGCACAACGACACCACCGGCGATCATAAGAAGCTTCTTATTGCCGAGAATGCCTTTGGCCTTGGCGTTGCCTGGTGCTTCGCCTTCGACCTCGCCCGCTGCCTCGGTATTGGCCATCTCTCGTCCCAACCCAGCCGAGCCCGCTTTGCAGGCCCTACAGCGAGAATCTTTACGTTAAAAATGGTTAACAACCTCTTTCGACGGGCAAAATTTGCCGGGTCGTTTTTGCCGGGGCAGCCGAAATTTCTGTCGAAATTTCAACGCACTCTATGGTTTCCCATTGGTAAATAACGGTTTTCCGCTCTGGCACGGAGCGTGAATTGCTTATGGGGTCCGGGCATCGGGAAGGATGAACGGACAACATCGCAACGCGAAGGGGGAAGCTTCGTGGAAAACACTCTGCTCGTGGGATTGTCCCGTCAGGTCGCGCTGCGTCGTGAACTCGATGTCGTGGCCAACAATCTCGCCAATATCGGCACCGCCGGCTTCAAAGGCCAGGACATGGTGTTCCGCGAATATCTGATGCCGGTCGCCAGCGCCGAAACGTTTCCGCGCGGCTCCGACCGCCGCCTTTCCTATGTCGAAGATCGCTCGACGTGGCAGAACTTCAAGTCCGGTCCCGTGCTGACGACCGGCAACCAGCTCGACGTCGCCATTGCCGGCGATGCCTTCTTCGCGGTCGAAACGCCGAACGGCGTGCGTTACACGCGCAACGGCCAGTTCCAGCTCGACGCGCAGGGCCGCCTCGTCACCAACGAAGGCTTCCCAATCCTCGGCAATGGCGGGCAGATCCAGTTCGCCGACGAAGAGACCGATATCACGATCGGCAATGACGGGACGATCTCGACGGCCGAGGGCCCGCGCGGCCGCCTGCTCCTGACCCAGTTCGACAACAATCAGCAGCTTGTGTCGGAAGGTTCGAGCTTTTTCCGCGCCGACATCCCCGGCCGCGAACTCGCCCCGGGCGAGGTACGTACGGTCCAGTACGCGGTGGAAAAATCCAATGTCGAGCCGATCGTCGAAACGACCCGGCTCATCGAATTGTCGCGGTCCTATCAGTCGCTCGCACAGATGATGCAGCGCGGCGATGAACTGAGGCGCTCTGCGATCGAACGTCTCGCCGACGTGCAGGCCTGAGGAGAAAACAATGCGTGCCCTCTACACCGCCGCAACCGGCATGATGGCTCAGGAGAAGAACGTCGAAGTCATCTCCAACAACATCGCGAACATGCGCACGACCGGCTACAAGAAGCAGCGGGTCGATTTTCAGGACCTGCTCTACCAGACCTATCGTCGCGCGGGCACGACAACGTCCGACACCGGCACGATCGCTCCGGTCGGCGTGGAGATCGGCTCCGGCGTCAAGACAGCCGCGACGCCCCGCATCATGAGCCAGGGCGGCGTCCTGCCGACCGACAAGGAATACGACGTCGCGGTCCGCGGCGAGGGCTTTTTCCGCATCGAAATGCCCGATGGCCGCATCGCCTATACGCGCGACGGATCGTTCGAACTGAATCAGGACGGCGTTCTCGTCACTGTCGACGGCTATCAGATCGAAGGCGGCATCACGATCCCGGAAGGCGCCACGAACATTTCCATCAACGCCGAGGGCCTCGTTCAGGTTACCGTCGATGGGGCAGTGCAGGATTCAGGTCAGATCCAGCTGTCGCGCTTCATCAACAAATCGGGCCTCGAATCCATCGGCGACAACTTGTTCGTCGAGACCGAAGCCTCGGGCGCGCCGCTGACCGACGATCCGGGCGGCGAAGGCATGGGCTCGCTTCTTCAGCGCCATCTCGAACAGGCCAATGTGAACGCGGTGACCGAGATTTCGGACCTCATAGCCGCGCAGCGTGCCTACGAGATGAATGCCAAGGTCATCTCGGCGGCCGAGGAAATGCTCCAAGCCACCTCGAACATGCGGTGAGAAACATGATCCGTACCCTCTCACTTCCTCTCATCGCGCTCCTGCCCTTCATCTGCGCGGCGCACGCGGCCCCGGTGCTGAAGCCGTCGGTCGTCGTCACGTCGGGCATCGTCACGCTCGGCGATCTCATTTCGGACGCTGGGGCCAATGCGAGCCAGCCCGCTTTTCGCGCGCCCGATCCAGGTGCGAACGGAGAAGTATCCGTACAGGATGTGCTGGACGCAGCCCGGCGTGCCGGCATTGTCGACATCGAAACATCCGGCCTCGCCAGCATCCGCGTCGCACGCACCGGCCGCCGCGTCTCCGAGGACGAGATCCGCGTTCCCTTGATCACCGCTCTGGCCGCACAGATCGGCTCCAGCAATCCTGCGGATATCGGCGTTCAGATCAACGACAGCTCTAAATCCCTTCACCTGCCGATCGAGGCCCACGGCCTTGTCTCGGTCGACAGCGTGTCATGGGACCGCACGCTCGGCACATTCGATGCGGTTCTTCGGATCGCACGCACGGACGGTACGGACGAAACGCGTGGCGTGAACGGCAAGGCTTTCGAGACCGAAAGCGTGGTCACGCTGGTCCGTGCGGTCGAGCGTGGCGCGATCCTCTCGAACGCGGACATCGAGATCGGCTACAGGCCGAAATCCATCACCAAGATGGATGCGCTGTCCTCGCCCGAAGCCGCTGTCGGCATGCAGGCGCGCCGGGCGATGCGCGAAGGACAGGCCCTGCGCGACACCGACCTCGAACAGCCCTTGCTGATCAAAAGCGGAGCCCAGGTCGCTATCGTTCTGCGGTCCGGCAACATGACGCTGACTGCCACCGTCCAGGCGCTGCGCGACGGACGTATGGGCGACACGATCCAGGTCGTGAACGTCCAGTCGAAGCGCACGCTTCAGGCCGTCGTGACCGGCCCCAACCAGGTTTCCATCCACACTCCCCGCACACTTGTGAGCGCTTCGAAATGAACGCCGTCCCCACCCATGCCTTCCGCATCGTGAGCCTCGCCCTTGTTGCGCTGACGCTCGCCGGATGCGGCGCGGCCAAACGCCTGAAGAATGTCGGCCGCGAGCCCGCTCTTTCGGCGATCGACGATCCGACGGCGAAAGCCGGGTATCGTCCGGTTCAGATGCCGATGCCGGAGCCGACCGCTCCTCATTTCAACAACAACTCGCTGTGGCGGACCGGCTCGCGCGCCTTCTTCAAGGATCAGCGCGCCTCGCGCGTCGGCGATCTTCTGACCGTCAAGGTCAAGTTTTCCGACAAGGCCGAGATGGAGAACAAGACAGAGCGTACGCGCACCGGTGACGAGAAGATGGGCGTGCCCAATCTGTTTGGCCTCGAAACCAAGATGCCGACGGCGATGAACCCATCAAGTCTTGTCAGCACGAATTCCAGTTCGGTGTCGGCGGGCGAAGGCAAGGTCGACCGCTCCGAAGCGCTGACGACCAATGTCGCCGCCGTCGTGACGCAGATCCTGCCGAACGGGAACATGGTGATCGAAGGCCGCCAGGAAATCCGCGTCAATTTCGAGATTCGCGAACTCATCGTCGCCGGTATCGTGCGGCCGGAAGACATCCAGTCCGACAACGTCATCGACAGCAACAAGATCGCCGAAGCACGCATCGCCTACGGCGGACGCGGACAGATCACCGATGTCCAGCAGCCGCGTTACGGGCAGCAGGTCATGGATATCGTTCTTCCCTTCTGATCTTCCCGACCGAAGCCGGGGACGCCCGGCTTCCATCTGCCGCTCTCCCTTCCCCGGAGAACGGCACAGCGGCCCTCGCCTTCCCCGCGAGGGCCGCTTTCTTTCGTAAAGACATGGATCGACAGAACGGCCGCACGCGAACGGTTCAGGCGGCGCCACGGCGACCGACAACGGAAGAACAGCAAAGAGTGAAAAAACCGGGGGCTCTTGGGGCGCTTCTCATCGAGGAAAAGCGTGAGGGGCACGCACCGCATGCCCCTCACTCTGATTATTCGTCGCGGTAGACCCGCTCGCGACGTTCGTGGCGTTCCTGCGCTTCGACCGACAAGGTTGCGATGGGACGCGCATCGAGCCGCTTCAGCGAAATCGGCTCACCCGTCTCCTCGCAATAGCCGTAAGAACCATCCTCGATCCGCTTCAGCGCCGCGTCGATCTTCGAAATCAGCTTGCGCTGGCGATCGCGTGCCCGGAGCTCGATGGCGCGGTCGGTTTCCGACGAGGCGCGATCGACTAGATCGGGGTGATTCTGGTTTTCGTCCTGCAGGTGTTCGAGCGTCTCCTTGCTTTCATGGAGGATCTCCTCCTTCCAGCGCAGGAGCTTGTGGCGAAAATATTCGCGCTGCCGCTCGCTCATGAAGGCCTCGGATTCCGAAGGCCGGTACTCGTCCTTCAATTCCATCTTTGCCCGCACCCCTTGTTGACTGCCGCGAATCCCGCAATCCGTGGAACAGCCCCTTCGAAAGAGGTCGGGAATATAGCCACGCTTTGTTCTAGGTACAATGGCTTTCGATTCCGCAGGAAATGGCTGATTCAAAAGGGCTTTCTGTTGAGATCGCCCTGACGCGGGCAAAACGCCTCAGCTCGTTCTGCGCGAAAGCTTGGCCAGCTCCACCTGCGCCCGCAGGTCGATTTCGTCGAGCACGTTTTCCAGACCGGCATCCTCGGAGGGCTCCCGCCCGGCAAGAGCCGAGGTCAGGTTTTCGAGCGTTCCCGGCGACAACGTCCCGCCCAGAACGTCGAGTTTCACCTGATCCAGAAGGTCAAGGATCTTCCGCCCACGCGCCGAAGCCTTCCGGCGGCGCTCCGTCGGCGTATCCACGGACTGAAGTGCCAGAAGGGCGTCGAGCCCATGCGCGGCCATCGCAGTTGAGGCGCGCGACGCAGGCGCCTGCTGGCTTGTCTCCGGGAGCGAAAAGCCGGAACCCGAAACGGTTCGCTTTGCTCCCTGAGCGCCCTGCCCGATCCTGTTTGGTCCCTCGACCCGCATGTCCTGGCTCCACGGCACGAATCGCACCGTCCGAAGGCAAGCCTCGGCCGGACGTGATTAACCACCCGTTAACGCCCCGGCAAAACTTGCCGGGCAGGCATGTTTGACCTCGGCAAAAGACCGTCGAGCGCCCATCGTCCCGTCATAAATATACATATAAACCAGATACTTGAGACGTTAACCATAAAGGGCACGGTTCTGGCATTGCTCCCGTCAAGGAGACTGTCATGCAGCGTTCGATGTCCATCCTGATCCGCAATGTGACCCTTGCAGCGTTAACTGCTGGAGCCATCCTTGCCGTCTCCCATGCACGCGCCGCGGAACCCCCGCCCTATGCCTCGGGCGGAACCACGCCGGGCATCCGCACATATGTCGTGCCGAGCGGACCTGTCGTCGCTGCGGTCACGGCTCCGGCCGATGCCCCCTACTGGAAACGGGACGAATTCAGCGGGGCCGGCCAGCCGGGACAGGCCGGGCCGACCTCCGCGCGCATCAAGGATCTCATCGACATCGAGGGCGTGCGTGAAAACCAGCTCATCGGTTACGGCCTCGTCGTCGGCCTCAACGGCACCGGCGACAGCCTGAACGCCTCGCCGTTTACCCGCCAGTCGCTCATCGCCATGCTCGAGCGCCTTGGCGTCAATACACGAAACGCAACGCTGCGGACGAAGAACGTCGCCGCCGTCATGGTCACCGCAAGCCTGCCGCCCTTCGGCACGCAGGGTACGCGGATCGACATAACCGTCTCGGCCATGGGCGATGCCACGAGCCTTCAGGGCGGCACGCTTCTGGTCACCCCTCTGCTGGGTGCGGACGGCGAAGTCTACGCTGTCGGCCAGGGGCCGGTCGCCGTCATCGGTTTTCAGGCGGAAGGCGCGGCCGCGAAAGTCGTTCGTGGCGTACCGACGACCGGGCGCATCTCGAACGGCGCCCTCGTGGAACGCGAAATCGAATTCGCGCTCGCCAACGCGACCGCGGTACGTCTGGCCTTGCGCAATCCCGACCTCACGACGGCGCGCCGCATCGCGGGTGCTATCAACACGCTGCTGGGAGAAGCCGCCGCCGAGCCGCGCGATCCCGCGACCGTGCAGCTAATCGTTCCGCTCAGCTACAAGAACAATCTCATCCGCCTTCTCACCGAGATCGAGCAATTGCGCGTCCAGCCCGACAACACCGCCAAGGTGGTGATCGACGAGCGGTCGGGCATCATCGTCATGGGCCGCGAAGTGCGCGTGTCCACCGTTGCGGTGGCACAGGGCAACCTCACCGTCACGATCAGCGAACAGCCGATCGTCAGCCAGCCGGATCCGTTCAGCGACGGCGAAACCGTCGTCGTGCCGCGCACCACGGTGCAGGTCGACGACGAAAGCCACCGCCAGCTCGCCATCGTGCAACAGGGCGTGACTTTGCAGGAACTCGTCGACGGGCTGAATTCGCTCGGCATCGGACCGCGCGATCTTATCGGCATCCTTCAGGCCATTAAGGCGTCGGGCGCGCTGCAAGCCGAAATCGAGGTGATGTAATGACACCTGCGAACGGCTCCCACATCCTCGCGCAGCTTTCGGGCCTTTCGGGCGGCACGACGGCTCCCGGAAAGACCGCGAGCCTGGAAAAGGCACAGAACGAAGCGCGCGAATTCGAAAGCGTGTTTCTCTCCAATGTTCTCAACGGGATGTTTGCGACCCTGGAAGAAGGGTCCGGCCCCCTCGGTGGCGGAGGCGCCGGCGGCGAGACCTGGCGGTCCTTCCTCGTCGACGAATACGCCAAGGAAATCACACAGGCCGGCGGCATCGGAATCGCCGACCAGGTCATGCGCGAGCTTATCTCTGTTCAGGAGCAGTCTCTATAATGTCAAATGCGGCAACCACACTCCCCACCCGTGACGAAGCCGGCCAGATGGTCGATCGTATTGTCGAAACGGTGGAGCGCCTGACATCGGTCATGCAGCGCGAGACCGAGCTCATCCGCGCGGCCAAGCTGAAGGAAGCGACCCAGCTCGTCGAAGACAAGGCGACTCTGGCGGGCGTGTACCAGCGCGAGCTGGAGGCCGTTCGCGCGGCAGCTTCCGTGATCGGACGCCTTGTGCCCGACCGCGCCGACGTGCTGCGCATGCGGCTTGCCGGGCTTCAGGAGACATTGTCGGTCAATCTCGCTGTTGTCGGTACGGCACGCGCCGTCGCCGAAGACATGATGCGTACGGTGGCGGACGAAGTGTCCAAGCGCGAACGCCCGCAGGTCTACGGCCAGCACGGCACGGTTGCGCAGGCACCCCGCTCGGCGTCGCTGACGGTGTCGCGCCGCTCGTAAAAGCCGCTACTGTGCCGCAACCGGAGCGCTCGGCAAAAATTTCCAGCTCTTAAGAAAAAGTTGATTCACCACATTTCTTGGGAGTCTTTTTAGACTTGTCCCCGATTATTCTGCAGGTCTGCCGGAAGGTTTCCGGCGCCAGGAGCGGAATGAAAGGCGACAGGATATGGACGCCGCGCTTGCACCTCGGGTTTACCACACGGCCGCGCCGCTTCCGCTGCGCGCCGATGTGACGCCTGTGCCTGCGGCGGTTCCCACACTGTTGCCGCAACCCTCCCAAAGCGTGGCGGCTCTTGCCGAGCAGTCCGCGAGCAGCTTCGACGGCAACCGCGCGCGCGCACGTGCCGAACTGCCCCATGACCGCCTCTCGGACGACGTGCTTCGCGAAATCGAACGCGAAATCGAGTTTCGCGACGAGACCAACGACCTCGTCGTCAAACGGCTCGACAGCCTGACCGGCGAGGTTCTGAGCCAGTTTCCGGCAGAAAGCCTGCTCAAGCTGCGCGCCTATGTGCAGCAGGAAATGTCAAAGAGCGTCGGGCCGTTCCTCGCTCGATCGATCTGAGTCTCACCACGAAAACGTGCGTGCTTACCCGGTAGAAAACGCCGGTAACGCCCCGTTAACCATGTTTTGAAGAACACCGCCCTGAACGGAACCGGGCGCCCATTGACCGCACGTTTCGGTTCGCGGGTTAACCACGCGTTATGCCGTGCGATGCCAGAAATCCGGCAGCTTCCAGAAGGAAGTTCACTCGTATTGCTCCTAGGAAAGGGGTTTCTCAATGGCTTCCAACATCACTCTTTCGGCCGGCGTCCGCCAGAACCTGCTCTCGCTGCAGAACACCGCGGATCTCATGTCGACGACCCAGAACCGTCTCGCCACTGGCAAGAAGGTCAACTCGGCCCTCGACAACCCGACCAACTTCTTCACCGCTTCTTCGCTGCAGAGCCGCTCGAACGACCTGAGCTCGCTCCTCGACGCGATGTCGAACGGTGTGAAGACGCTCCAGGCGGCCGACAACGGTCTGTCTGCGATCACCAAGAACCTTGAATCCATGCAGTCCACGCTCCGTCAGGCGCGTCAGGACAAGTCGTTCCAGTCGCAGTCCTATGACGTGACCAACGCAACCGAGATCACGGTCAGCGGGGGTCAGTTCGGCTCCAGCACGACAATCGCTCTTCAGAACTCGCAGCCCGGTACGGCCGCCTCGATCGGCTCGACGGCCGATTACGCCGGTCCGACGGTTGCCGCCACCGGCAGTGCAGCCGCTGGTGCGAACGCGCGTACTGTCATCACCTATGATGCCAACATGGTCGGCACCGCGGGTGACTCGGTTACCGTTGACGGAACCGAGATCGACCTTTCCGGCGTTGCGGCAGGTGCCACGAACGTCGCAACGGCGATCGACGCGGCTCTTGGTGACGATTACACGGTCTCCGAAGGCACGGGCGCCGACGCGGGCAAGATCATCGTCGAAAAGACGGCGACTGCCGCTGCGCGTTACACCTCCCCCGAGGTGAGCTTCAGCGCTGGCGCGGGCGAGCAGTTCTCGAGCTCGACGTTCTCCTACGACCCGGCCCGCATGGGCGCGTCGATCACGGTCGACGGCAATGCGGTCACGGTCAGCGGCACGCTGGAAGACTTTGCCGGCAACCTGCAGACATCTCTGGGCGATGACTACGCGGTCAGCGTTGACAGCGATGCCAGCACGGTCACCGTGACCTCGACGACGGCTGGCGCGACGCCGGTCACTGTCACCGGCCTTCCGGCGGCGACCCAGGCGACGACGACGTTCGACGCCAACGTTGCCAACCTGCTGGCGGCCGACACGATCGAAGTCAACGGCGCGGCGGTCGACCTGACGGCTGCGGCGGACGCAGACGACATCGCCACCGCGATCCAGGGCGCCCTCGCGGGCTCCACGGTCACGCATGACGGTGCGGGCGAGTTCACGATCACCTACGCTGCGGGCGCTCAGGCCGCTGCTGTCGTGACCGAAAGCGCGGACGTGACCAACGCCGTCGCGACGGACGGCCTCGCCGCCGCCGCTGCGCCGACGACCACCACGGGCCAGGCTGGCGCCACTGCCGAGACGGTTGCTGCGGCCGGTGATGAATTCTCCGTCACTTACAACGACAAGACGGCAAACATCACGGTCAACAGCGGCACTGAAGAAGAGATCGCCACCAGCATCAACAACCAGCTCCAGGCAGCCGGCATCACCGACGTCGAAGCGAAGTTCGTTGACGGCAACCTGACGATCGAAGGCAAGAACAAGGAAGCCAAGTCCCTGACCATCACCGGTCCGGACGCGGCGGCCATCTTCGGCACCAGCTCTGTCTCGACCGGCACGGCGCCGGTTTCGGACTACAATGCGACCCAGACGGTCGACCAGTTCGTGGAAGAGATCAACCGCACCCATGCGGGCACTCTCCGTGCCTCGAACGACAACGGCAAGCTGCGCATCGAGAACCTCTCGACCAAGGAGCTTTCGGTGTCCGTCGACAAGGACGGTGCAGCTGGCCCGCTGACGGCCTCGACCAACACGATCGATGGCAACACCGCTCGTAAAAACCTCGCGGATCAGTTCAACATCCTCCGCGACCAGCTCGACAAGCTCGTTGATGACGCCTCGTTCAACGGCATCAACCTGCTGCGCGGCGACAATCTCCGCCTCACCTTCAACGAGACGGGATCGTCGAGCATCGACATCAGCACCGCTGGCCAGAAGCCGCTCGATTCGGTCTTCATGGGTCTGACGACGCTGAGCGCCGAAGAGCTCGATTCCGACGACAACATCGACGCCATCCTCACGGACGTGAAGTCGGCGCTGAACACGGTCGCCTCGCAGGCTTCGGCCTTCGGTTCGAACCTGTCGATCGTCGAAAACCGTACCGCGTTCACGAAGTCGATGATGAACACGCTGCAGACCGGTGCGGACGCCCTCGTCCTCGCCGACGGCAACGAAGAAGCGGCGAACATGCTCGCCCTGCAGACACGCCAGCAGCTGTCCTCGACAGCTCTGTCGCTCGCCTCGCAGGCCGATCAGGCGGTCCTCCGCCTGTTCTGATCCGCACAGCACAAGACTGCGAAACGGCGGGGCCAAAAGCCCCGCCGTTTTTCTTTGTCCGCACTCAAAGAAGCACCCCGCCCCCGCGAATCACCCCGCTTACGAAGGATGCGCGCGCAGCTCAGCCGCCTGCATTTGGAGGTCCCGCAATGCGGAAAAGAGGTGTTTTGGGGCGGTAACGCCTCGTTAATCGTGTTTTTGAGGGTTTTGTTAACCATAAATTTAAGGCCTTCGCTCCGAATAGCGTTCAGCTTCCCTGAGGAAGCCAGATCGCTCACGACGTCCGGAAGAGGGACTTATGGCTTCGAATATCACCTTGACGGCGGGCGTCCGCCAGAACCTGCTCTCCCTGCAGAGCACGGCAGATCTCATGGCGACGACGCAGAACCGCCTTGCCACCGGCAAGAAGGTCAATTCGGCGCTCGACAACCCCACCAACTTCTTCACCTCCTCGGCCCTGCACAGCCGCGCCAACGACATGGCCGCGCTGCTCGACGGCATGGCGACGGGCATCAAGACGCTGGAAGCCGCCGATAACGGCCTGACCTCGATCACCAAAGCGATCGAGAGCATGCAGTCGACGCTGCGCCAGGCGCGTCAGGACAAATCGTTCCAGACCAAGTCCTACGATGTGACGGATCTGACCCAGATCACCGTCAGCGGAGGCGCGTTCGGCACCAACATCATTCCTCCGATCGAGCTGCAGAATCCCCAGCCCGGCACGCCCGCCGAACTTTCCAGCTCCGCCGCCTATGCCGGTCCGACATTTGCTCCCGCGGGAACGCTCGGAGCGGGCGCAGGCGGACGTGCGATCGTCGCCTTCGACGCCAACATGGCTGGCGGCGTCGGCGACACGATCACCGTCAATGGAAACCAGATCGATCTGTCGACCGTTCCGGGCCCCGCGACGATCGGCGACGTAACGACCGCGATCGGCACCGCCCTCGGCGCCGATTATGTCGTATCGAACGACGGCACCAGCATCATCATCGAAGACTCAACCGCGACCGGCGCCGAATCCACACCGCCAGTGGTGAGCTTCAGCCCGTCGGGGGCGGCCACTCCGGCCAGCGCGACGTTCAGCTACGATCCGGCCCGTATGGGCGCCACCATCACCGTCGACGGCAATCCCGTCACGGTGAGCGGCGATGTGACGAGCTTCGGCGCCAACCTGCAGACCGCGCTCGGCAACGGCTATCAGGTCAGCGTCGATACGGTCTCCAATGAAGTCACGGTCGCCTCCACCGCTCCCGGCGCCGGCACCGTGAACATCGGCGGCCTCGCAGCCACTCCGGCGACGACCACCTTTACCGGTTCCGTCGCGGGCCTGCTCGCCGACGACACGATCACGGTCAACGGCGCCGCCATCGACCTGACGGCCGCGACCGACGGCGCCACCATTGCTGCGGAAATCGAAACCGCCATCGGCGGCGGCGCGACCGTCAGCTTTACCGGCCCCGATCAATTCTCGATCACCTATCCGGCGGGCGCCCAGACCGGCGCTCTCGTCACCGCGGATGCGAACGTTTCGGCGGTCAGCGTTACCGACGGCTTCGCCGCAACCACGGTCAACTCCACGCCCGGCATTGCGGGCGCGACGGTGACCACGCAGGAAGCGGCAGTCGACGAGTTCTCGCTCACCTACGACAACAAGACGGCCGCGATCAAAGTCGGTGCCGGCACGGAAACCGAGCGCGCTCTGAGCATCAACAATCAGCTCAAGGCAGCGGGCATCGAGAACATCGAAGCTAGCTTCGAGGCCGGCAGCCTCGTCTTCACTGCGAAGAACAACGAGGCCAAGGCGTTGACGATCACCGGCCCCGATGCGGCCGCGATTTTCGGCACATCACCCACGAACACCGGCACCGCGCCGATTTCGCCCTACAACGCGACCCAGACGGTCGACAAGTTCGTGGAAGAGATCAACCGCACCCACGCCGGCAATCTCCGCGCCTCCAACGACAACGGCAAGCTGCGCATCGAAAACCTGTCGACGCAGGAGCTTTCGGTGTCCGTCGACAAGGACGGCTCGACCGGCCCGCTGGCACCATCCAGCGATACGATCGACGGCAACAAGGTGCGCGCCAATCTTGTCGAGCAGTTCAACGTGCTGCGCGACCAGCTCGACCGTCTGTCCGACGATGCCTCCTACAGCGGCGTCAACCTGCTGCGCGGCGACCTGCTGAAGATCACCTTCAACGAAACCGGCACGTCCACCATCGAAGTGCAGTCGCGCGATCTCGACGGCAATGAGCAAGCCATCAACACAACGACGCTCGGCATCGAATTCGCCGTGGGTCCGGACTTCGACAGCGACGCCTCCATCGACGGCCTTCTCGACAAGCTGACGGGCGCACTCGGCACGATCCGTTCGCAGGCCTCGAATTTCGGCACGAACCTCAACATCGTCGAAAACCGCACCGCGTTCACCAAGGCCATGATGAACACTCTGCAGACCGGCGCGGACTCTCTCGTCCTGGCCGACACCAACGAGGAAGCAGCCAACATGCTGGCTTTGCAGACCCGCCAGCAGCTGTCCTCGACGGCCCTGTCGCTGGCCACACAGGCCGACCAGGCCGTGATGCGGCTGTTCGGCTAAACGGCACCACATGCGTTCAGGAAAAGCGGCGGAGCCCCGGCTCCGCCGCTTTTCTTTAGCTAAGATGACAATTGCCGATTCGACGGACCCAGGAAGGATTCCACGATGGCCCTCAAAGTTGAACTGAAGCCGGGCGAACGCATCATTCTCGGCGAATGCGTCATCACAAACGACAATCAGCGCACGCGGCTGTTCATAGAGGGCGACGCGCCCATCCTGCGCGAGAAGGACATCCTGACGCTCGCCACCGCCGATACGCCCGCCAAGCGCATCTATCTGGCCGTACAGATCATGTACCTCGAGCGCGACATATCTAAAACAAGGGACGAATACCTCGCGCTCGTACAAGATTTTGTCAGGGCTGCCCCCAGTAGTCTTCCCATCGTCGACACCATCAATAATGCCATCTTAACCAACGCTCTCTACAAAGCTCTGAGGGAAGCAAGAACTCTCATCGAGTTTGAAACGGGGTTGTTCAATCATGCAAAACGGCGCGCAGGCGTACGCGAACATAGCTCAGAAGACGGCGAATCCTCGTGATGTCGAAGCCCAGCTTCTCATACGCGCCGCCAATCGCCTGCAGTCGATTGTGGCCGGACAAGTAGCGGACATCGAGGAAATGCGCGAAGCGCTGCGTTACAACCGCAAGCTCTGGACAATTCTCTCGACCTCGGCCACCGCCGCCGCCAACCCCCTGCCCCGCCAGATCAAGGAAAATATCGGCAATATCGCGATGTTCGTCCTGCCGCATTGCGTTGAGCTCGAACACGAGCCCGATCCGAAGCGCATGGCATCGCTGGTCAACATCAACCGCGAAATCGCCGCAGGCCTCATGAGCAGCGCGACCGCTGCAGCCTGATACGTACGTATTCTTTCAAAGAAAAAGCCCGGCGACTCCGCCGGGCTTTTTCTTTGAACTGATGGCTCTTCTTACAGGAAGTTCACGAGCGAGAGCTGAGACAACATCGCGGTCGCCTGATAGCTCGCCTGGAGATTGGTCTGCAGCGCAAGAAGGCTGGCCGCGACCTCCTCCTTCGACACCGTCTCGACATTGGCGAGCATGGTTTCGGCGACAGCTTCCGACTGCTTGTGCCGCTCCTTGGCAGACTCGACCGAAGTCGCGACATTCGCAATCTGCGTGACGAGGACCTCGAGCGTCGACATCCCCGTATCACTCGCGAGCGCAGGGCGCACCCGGCTGGTCAGCGCCTCGTATTGCAGTTTTCCGGTCTTTTCGTCGGCCAGATCGAGTTCCATCGCGCCGAAAACCGCAAGGCTCTCCATCATCTCGCGAATGCCGTCCTCGCTGGCGCGGGCTCCGTAATTCGCGTTCAGCGTGGAATCGATGCGCGCGGACTGCGTGGAACGCGCCGAATCCGTGCCGTTCTCCCCGCGATACCACGCAATTGTCGTGGCCGAGCCATCGACAAGACCTGTGGCGGCCTCCGGCGGAGCACCGTCGACGCGCATCGGCGGGTTGCCGAAAAAGTTCTGCGAGGCCGTAACGGCCGACGCTGCGGTAAGCGAGACTTTCGCCTCCTTCTTGACCGCGCCGTCGAGCGCGGAGGCGAAGTTCGCGGCGGTCGCGTCGTGGTCGACCATGCCCAGAGCATCGTAGGCGATCTGGAACGTGTGCTTTTGCAGCTCCTCGGCCTTTACCGTCCCGTTGAGGCCAAGCTTCGCACCGGCCGTTCCCGTAATGGCAAGATCGGTTCCGTTCGTGCCTTGAACGCGGATCTGGCGCGTCGTCGGGTCGAATTCCGCATTGGCGATGCCGCTGAGACCTTCGATCTGGGTCATGAGATCGTCGATGCTCGCGGAGCCGTTGATCTGTCCGGGCCCTGCGCCCGACGCGACAACGGTGATCGTCTGGCCGTTGATGGTAAGCGTATCCCCGGCCGCGAAACTGACGAGCGGATCGCCGAGCGCCGTCGTGCCGAGCGTGCCGATGGGGAGCTCCTTGCCATCGGCCTGCGCGACGAATTCGGGCGCTGGAGGATTGTTGGAGGCGATCAGCTTGATCTCCTCTTTCGTTCCGTCCGGCAGCGTCATCTCGAAACGTACGGCATCGCCGGGCCTCGGATCGCCCGTCAGTTGAACCTGAACCTGCGGCGGCAAACCGGCCGCGCTCGCAACGGTGAATGCGGTCGAATTGCTTGTCGAAACCGCGCCCAGCTTGAAACCGAATTCATTCGGCGAGGCGCTCTCGCCAAGCGTCACGAGGTCGCCCACCGCATTTGCCTGGGTGAGGCGGCCACGACCGTCCGCACCGAGATCCGCCGCGTTTCGTTCCGCAATGACGGTGCGAAGTCCCGCCTGCGTGACCGTTCCGTCCAGTATCTCGCTCGCGGACGCGACCGGGCGCGCCGACACTTCGCGGCCCCCGAAGAGATAAACCCCACCGATATTGACGTTCAGCGCCTCGATGGCCGTGTCGAGCCGCGACAGCGCCGACTGCTGGGCGATGGTGCGCTTGTCGTCGACGATCAGCCAGTTGTTCGGGTCGAGATCGCCGCGTGTCTGGCTGGCGACCTCCGTGAGCCCGGTCAGGCTCGTCATCATCATGTTCGTGCGTAGCGAGACCTGCTGGATGTTTGCGTTGTAGCTTTCGAAATCCGCCAGCTTCCCGCGCAAGGTCAGCGACAGGCTGCGGTCGAGCCCGAGCCCGCCATAGGTCTGCGATTTCAGCCCCGTCGCGAGCTGGAGATTGAGATCGTCGAACTGCGAGCGCATGTTCGAAAGTGCGCGCCCATAGGAATGGGTGAAGATGCCGGTGCCGTTGATCGTGCTGCTCATGATCGTTCAACCTTACATCTGCATCAGAATGTCCATCATCTCCTTGACCGTGGAGATGACGCGCGCATTCGCCGAATAGGCCGTCTGCAACTGAAGCAATTTGGACATTTCCTCATCGACATCGACTGCCGATTTCTCGGCGTAGCGGTCGAGCAGCGAGGTGACGACAACCTCCTGCCCTTCCTGAATGCGGCTCGCGAGGGCCGCGTTCGAAGCCTGCTTCTCGATGACGCCTCGCGCGAAATCGGCGATAGAGCCGGTGAAGGGGCTCGTCGTGCCACCGAGGCCCGTGTCGTTACGATAGGTGATGGAAGTGTTTTCGAGCGCGTTGCGCAGATGAACGACGCGCGAGGCATCGCCCGACGCCATGCTCGCCTGATAGTTCACCAGCATGGCCGGATCTTCGATCAGAGCCGGGTTCACCTGGATGCGCGCCGCGAAGCCGAGGCGCTGCGTCAGTCCTTCCTGGCTGTCGGTGAACGCTTCCGCTCCATCGACAAAGAACGGAATGCCAAGGCCGTCCATGAACCCGGTCGCCGTCACACGGGCGGAAAGCCCTGTCGGCACGACGGCGGCGGGATTGGCGGTGTCGATCGTGATCGAGGACCCGGCTCCGCTGACGGCAAAATTGGCTCCGAGCGCAGCCTGCATCTGCGCCTGAACGGCCGCCGGTCCGCCCGAAAAATCGATGCCGACAACCGTGTCGTTCGGATCGGCGGTCAGATCGTTCGAGAGCGGCAGCGTATCCGCGCTCTCGACGCGCACGAACGTCACCGTGCGCGATTGCCCGCCGGGCATCTGGTTGTAGGTGAAATTGACCTTGTTGCCGGATTGCAGATCCGCAAGATCGATCGACCAGTCGGTCGCGGGTGCGGTCGGCGCTGTGCCCTGCACCACATTGGTGCTGAGAGCGTCCGCCATCGCCGAGGCGATCTCGTCGAGCTGCGTCTGCGCCTCGACAAGAACATCGTCGCGCAGATCCGCGTAGGCCTTCAGTTCGCCCGAACGGAGATAGCTGCCCGACAACAGATCGATGGGCTGGCCGTCCGAGCCGCGCAGCATGACCGTACCGGCGCGGTTCTGCTCCGGATCCGGCGAATAGAGAGCCTGCGGCATCATCGCCACCTGGTTCTCGTAGGTCAAAGTCGCAGGCGCGCTTCCCGTAAACAGAGGCGCGCCGCCCGTCGTATAAATCTGAAAATCGCCGCCGGTATCGCTGACGCGTATATCGACAAGCTGCGACAGCTCGTCGACATAACGGTCGCGCTGATCGAGAAGATCGGGCGAGACATTGCCGCTCGCCGAGAGCGCGGAAATCTGCTCCTGCACGCGGTCGATGCCGTTCAGCGCAGCATTCACGGCATCCACGGTCGAGGCAAGGCCACGGTCGGCATTCTCGCGCATCGCCTGAATATCGGCCGACATCGAGTTCAGCGACTGTGCGAGAATCTGCGCTTCGTTCAACACACCCTGGCGGGCGGATTGCGAGCTTGGTGTCGTCGCCAGAGTGTCGAGCGAATTCGTGAACTTGGTAACGAGCGTGTCGAGCGATGTGCTGCTGTTCGGCGTGCCGAAAACGCGCTGCACGCGGTCCAGAAAGCTTGCCGCGACATTGGAATAGGAAAGCCCGCCCGCTTCCACGCGCAACTGGCGCTGCACATAGGTGTCGATGTCGCGCTGGATGCCGGTAACGCGAACGCCGGACGCCCGGTCGGCAAGAACATTCGTCGCGAGCTGCGCATTCTTCTTGGTGTAACCGGGCGTATTGACGTTGGCGATGTTCGTGGAGACGAGCTCAAGCCCGGTCTGCGTGGCACGCAGACCGGACAGGGCGGAACCAAGGGCAAAGGACAGACCCATATTCGTCTCCAGAAAGCCGCTTTAGAAGCCGCTCCTACTCAGCGCACCATGCCCAGGGCTTCCTGCAGCATCTCGTCGGCGGTCGAGACGATGCGGGTGTTCGCTGAATAGGCCTGCTGGGTGACAATGAGCTTGGTGAACTCGTCCGCGATGTCGGTGTTCGATCCTTCGAGCGAGGAACCGATGATCGTGCCCGGCGCGCCGGGGATCGGAGGACCGGATTCGTAGGTCGCCTGGAAAGCACCGCCGTCCAGACGCTTCAGCGCGTTGTCGGCGTTGAAGAAGACCGTGGGAATTTCGGCGATGTCGGCCATCTGCCCGTTCGAATAGAAGGCTGTTATGCGTCCGCCGTCCGAAATCTGCACGCGAACCACTTCACCGGCGCGATAGCCGTCCTGGTTCAGCGTAATGATCTTTGCCGTGTTGGGATTGTCCGCCGAATATTGCGTGAGGCCCGTCGAGCCGTGCGACAAAGTCACATCGCCGACCGGCACGCCATCGACCGTCAAATCGTTGATGGTGGTCGTCGCGAAAGGCGGCGTGAGCTGGCTGTTCACGAAGGTGAAATCCTGCCCCACATTGGTCCACATTGGTTCGGTGCCGGTGGCGTTGCTGTCGGATTTGTAGAACAGGTTCCAGGTGTCCTGGCCGCCCTCGGTAGCACTGTCGACCTTGGCCCAGCGCAACTGCACCTGCACCGGCGTGCCCTGCGCATCATAGATGGTGATCGCATCGCCCGAGATGGACTGGGCTTCGAAGATCGCGGATTCGTTTGCCTGCACAGAGCCCATGGTCGCGAGCGGCGTGGGCGCTCCGTTACCGATGCCGAGCGTCGCCGCGCCCGCACCGGATGCGGTGAGCGTGTGGTTGGGGCTGTCCGATGTGATGACGAGCTGGTTGCCGCCGGTAATCGATGCGGTGATGCCGTCGAGATCGGCGTTGTCGTTGATGGCGGCCATCAGCGAGGCCAGGTTGTTGTAATCGTTCGCACCCCCGGCATTGCTGATGTTGAAGCTGACGGAGGCGCCGCCGTTGACCTGCAGCGTCAGCGCGCTGTTGTTCGCCACATAGCCCGGGCCTCCGGCCGGAGTGACCCCGCCATTGGTGGCGGCGACGGCGCTCGCACCCGCGCCGCCGACCAGAACGGCGGTCGTGGTGCCCGACGGCGTGGTTTCGGTGATGTCGATTGCGGCCGTGCCTGCGGTGGTCGTGGAGGAGACCGTGAAGCCGGTCACCCCCGCCGTCGCCAGGGCGGAGTTGATTTGCGCAATGATTTCGGCGTCGTCGACCGTGCCGCTCACATCGGTGTCTGCGAGTGTGATGGTCTGTCCGGCAACGGTGAACGAGGTGCCGATCGCGTTCGGAGCCGAGAACGTCGTTGTCGCGGCCGTCGGCGTTCCACCCGCCGCGTTTGTCAGGTCGGCACCGTTCGTCACGGCAACGCCGGTCTGTACGAAGGGAATGAGCGAACCGACGGTGCGCGGATCGTTGGCATAATCGCTCGGCTGCACGAGCCCGCTGGTCGGCGAAAGCGGAAGATTGCCGCGATAGGTGATGACGGAGGTCGCGCGGGCGGGAAGGATGTCGTTCGTCAGCGGCATGACTTCCGGCACGCTGCCGGAGACGTTGCCCGTGGCGCGGTCGATGGGGAGAAGCTTCAGGTAATAGCCAGCGCCGTTGACGAGGAAGCCATTCTTGTCGATCTCGAAGTCACCGCGGCGGGTGTACGTATCGGTGCCGGAAAACAGCGGCTGCCCGTCTGAGGTTCCCGTCGCGGTCGAGACGACGAAATAGCCGTCGCCATTCATCGCCATATAGGTCGCGTTCGAGGCCGACTGGATATCGCCCTGCACGGTGTTGGTCGCGCGGCTCTGGGAAATGACGGCGCCCGCCACCTGACGGGAGGGGATGTTGTCGGGGATGAGATCGGTGAAGCTCGTATCCGTCCGCTTGAAGGCGGTCGTCTGCGAGTTCGCGATATTGCCCGAAATGTTCTCGAGCGCGTAGGACTGCGCTCTCAGCCCCGAAACCGCGGTGGTCAGTGCCCCGAAGATACCCATAATCGTCTCCCGATGGACCGGCGCCGCCCGAGCGGGGCCGAAATCATTGCCTGTCAGGGGATCTGCAAACGGGGGGCCAGATACTGACTCCTGAAAAATCAATAACTTAGTCGTGAACGATCCATATTGAGGGTGGAAGTTTCGACCCGGTCCCGGCAGATTCTGCCCGGTCGGAATGCCTCGGAACCGCCGCACATTTCGCTACATCAGACGGCAGAGGAGAATGTCATGAACCGGTCTGTTGCGTTTGCCCTTGTCGCCGTCCTTACCCCGCTTTGTCTTCCCGCCGCGGCCCAGGAAACCACCAAAATCGCCACCGAAACTCTCGCGAGCGGCCTCAAGAATCCCTGGGGTCTCGCATTCCTGCCCGACGGGCGCATGCTGGTGACCGAACGTGCCGGGCGCCTCCTGCTTGTGGCAAGCAATGGCGAGAAGACACGGATCGAGGGCACGCCCGACGTCTACGCCCGCGGCCAGGGCGGCCTGCTCGATGTCGCGACCGACCCGGATTTCGCGAGCAACCGTTTTGTCTACCTCAGCTATGCCGAGACCGGGGCGATGGGCGTTGGAACCGCCGTCATGCGCGGCGTTCTGTCCGAAGACTTCAAGAAATTCGAGAAAAAACAGGTCATCTTCCGTCAGGCGCCGAAGGTCTCCGGCAACAATCATTTCGGCTCGCGCCTCGTCTTCGCACGCGACGGCAAGCTGTTCATCACGCTCGGAGATCGGTTCGCGCAGCGCGACAGCGCGCAGGATCTCGGCACGACGATCGGCAAGGTCGTGCGCATCAACAAGGACGGGACCATTCCCGAAGACAATCCCTTCGTCGGCCGGGCGGGCGCGCTCAAGGAAATCTGGTCGTACGGACACCGCAACATCCAGGGCGCGGCGCTGCATCCCGACACCGGCGCTCTTTTCACGGCGGAACACGGCGCGCGCGGCGGCGACGAACTTAACAAGCCGGAAGCGGGAAAGAATTACGGCTGGCCGGTCATTTCCTACGGCGTGAACTATGACGGCTCGAAGATCGGCGAAGGCACCGAAAAGCCGGGCCTGGAGCAGCCGCTGAAATATTGGGATCCGAGCTTCGCTCCGTCGGGCCTTGCCTTCTACACCGGCGACCGCTTCGCCAACTGGAAGGGCGATCTGTTCATCGGCGGTCTGTCCGGCATGCGACTCGTGCGCGTGGATATGGACGGCGAAAAACCCGGCGCGGAAGAAATCCTGCTTGGAGATCTCGGCGAGCGCATACGCGACGTCGTTCAGGGGCCGGATGGCCTCCTTTACCTTCTGACCGACGATCAGGACGGCAAAGTGCTGCGCCTGACACCTGGCTGACTCAAAGCCCGCTTCGGGCACACAAAAGCCCGCGGCCTCCCGCGGGCTTTTTGCTTTCGGCTACGCGTCCAAGCAACGCATGTAACTATAAAAAGCCGCAAATGTATTTCTCAGCACATGGAATGTGGTGCGCAAAATACCACGCTTTATTACTCCGAAGGGACGAGTTGACGAGGGTAACGCATGCCAAAATCTTGTGCTACGTCTGACCTGCAAGCCGACGTCACAACGATAAATGTTCATACGCGAACAGTCGGAGATTCCATTGCGCGCCATTACCTCGAACGGCATTCAGATCGATCAGGACCTTGCCGCCTTCATCGAGACCGAGGTTCTTCCCGGAACGGAGGTCGACCGCGACGATTTCTGGCGCGGGTTCAACGCGCTTGTCGAAGAGTTCGAGCCGCGCAACCGCGCGCTCATGGAGCAGCGGGCGCAGTTTCAGGAAAGACTGGACGCCTATTTCCATGCACACCGCGCGTCTCCCACGAGCACGGACGAGCAGCTCGCCTTTCTCAAGGAGATCGGCTATGTCGCCCCGGAGCCAGGCCCCTTCCTTGTCGGTACGTCCGGTCTCGACGCTGAAGTCCGCGCAATTCCGGGGCCGCAGCTCGTCGTCCCTCTCAGCAATGCGCGCTATCTGCTCAACGCCGCCAATGCGCGCTGGGTTAGCCTCTACGATGCGCTGTACGGCACCGACGCCCTTCTTCCCGTGGAAGATATGGCGCCAAGCGGGTTCGACACCGCACGTGCCACGCGCGTCGTGTCCTATGTACAGGAATTCCTGAACCGCATCATGCCTCTGCGGGAAGGTGATCACGCGGAGGTCGAGCGGTATTTCGTCGAGGGCGGCTGGCTCTGCTGTCGCCTGAGAGACGGCACTCTGGCCGAACCGTCGAACGCCGATGTCTTCGCCGGATATCAAGGCACACCGGAAAACCCGGATGCGATTTTGCTGAAGCACCACCGGCTTCATATCGAACTCGTCATCGACCGGACCTCGCCCGTCGGCCAGCTCAGCGCGGCGGGCGTGTCGGACGTTATTGTCGAGGCCGCGATCACCGCGATCACCGATGCGGAAGACAGCGTCGCCGCCGTCGATGCCGCGGACAAAATCCTCATCTACCGCAATCTCCTCGGCCTGATGAACGGAACCCTCAGCGTCACATTCCCCAAAGGCGCGGAGACGATCACCCGCACACTGAACAAAGATCGCATGTTCACGGCACCGTCCGGCGAGCCATTGGCGCTCAAGGGAACAAGCCTGCTTCTCGTTCGCAATGTCGGCCAGCACATGCCGACGGACATGGTGCGCGACCCAGACGGCACGGATGTGTGCGAAGCTCTGGTCGATGCGGTCGTGACCGTCCTGATCGCGCTCCACGATCTGCGCGGTCCGCACAAGGGCACCAACAGCCGTTCAGGCTCGATCTATGTGGTCAAGCCGAAGATGCAGGGACCGGACGAGGTGCAGCTCGCCGTCGATCTCTTTGCACGGATTGAGGAGATGTACGGACTGCCCGACAAGACGATCAAGATCGGCATCATGGACGAGGAGCGGCGCATGAGCGCCAATCTTCTTGCCGCCGTGCATGTCGCGCGCGAGCGCGTCTTCTTCATCAATACGGGCTTCCTCGATCGCACCGGCGACGAGATCCATTCGATCATGGAGGCCGGCCCGGTCGTTCCGAAGGCCGACATGAAAAAGAGCGCCTGGCTTGCGAGCTATGAGAGCCGCAACGTCGCGCTCGGCCTCATGACGGGACTGGAACTGAAGGGCCAGATCGGCAAAGGCATGTGGACGGCAACGGACCGCATGGCCGACATGCTCGACCAGAAAGCCTCGCACATCCTGCAGGGCGCCAGCACGTCATGGGTGCCCTCGCCGACCGCTGCGGCCCTGCATGCCCTGCACTACCATCGCTACAGCGTGGAAGAGCGCCAGAGCACTCTGAAATCCCTGTTTCCGATGCCGGTCACGGCTATGCTCGCCCTTCCGCTTGCCAAAGCCCGGGATCTCGAACGCTCCGCCGTTCTGCGCGAGCTCGACAACAATGTTCAGGGCATTCTCGGTTATGTCGTCCGCTGGATCGACCAGGGCGTCGGCTGTTCCAAGGTGCCCGACATCAACGGCGTCGGCCTGATGGAAGACCGCGCGACCTTGCGCATTTCCAGTCAGCACATCGCCAACTGGCTGCTGCACGATGTCGTGTCGGAACAGGATGTCGATGAAAGTCTGCGGCGCATGGCGGGTCTGGTCGACGCACAGAACGCGGATGACGCAGGCTACACCCCGATGGCGCCGGACTTCGACGGCATCGCGTTCACGACGGCCCGCCGCCTCATCCTCGAAGGCCGCGCGCAGCCGGGCGGTTACACCGAATACATCCTGCACGCCGGGCGCCGCGCCCGAAAGAGGGAATTGAGCGGAGCGTAAGGCCGGGCTCGCCCGGCCCCGCGCTCCGCCGATCAGTGCGGACGCGCCACGGCGCCTTCGCTTTTGTCGTGCGTGCCGAAACGGTCGATCATGGTCGCGCTTGCCTCGTTCAGGCCGATGACCATGACCGTCGCGCCCTTGGACCTCATGCGGAACACCACCTTGTCGAGAGCCCCGACCGCCGTGATGTCCCAGAAATGAGCGCGGCTGACATCGATGGTCACACGCTCCGGCACCTCTTCCATGACCAATGCCGCTGCGAACGCCTCGGCCGATGCGAAGAATATCTGTCCATAGACATTCCAGACCACCGCGCCGTCCGCATCGATCCGCTCGACCTGAACGAGCCGCGCCACCTTGCCGGCGAAGAACACACCGGACAGCAGCACTCCGACGAGGACGCCCTGCGCAAGGTCATGCGTCGTAACGACGGTCGCGACCGTCGCCGACATGACCACGGACGACTGCCAGGGATTGACGCGCAGTTCGAGGATCGAACGCCACGAAAAGGTGGAGATCGACACCATGATCATCACCGCCACAAGCGCGGCCATGGGGATGATGCGGACGATGTCGTCGAGCACAAGGATTAGAAAGAGAAGAAACGCGCCCGCCACGAAGGTCGAAAGCCGTCCCCTGCCCCCGGATGTCACATTGATGACGGACTGGCCGATCATGGCGCAGCCGCCCATGCCGCCGATCAGCGCCGAGGCGATGTTGCTCGTCCCCTGACCGAAGCATTCGCGGTTCTTGCTGCTCGGCGTATCCGTCATGTCATCGATGATCTGTGCCGTGAGCAGGCTCTCGAGAAGCCCGACAAGGGCGAGCGTCACCGAATAGGGGAAAATGATCGTCAGCGTTTCCCAGGTCAGCGGCACCTGCGGCAGCGCAAAGACCGGCAGCGTGCCCGGAAGCTCTCCCAGATCGCCCACCGTCCGCACATCGATGCCGAACCACAGAACGACGCCCGTAAGAGCGGCAATCGCGACGAGCGGTGACGGAACGGTCTTTGTAAGGAGAGGAAAGAGATAGATGATGCCAAGGCCCGCGGCGACGAGCGCGTAGGTTTCCATGGGCATGCCGGTCAGTTCCGGCAATTGGGCCATGAAGATCAGGATCGCCAGTGCATTGACGAAACCGGTTATGACCGAGCGGGACACGAAGCGCATCAAACGGCCGAGCTTGAGAAAACCCGCCCCGATCTGGAGCACACCCATCAGGATCGTCGCCGCGAACAGATATTCGAGTCCGTGATCGCGCACGAGGCCGACCATCAGGATCGCGGTCGCGGCGGTCGCCGCAGAAATCATTCCGGGCCGCCCGCCGGTGAAAGCAGACACGCAGGCGATGGCGAACGACGCGTACAGGCCGACCTTGGGATCGACCCCCGCGATCACCGAAAAGCCGATGGCTTCGGGAATGAGGGCAAGGGCGACCACGATGCCGGACAGCACGTCGCGCCCTGGATTGGAAAACCATTCTCGGGTGTATTTTTGAAAGGTCATGTCAGTTTCCGCAGAGCACCACGACGGCCCGGGACTGATCAGTCCCGTTCAGCGAACATCGCGGCGGTTGCGTGGTCCGGCGGATTGGCGGCCGGAAGAGCCACCCGGGATTTCACCGGGTCCAGTCGAATAAGTGTCTGATATACGAACAGGTATACCAAGAAAAGAGGCGTTATCGCCGCGATCCGGCTCGCTGTGACGTGGAACTTTGACGGCTCACGTGACGTTCTGGGTAACGTCACTTATGGGGAGAGAGAGAATGCGCGTCGGCAAACCTTCTGCGGTCATGTTCATCGTGTCGTGCGTGCTGGCGGCGCTTGCCGTCCTTGCAATGATCACCTCCATTCCCGTCGTCGACGGAAACGAATTCATCGTCATGTTCGCAGCATGGGCCGTGCTGGCCTTCTCGACCGTCGTCCGCGGAATCTAGCGGCTGTTCTCACCATTTCTGGAAGATGAACCAGGCGCCGGCCGCGATCAGCGCAAAGCCCACGGCGTGGTTCCAGGACAGGCTTTCCTTCAGGTAGAGAACCGAAAATCCGGCGAAGACCAGAAGTGTAATGACTTCCTGCATGGTCTTCAGTTCGGCCGCCGAATAGACCTGATGGCCGATGCGGTTGGCCGGAACCGCGAAGCAATATTCGACGAAGGCGATGCCCCAGCTGGCGAGAATCACCCAGACGAGCGGTGTGCTGGTGAACTTCAGATGCCCATACCAGGCGAAGGTCATGAACAGGTTGGAGCAGACCAGAAGCAGGATGGGGGCGACATAAGGCGATGCAAAGACGGACATATTCAGCTTTCGTCTGAGAGGGAATTCACAGGCTCGGCGCGCCAATGGCGATGAGAGCGGCGTTGTGATTAGATTCTGCCGTGCGGCTGCGCCGCTTAATGGCAGTCCGCATCAAGGCAACAAAAAACGGGGGACTTTCATGCATCTTTCAGCTCCTACCCAGCCGGTCTTTCTCATCTCGCTCGTGGTCGGCGTGCTTGCCATCCTCGGGCTGTTCGTCGTCATACCCTTCGTGTCCGCCAATGCGGTCTGGCTCCTGATTGCGGCTTTCGCGCTGCTCGCGCTCGGCAATCTTCTCCGCAATCTTTAGGCATCTCTGGCAAGACGCCGGACGGCCCGCGCCGCCCGGCGTCTGTGCGTGAAATCTTTCAGATCATCGGCAGCATCAGCGCGAAGATCACCGCGAGAAGAGCCACCGCCGGCGTGATATCCCTCCAGCGTCCGGCCAGAATTTTCACGACCACATAGGTGATGAAGCCGAGGCCGAGACCGACCGCGATGGAATAGGTCAGCGGCATGGTCACCACCGTCACCGCGACCGGCGCGGCCTCGGTCAGGTCGTCCCAATCCACCTCCGACAGCGAACGCGCCATCACGACCGCGACGAACAGCAGCGCCGCCGCCGTCGCATAGGGCGGAATGGAACCCGCGAGCGGCGCGAAGAACAGCGCCAGCAGGAAACAGCCCGCCGTAACGACAGAGGCAAGTCCGGTGCGCCCGCCGGCCGTCACGCCGGCGGCGCTTTCGATGTAGGATGTCGTGTTCGAGGTGCCGAGCAGAGCGCCCATTGTCGTGGCCGATGAATCGGCAATCAGCGCCTGGCGCAACCGCGGGAGGTTGCCGTCCTTGTCGAGCAGCTTCGCGCGGTAAGATACGCCGACCAGCGTCCCGGCCGTGTCGAAGAAATCGACGAAGAACATGGTCAGCGCGACGATCCAGAACGTGGTTTCGGCCACGCGCGAGAAATCGAGCTGAAGCAGGGTCGGCGCGAGCGATGGCGGCACATCGACGATGCCGGCAATCGAGGCCACGCCAAGCGGAATGCCGAGCAAGGTCACGACCAGAATGCCGATGATGGTCGATCCCACCACTTTCAGCTGGTTCAGAGCCGCGATGATCGCGAAGCCCAGCAGCGCCAAGAGCGGTGCCGCCGCAAGCAGATTGCCGTGGGTGACGAGCGTCGCCGGATGATCGACGACAAGCCCTGCCCCCTGAAGCGCAATGATCGCGAGAAAGAAGCCGATGCCCGCCGAGGTCGCGAGCTTGAGTGAATTCGGAACGGAATTCACGAGCCAGGCGCGGATGGGAAGGATCGAGACGATCAGCGCCAGCACGCCGGAGACAAGCACAGCCGCCAGCGCCTGCTGCCACGTAAAGCCCATCGTGCCCACGACGGCAAAGGCGAAGAAGGCGTTGAGGCCCATTCCGGGCGCCAGCGCAATCGGATAGTTCGCATAGAGCGCCATGACGAGCGTGGCGATCGCCGCCGCGAGACAGGTCGCGACGAACACCGCCTCCTTCGGCATGCCCGCAGCCGAAAGAATGCTCGGATTGACGAAGATGATATAGGCCATGGTGAGGAATGTGGTGACACCCGCCACCACCTCCGTCCTGACCGTGGTGCCGTTGGCGGAGAGATCGAAGAAGCGTTCGAGCACGCCTCCCCTCACCGCGCCTGTCGGCCTGGCTGCCTCTGACATGGATCCCCCGTTCACGGCCCCCAAGGCCGTGGCGCAATCGAAGACGCCTGCACAGAGTCCGTCAATCGCGAAAAACGTCGGATGCAGCGTCAGGAGACGCCGTAGCGCGCTTCCGCAAGATCGATCTCGCGCACAAGGCGGCGGCCGTCCTGATCGTCGAGTTCGCGGTGGCGCATCAGGCGGAAGATCTCCGTCCGCTCGGCCTGCAGCCCAGCCAGGCGCAATTCGCGCTCCATCGCGCTATCGCGCCGAAACGCGTCGGCGGTCTCTCCGGGCTCGTTCAGGGCCGAAATGCGGATGCGGTAGATATCCATGATGCGCGTGGCGACATCGGACGACAGGGCCTCGCTGTCGGCATCTTTCGCCAGCCTGTTCTGGGCCGCGCCGATGGCAAGGATGGCCGCCTCCGCCGCGCGGACACGCGCTCTGTCCAGACGCTCCAGAACCTGCGGCTCATCGGGCAGCGACACGCCCTTCAGAAGAAACGGCAGGAACAGGCTGGCCAGAACAAGCGAGGTGATGATGACGCCTGCGGCGAGGAAAATCGCGAGATCGCGGGCCGGAAACATCGTGCCGTCGTTCATCACGAAGGGCAGCGTCAGGATGCCTGCAAGCGTGATCGCCCCGCGCACGCCCGCCAATGACACCACCGCGACCGCCCGCCATCCGGGATTGACGATCTTCGAACCTTTGCGCGCTTCGCGGAACAGCGTGAACCTCAGCGAGATCCACACCCAAACAAAGCGCAGCACCCCCAGCCCGACGACGATGGCAAGCACATAGACGAGAAGCCATGCCGGATCGTGGTTGCCGCTTTCGCGCACCGCGTCTCCGGCCCGCAGGAAAAGGCCGGGAAGCTGCTCGCCCAGCAGAACGAAGATGACGCCGTTCGCGCCAAGCTGCACCGTGTCCCACACCGCGCTGCGCCGCACCCGCGTCACGGCCAGCGCGTTGCCGGTGCTTTCCGAAAAGCTCATCGTGATGCCCGCCGCCACCGCCGCCAGAATGCCCGAACAATGCGCGTGCTCGGCCGCGAGATAAGCGCCGAACGGGATCAGAAGACTGATCAGGATCTGCGCGCCGGTGTCTTCGCCCCAACGCACCGTGATCGCATCCTTCAGGCGCACGACGCTCCACGTCACCCCGATGCCGATGGCGATGCCGCCGATGGCAAGCCATAAAAACGTGCCGAATGCATCGACGACGGAAAAGCTTCCGCTGAGCGCCGCCGCGACCGCAAAGCGCATGCACACGAGCCCCGACGCATCGTTCAGCAGGCTCTCGCCTTCCAGTATGTGCATCATGCGCTTGGGCATCGGAACCCGCTTGGCAAGCGCGGACACGGCAATCGGATCGGTCGGAGACAGGATCGCCGCGAGCGCGAAGGCGACGGGCAAGGGCATTGCCGGGATCATCCAGTGGATGAAGAAGCCCATGCCGATGACCGTGAAAAGAACAAGCCCCAGAGCAAGTTCGAGGATTGTGCCGATGTCGCGGAAGAAGCCGTGCTTGGGAATCCGCCAGCCGTCCAGAAACAGAAGCGGCGGCAGAAACAGCAGGAAGAAGATGTCGGGCTGCAGCACCACATGCAGCTCGGCCATGGAGCCGATCAGCGCCCCGGTCGCGATCTGCACCAGCGGCAGCGGCGCGGGAAACGGCATCATGCGCGTCACCGCTCCGCTGACGACAACCGCCAGCAGAAGAACAAGCGCGATGGTGATGGTTTCCATTATCCCCGGCCGGCCCGGCAGCGTCAGGTTCGAAGCGCCGCGCCGATCACGCGGCGGGCGCTTGCAACCGCCGAATTCTCCGGAGCGATGCCAAGCAGACGCTCGGCCTGTTCGGCGGCCATCGGCTCGCCGAACGCGGCGCCCTGCGCGTACTGACAGCCGATATGATAGAGCTCGACCGCATCCGAATCCGTCTCCGCGCCTTCGGCAATGACATCGAGACCAAGCTCGCGGCCAAGCTGGATCATCGAGCGCAGAATGGCGACGCGGTGGACCTTCGACTGCTGGCGCAGGAAGCTGCGGTCCATCTTCACGGTGTCGAACGAGAACCGCTCGAGATAGGCAAGGCTTGCATGGCTCGTGCCGAAATCGTCGAGCGCAAGGCCAAGGCCGAGTTCGCGCAGCTTCTCCAGAATATGCGCCGCGCGCTCGGGGCTCTGGACGACGAGATTTTCCGTCAGTTCCAGTTTCAGCGAGCCACGCACGAGAATGGTGCGCGCCAGAACCGTTTTCAGATCCTGGATGAGATCCTGCCGGTCGAACTGCTTTGCCGGCAGGTTGACGGTCACGAACAGAGCCGGGTCGAGCGGCACGCGGCGCTGCCACGCCGCCAGTTGGCGCGAGGCGCGGTCGATAGCGAACAGGCTGAAATCGACGATGAGGCCGGTTTCTTCCGCGATGGAGAGAAATTCGGCGGGCGGACGTTTCGCATAGCGCGGATGATCCCAGCGCAGCATGGCCTGGAAGCCGACGATGGAACGGTCTTCGAGACGCACGATCGGCTGGTAGAGAACGCGCAATTCCTCGCGCTCCAGCGCGCGGCGTAGCTCGCCCTCGACGAGAAGCCGGTCGGTCTTGGCCGTACGCATGGTCGGGCGGAACACTTCGATATGGTTGCCCCCGCCCGCGCGCTTGGCGTGGAACATCGCGACTTCGGCATTGCGGAGCATGTCCTCGCACGAGACCGCGGTGCGCGGCTCCATCACGGCAAGGCCGATCGAGGCGGTCAGGACGAGCTCGCGGCCCGAACTCGCCACCGGAGCGGAGATCGCCTTGCGGACCGTATCGGCGAACTGCGTGATGCGCGAGCCCTCACGTTCGGACAGCAGAAGAAGACCGAACTGGTCGCCGCCAAGCCGCGCCAGCATGTCCTGGCTTTTCAGATGCCGCCCGACGCGGCGCACGATGGTCAGAAGCAGCGTGTCGGCGGCGGTCAGGCCCACCGTATCGTTGACCTTCTTGAAACCGTCGATATTGACGACGAGGACGGTCGGCCGGATGCGGTCGTCGGCCGCCGCAAACGCCAATGCCGCCTCGACGCGGTCGAGGAAAAGCTGGCGGTTCGGCAGGCCGGTGAGGTTGTCGTAGACCGCGTTGTGCAGAAGCCGCTCCTCGGCGGTCTTGGCGTCGGTGATGTCGATCAGCGTACCGACGCATCGGGTCACTTCGCCATGAGCTGCGACCACGGGGCGGATGCGCAGCAACATCCAATGGTAATGACCGTCCTGCGCCCGGAAGCGGAATTGCTCGGACACCTTGCCCCGGCGCTCCGCCACGATCATGTCGAGCGCGGCGCGGAAACGGTCGCGATCTCCAGGATGAAGCACATCGAGCCAGCTCGCCGCCGGGCCGTGCAGATCGCCCTTCTGAAGTCCGAGCAGATGCTCGAATTCTGGCGTGACGTGAACGCGATCGGCCGCGACATCCCAGTCCCAGACGAGATCGCCCGAGCCGGTGATGGCCAATGCCCGGCGCTCGAGATCGGAGCCGAGACCGTGCGCGAGCCCAGCGCCTGCGAACGCGTGCTGCATCACGGTGAAGCCGAGCAGCAGCACGATCAGCACGAGACCCCCGACAAGCGCCGGAGCAACGACGTCGTTGTCGATGATTCCGGCAACCGTCAGGCCCGCGGCCGCAACCCAGGCGACGAGCAGGAACCAGGACGGGATCAGCATCACCGCGCGGTCGAAATTGTGCAGCGCCAGCCACACGACGACACCGAAGCCCATGATGGAGACGAAGCCGAGCGATATGCGTGCAATGCCCGCCGCGACCGGCGCGTCCACGATGGCGATCCCGACCAGCGCCATCATGCCGAGCAGCCACACCGCGCTGATATGGCCGAAACGCACATGCCAGCGGCTGAGATTGAGATAGGCGACAAGGAAGACGATGAGCGTCGCCGCCAGCATGGCCTCGGCGCCGGCGCGGTAGAGGTGATCCTGGCCGGGTCCGAGATTGAAGATCTTGTGCCAGAAGCCGAAATCGATGGCGAGCCAGACCAGCACTGCCCAAGCGAGAGCGCCGGCGGCCGGGAACATGGCCGATCCCTTCACCACGAAGACGATGGTGAGAATGAGCGCGAGCAGCCCGGCAATGCCGAGCACGATGCCCTTGTAGAGGGTCAGATTGTTGACGTTGTCCTTGTAGGCGTCCGGCTCCCACAGATGCAGTTGCGGCAGCTTGTCGGAGGCCAGCTCGACGACGAAGGTGACGGTGGCTCCGGGATCGAGCGTGATGTTGAAAATGTCCGTATCGCCGGAATTCTCGCGTTCGGGCCGGAAGCCCTGGCTCGCCGTCACATCCGCAAGACGGCGCGATCCGAGATCGGGCCAGATCACGCCGGAGCCGACAAGACGGTAATGCGGCGCGACCAGCAGGCGGTCGATCTGTTCGTCGGACGTGTTGGTCAGTGCGAACAGCGCCCAATTGGTCGGACCCGGCTCCTGCGCGACGACCTCGATGCGGCGCACGATGCCCTCGGCCGACGGAGCCGTCGTTACCTGAACGCGATCTCCCTCCGAGGTGAAGCGCTCGATGATGCGGGTCAGATCGATCGCGGGGCGGTCGAGCGGAACGATGATCGGCTCAAGCGCAAAGGCCCGGCCGCCGGCCACAAGTGCCAACACCAGAACCAAAAGGGCGCAAACCCTGGCCCGTACGCGATCCAACCTGTTCTCCCCCTTGGCCGTTTCCGGCCGTCAGCCCTGTCGTCGGCCTTTGGCCGGTCTCCCGGCAGGTTCAGCCATTATCGGCCGTTCGCATCGCCCCTGAGAAGGGCGAAAAGAAGGTGATCCTGCCAGACGCCGTCGATGCACAGATATTCGCGGGCATAACCTTCCTTGGTGAAGCCGACTTTTTCGAGAAGGCGCACCGACGCGGCATTGTGTGGAAGGCAGGCCGCTTCCAGCCGCCGCAGCCGCATGGCCCCGAATGCGTGGGGAACGAGCGCGCGCACACCGGCGGTCATATGGCCCTTTCCGGCATGGGCCTCGCCCATCCAGTAGCCCATGGTTCCGGTCTGGGCGACGCTGCGCCGGATGTTCGAGATCGTCACGCCGCCCAGCAGTTCTCCCGAGGCGTTGGCGAACAGAAAGAAACTGTATGCGGTGTCGAGCCGCCGCTCTTCGGCGTAGCGGCGCAGGCGGCGGCGAAAGGCGGCGCGCGTCAGGTCGTCCTGAGGCCAGACAGGCTCCCAGGGCTTCAGAAAGGCACGCGAACGGCTGCGCAGATCCGCCCATTCCTCGAAATCGGCGGCGACGGGAGCCCGCAGCCACACCCCGTCTCCTCTCAGCGCCGGAAGGTGGTCATCGCCGGAGAAGGCGCGCAGAAACGTCATGTCAGGCCGCCGCGGAGGGTGCGCCAAGCCGCTCGCAGATGCGCGCGAACGGAGGAAGCCCCGAGACCGGACCGATGGCGGCCAGCGACGGCGTCGCGGAAAGGGCGGCAAGCCCGACCCGCTTCACGTCCTCGAGCGTGACGGCTTCGAGCCGCTCCAGAATCTCCTCGGCGCCGACCGGACGGCCGAGCGTCAGAAGCTGGCGCGTCAGGCGTTCGGTGCGCGAAGGCGGCGATTCCTGCGCCAGTTCGAGCGACATGCGCATCTGCGCCTTGGCCCGCGCGACTTCCCGTTCGGTTGCCGACACCGTCGTTCCGGCAATCTCGTCGAGCATGACCGGCATCAGTTCTTCGAGGTCGTCCTCGCCCGTCCCCGCATAAATGCCGAACAGGCCGGTGTCCGCGAACGCCCAGTGGAAGCTCAGGATCGAATAGACGAGCCCCCGCTTTTCACGGATTTCCTGAAACAGGCGCGAGGACATGCCGCCGCCCAGAATGTTCGAAAACACCTGGAGCGCGAGCGTGTCCGTGTCGCCGAGCGCACGGCCCGGAAACGCCAGGACAAGATGGGCCTGTTCGAGGTCGCGGTGCGTGCGCACCTCCCCGCCCTTCCAGATCGCCGGGGAAATGCCGGGCCCGGCCGCGGCGGCAACACCGCCAAGATGGTCTTCGGCGAGCTTCACGACTTCGCGGTGATCGACGGCACCGGCCGCAACGAGCACACCCCGTTCACCCTTGTAATGACGGCCGAGGAAATCGGAGATCGCGTTCCGGTCGAGCGCCGTCACCGATTGCGGCGTGCCGAGAATCGGGCGGCCGATCGACTGGCCTGCAAAGGCCGTGGCGTGTGCGATGTCGTAGACGATATCGTCCGGCGTGTCCTCCGTCGCCCCGATCTCCGACAGGATGACGCCCTTCTCGCGCGCGAGTTCCTCCTCGGTCAGCAAAGGGTCGGTCAGGATGTCGGAGAGGATGTCCACGGCGAGCGGCACATGCTCGGCAAGCACGCGCGCATCGTAACTCGTCTGTTCGATGCCCGTTGCCGCGTTGAGATCGCCGCCGACCTGTTCAATCTCCTCGGCGATTTGGAGCGCCGTGCGGCGGCTCGTTCCCTTGAACGCCATATGCTCCAGAAGATGTGCAAGACCATGCTCGTTCGGCGTCTCGCTGCGCGAGCCCGCGCCGAACGCGATCGAAAGCGCGGCCGTCCCGATGCCCGGCATGTGGTCGGTCGCGACCGTCAGCCCGTTGGCCAGCTTTGTAACTTCGACGCTCACGCGACCTCCTGCGCCGCGCGCGTATGGGCAGAGACGAATTCTTCTATCTTCTCAAGATCGTTCGGCAGAACCGTGAAGCGCTCCTTGCGCTCCATGGTGCCCGCGAGATGCTCGGGCAGGCCCGCCTCGACGCCGGTTGCCGCCTTCACCGCATCGGGGAATTTCGCCGGGTGCGCGGTGCCGAGAACCACTTTCGGCACGGACGGATCGCCGCCCATCGCCTCGCCGACCGCGTAGGCCACAGCCGTATGCGGATCAAGGACATAGCCGGTGTCCTTACGAAGTTTCTTCATCATCGCCACCGTTTCCTCCTCGGAGGCGCGGCCCGCGTCGAACTCGGCACGGATCGCTGCCAGCGGAACCGGAGCGACGGTGAAGGAGCCCGATTGCGAAAGCGAGGACATGTGCCGGCGCACCGCGTCCGGATCGCAGCCTTCGGCCTCGAAAAGAAGGCGCTCGAAATTGGACGAAACCTGAATGTCCATGCTCGGAGAGAAGGTCGGCGCAACGCCGCGCACCTCATAGCGTCCGCTCTCGATGGTGCGGGCGAGAATGTCGTTCTGGTTGGTCGCAACGATCAGGCGCTCGACGGGAAGGCCCATTTTCTTCGCCACCCATCCGGCAAAGACATCGCCGAAATTGCCGGTCGGCACGACGAAGCTGACGGGCCGGTGCGGCGCGCCGAGCGCGACTGCGGAGGTGAAGTAATAGACCACCTGCGCGACGATGCGCGCCCAGTTGATCGAGTTGACGGCGGCCAGACGAGTCCTGTCGCGGAAATCGTGGTGATTGAACATCGCCTTCACCAGCGCCTGGCAATCGTCGAAATTGCCCTCGACCGCGACCGCATGCACGTTCGGCGCATCGACCGTCGTCATCTGGCGGCGCTGCACGTCCGAGACGCGGCCGTTCGGAAACAGCACGACGACATCAACGCGTGAACAGGCGCGGAACGCCTCGACGGCCGCCCCACCCGTATCGCCGGACGTCGCCACAACGATCGTCGCACGCTCGCCGCGCTGCGCCAGTGCGCGGTCCATCAAGCGCGCCAGAAGCTGCATGGCGACGTCCTTGAAGGCGATCGTCGGCCCATGGAAAAGTTCCAGGACGAACGTGTTCGGGCCGGTCTGGACCAGAGGCGCGACGGCCGGATGCCGGAAGGTCGCATAGGCGTCCGCGATCATGTCGCGCAGCTCCCCGCCCCCGAACGCCGACCCGACGAAAGGCAGGATCACCGCTTCCGCCACCTCTGCATAGCTGCGTCCGGCAAAGCTCGTGATCGCCTCCGTGCTGGCTACGGGCCAGGTCGCAGGCACATAGAGGCCGCCGTCGCGGGCAAGACCGGTCAGCAAGACATCGGCAAAGCCGAGCGGCGGAGCATCGCCCCGGGTCGAGACGTAAGACAGACTCATGGCATTCCTTGAAAAGAGGGTCGCAAATTAGGCTTCGCCCCCCTTTGAGGCAACCCTGAGACCTCTGGTCCCTTAGCCCTGTCCCCGCTGTCGCCGCCGCGACACCAGAAAAGCGATGAACACCGCCACAAGAGACCCTGCAAGGCCATACCACGTCAGGGCATATTCGAGATGGCGATTGGGAAACGACAACTGCGTCTCCCCCGCCTGCGGCAGGCCGCCGGGCGGCGTGTCGCGGGCATCGATGGTGAAGGGTGCCGCCGATGTCACCTCAAGCCCCCCGGCAATCGCGGCGGCATCGCGGGCATAGAACAGGCGCTTGGCGGGCTCGTCGTCGGGCGTGAAGAGGTTGCGGTCCTGCGGCCCTCGCAGCAGGCCCCGCACGACGACGTCCCCGTCCGGCCGCGCCATCTCTCCGGTGTTCGTCGTCGGAACGAAGCCGCGATTGACGAGAACGGAGGCCGAGCTTCCGGCAATCTCCAGGGGCGTCACGATCCAGTAGCCCGGCCCGGACAGAGGCCCCTTCGCATTGCTCAGGAGGGTGTAGACGCGGGCTTCGAGATCGTGGCGAAAACGGCCCCGCGCCTCCACCGGCCGGTATTCCCAGGCATCAAGGTCGATGTTTTCCCAGTCCGCCAGATCGGGCAGCGGAACGGGCGCTTCCGCCGTCCGCGACGCGACGCGCGCGACGAGCGCCTCTTTCCACTGCAGCCGTTCGAGCTGCCAGGTGCCGAGAGCTATAAGGATGAGGAACGCCACCGAGGCGGCAAAGGTAATCAGAAAAGGAAAGCGCGGGCCCATGAGGGTTCTGGTGATCCCCCACGGCCCGCGCGTCAACCCCAACCGCCCCCGCGATTGCCCTCAACATGCAATCGTGAGGACGCAACTGCAAACGATGATGAGAGCTTTAGTAAATTCCCGTCACGTGAGGCTCACACCGCCGCGGTCTTGATGCGGATGCGCAGATCCTGCTCGGCCGCCAGAGCCTCTTCATAGGCCTTCCATGCGGCCCGGCAGCAATGCTGGGTAACGGCTAGATCGCTTGCGGCGCGGTCGAGATCCTGAAGCGCGCCTTCGCTGTCGAGGAAACGCGGATCCAGATTCTTGCTCTCGCCGGTTTCATCGAAGGTCGCGAGCGCCTCCGTCAGCGCATCGCCGGTGCGCACCACCCGCGCTTCGGCTTTGGAAAGCTCCTCAAGAGCGGCCGCCCGATCCTGCTCGGCGGCGACGAGCTGACGCAAGGTCTGCTCGACAACCTGCGCACTGCCGCGCCATTCGCGGGTGCGTCGTTCGAGATCGTCGCGGATGGCCGAAAGCGCCATGCGAAGCGGCTGCCGGGGGGCGTCGCGCAGCGGTGCGTCCTCGGACGCCTTTGCGAGAATTTCCTGCAGCGGCGTCCGCTGGCGAAGTTCGCGCTCGAAATCCTCACCAATCTTGTCAGCCCAGGATTTACGTTCGGGGGCAAACGGCCCGTAATTTTCGCCCGCCAGCGGGGCAAGATCCTGCACACTCATCATTTCAGTCTCCATCCACCGTCGAGAGGGAGAATGAATTCACAAAACGTTAATTACAACTTCTGTCTAACAACACAGTAAATTTGTAAGATAATCGCCTGAGATTGCACGACTTTTGGTTGCATGCCACGAGACACCCGAAGGCACTTTCCCCGAGACTTGCAACCTTTTGACGATCATTCAGAAGCGAAACGGGCTGCGGCCAAGCCCGCAAAGCGCCGAATCCCGTGCCACGACCGGCTCTCGATGGATAAAAAAAGCCCTCCCGAATGGGAGGGCTTTTCCGATCAATGGGCGCCGGCGACAGGGCCGCCGTAACCCCAGACGTAGATGGCCGCGAACAGGAACAGCCAGACCACGTCGACAAAGTGCCAGTACCAGGCAGCCGCCTCGAAGCCGAAATGCTGCTGCGGCGTGAAATCACCCTTGTAGAGGCGCATCAGGCAGACAAACAGCATGATGGTGCCGACGATGACATGGAAGCCGTGGAAGCCGGTCGCCATGAAGAAGGTCGCGCCGTAGATGTTGCCCGAGAAGTCGAAGGCGGCGTGGCTGTATTCGTAAGCCTGCAGAAGGCTGAACAGCACGCCCAGGGCAACCGTGATCCAGAGCGCCTGCTTCGCTCCGTTGCGGTCGCCTTCGATGATGGCGTGATGCGCCCAAGTGACCGTCGTGCCGGAGGTCAGCAGGATCAGCGTGTTGAGCAGCGGCAGGTGCCAGGGATCGAAGGTCGCAATGCTCGCCGGCGGCCAGACACCGCCCGTGGCTTCGGCGCGCAGGAACTGGTGGGCGTCATTGGGGAACAGGGCCACGTCGAAATAGGCCCAGAACCACGCCACGAAGAACATCACTTCCGAGGCGATGAACAGGATCATGCCGTAGCGGTGATGGATCTGCACGACGCGGGTGTGGTCGCCGCGATTGGCTTCGTTGCGGACGTCACGCCACCACATGAACATGGTGTAGAGGACGAGGCCGAGGCCCGGCAGCATCCACACATAACCGCCGCCATGCATGCCGTAGACCGCGCCGAGCGCGAGCGCGAAGGCACCCATCGCGCCGAGGATCGGCCACGGGCTCAGATCAACCAGATGATAATCATGATGCTTTGCGTGGGCATCGGCCATGGCGTTTCTCCGTCAGATTTTCGGCGCGGAAGGAGCTGCGGCAACTGCTGGCGGCTCGGTCGCGAAAAAGGTATAGGACAGGGTGATCGTGGTCAGACCGTCGAGCGTCTTGTCGTCCACCAGAGCGGGATCGATGAAGAACTGGACGGGCATGTCGATCTCTTCGCCTGCGGCGAGCAACTGCTTGTCGAAACAGAAGCAGTGGATCTTGTTGAAGAACCCGCCTGTCACATCCGGCGTGACATTGTAGGTGGCGGACCCCCACTGATCCTGCGCGGACATGTTCTTGGCGCGGTAAAAGGCAAGAACGGTCTCGCCGACCTTCACATCCATCTCGCGCTGCACGGGCTGGAACTTCCAGTTCAAACCCGCGGCGGTGTTTGCGTCGAAGCGCACACGGATCACCCGGTCGGTGACCTTGTCGGGCGCGGCACTGGCAACAAGCGGCGTGCCGCCGAAACCCGTCACGCGGCAGAACATGTCGTAGAGCGGCACGGCCGCAAAGGCGGCGCCGAGCATGCTGAGCCCGAACACGGCGCAGGATGCCGCGACCAGTTTGTGATTGTTCCTCGGCGCGCTCATCACAGGGGCCTGTTCACGACGTCCCCGCCAAGGCGGAACAGGGTGATGAGGTAGAACAGGACGACAAGCCCGCCGAGCACCAGCGCGAGCGCGATGTTGCGCGCGCGGCGGCGGCGCTTCTGTTCATCGGAAAGAACCAATCCCTTGTCCGGCTCTGCCATCGCTCAGGCTCCCGCTGAAAACAGCGCCTCGCCAAGCAAGGTGGCGTAGAGCACGAAGAGGTAAAGGATCGAATAGGCGAAAAGATCGCGCGCCGCCTTGATCGCGGGCGCACCCTCGCGCACGCGGAAGACGCGGATGGCGAGCATCAGGAACAGCGCTCCCATGCCGATCGACACCGCACCATAGGTCAGGCCACCGAAGCCCATCGCGAACGGCACGACGGCGAGCGGCACGAGAATGAGCGAATAGATCAGGATCTGGCGGCGGGTTTCCGCCTCGCCGGCGACAACCGGCAGCATCGGCACGCCGGCGCGCGCATAATCCTCGGACTTCACGAGCGCCAGCGCCCAGAAATGCGGCGGCGTCCAGATGAAGATGATGAGAAACAGAACCACGCTCTCGACACTGATCGAGCCTGTCACCGCGACCCAGCCGACCATGGGCGGGAACGCGCCGGCCGCACCGCCGATGACGATGTTCTGCACCGTCCAGCGCTTCAGCCACATCGAATAGATGACGACATAGAAGAAGATCGTGAAGGCGAGCAGCGCGGCCGCCTGCCAGTTCGCGGCCAGCAGAAGCGTCAGCACGGAGCCAACCGCCAGGACGAGGCCGAAGGCAAGCGCCTCACCCGGCTCCATGCGGCCCGCCGGGACCGGACGCCCGCGCGTGCGCGTCATGATCGCGTCGATGTCCGCGTCCCACCACATGTTGAGGGCGCCCGAGGCACCCGCGCCGATGGCGATGCAGAACAGCGAGACGGCAGCAAGAACCGGATGCAGCCCGCCCGGTGCCAGCACCATGCCGACAAGGGCGGTGAACACGACAAGCGACATGACCCGCGGCTTCAGCAGCGTCACGAAATCACGCACTTCCGCGCGGCTCGGTTCAGCAAAGCCGCCGGCTGCAAGGGGAAGATGTTCGTTCGTCAGGCTCATGAGCCGAAAAGGTCCTTGAGGTTCAACTGGCCCGGCCGGAGCAGTGCCCCGGCCGCGCTTGAGATCGTCAGTTTCCTGACCCGCGGCTCACTTGATCTGAGGCAGCGAGTTGAAGTGATGGTAGGGCGGCGGGGACGGCAGCGTCCATTCCAGCGTCGTCGCACCCTCGCCCCACGGATTGTCGGCCGCCAGGCGCTTCTTCGCGAAAGCCTCGAACACGCCCCAGATGAAGATCAGGACGGCAAAGCCCGAAATGTACGACCCGATCGAGGAGACGTAGTTCCAGCCCGCATAGGCGTCCGGATAGTCCGCGTAACGACGCGGCATGCCGGCAAGACCAAGGAAATGCTGCGGGAAGAAGACGAGGTTCACGCCGATGAACGTGACCCAGAAGTGCAGCTTGCCGATGGTCTCGGAGTACATGTAGCCGAACATCTTCGGGAACCAGTAGTACCAACCCGCGAAGATCGAGAAGACGGCGCCGAGCGACAGCACGTAGTGGAAGTGCGCCACGACGTAATAGGTGTCGTGCAGCGCGCGGTCGATGCCCGCGTTCGACAGGACGACGCCGGTGACGCCGCCGACCGTGAACAGGAAGATGAAGCCGACGGCCCACAGCATCGGAGCCTTCAGCGAGATCGACCCGCCCCACATCGTGGCGATCCACGAAAAGATCTTCACACCCGTCGGCACCGCGATGACCATCGTCGCGAACACGAAATAGGCCTGCGCGTTCACCGACATGCCGGTCGTGTACATATGATGCGCCCAGACGATGAAGCCAACGACACCGATCGAGACCATGGCATAGGCCATTCCGAGATAACCGAAGATCGGCTTCTTCGAGAAGGTCGAGATAATGTGGCTGACGATGCCGAAGCCCGGCAGGATCATGATGTACACTTCGGGGTGGCCGAAGAACCAGAACAGATGCTGGTAGAGGATCGGATCGCCGCCACCTTCGGGCTTGAAGAAGGTCGTGCCGAAATTGCGGTCCGTCAGCAGCATGGTGATCGCACCGGCGAGAACCGGCAGCGAGAGCAGCAGAAGGAAGGCCGTCACAAGCACTGCCCAGGCGAACAGCGGCATCTTGTGCAGCGTCATGCCCGGAGCGCGCATGTTGAGGATCGTCGTGATCAGATTGATCGCGCCGAGGATCGAGGACGCACCCGCGATGTGCAGCGACAGGATCGCCAGATCCATCGCGGGGCCCGGATGGCCTTCGGCACCGGAGCCCGAGAGCGGCGGATAGGCCGTCCAGCCACCGCCGAAACCGGTCGTGCCGGGCGCGCCGGGAACGAACATCGAGATCAGCAGGAGGAGGAACGCCGGGACGAGCAGCCAGAACGCGATGTTGTTAATACGCGGGAAGGCCGTCTCGGGCGCGCCGATCATGATGGGCGCAAAGTAATTGGCAAAGCCGCCCATCGTGGCCGGCATGACCACGAAGAACACCATGATGAGCGCATGGCCCGTCGTAAAGACGTTGAACATCTGCGGATTGCCGAAGATCTGCATCCCCGGCTCCTGCAGCTCCATGCGGATGCCGATCGACAGCGCGCCGCCGATGATGCCGGCGACGATCGAGAACACGAGATACATGAGCCCGATGTCTTTGTTGCTGGTCGAATAGACCCAGCGGCGCCAGCCTTTCGGCGTGTCGCCATGGCTGTGTTCGTGATGAGCGGTCGCGCTTGTCGCCATGACCCTGACTTTCTCCGCTTGTCTCAGTTACCCGCAACGGCCGCGTCGGCGACCATGTTGCGAGGGGCTGGATTCGACGCAAACTGTTCCCGGGCTCCCGTGAGCCAGGCCTGATATTCGGCTTCGCTGACGACGCGGAACGCGATCGGCATGAAAGCGTGGTCCTTGCCGCAGAGTTCCGAGCACTGACCGTAATAGATGCCCTCGCGGTCTGCGCGGAACCAGGTCTCGTTGAGACGGCCGGGCACGGCGTCGACCTTCACGCCGAAGCTCGGCACGGCGAAGGCATGGATGACGTCGGCGGCCGTGACCTGAACGCGGACGACCTTGCCGACCGGAACAACGGCGACATTGTCCACCGCGAGAAGCCAGGGCTGGTCCCCGACCTGATCCTTCGGCAGAAGGCGCGCCTCGAATTCGAAGTCGGGCTCCAGCGGAGCCGATTCGCCTTCCGCGACCGGCGGCGGGGCAGCGCCCTCGGCCGGTGCGGCGGCGGTCTGGTATTCGACCTTCCAGAACCACTGCACGCCGGTGACCTTGAGCGTCAGATCGGCTTTCGGCATGTCGTACTGCGCGTAGAGCAGCTTGAACGACGGCGCCGCGATCACGATCAGGATCGCCACCGGAGCGATGGTCCAGACCACTTCGATCAGCGTGTTGTGCGTCGTCTTCGACGGCACCGGATTGGCCTTTTCGCTGAATCGCACGATGCAGATCAGCAGCAGCGCCAGCACCAGCAGCACGATGACCGCGATGATGATGTTGATGAACGTGTTGAAGCTGTGAATCTGCTCCGCAATCGGCGTCACCGCGCCCTGCAGATTGATCTGCCAGGGTTCGGGTTGGCCGATGCCTGCGGCATGAGCCGACGAGGCAGCGAGGGGCAGAAGGGTCGCGGCCATAAGCCGGGAGACGAAGCGAGGGCCGAACGTCATGTCGGAAGCGCTCTCCTGAGCGAGGCGGTGCCAAGAAAATACGGCATTGGGAAGGCCCTCTGCCGCATGCTGGCCGTTTCAAACACAAAGGTCTTTGTGCTGCAACTTTGGGGTAGTTCCAGACTGTGCGGCATATGGGCGCGAAATTAAAGAGTGTGGACGACGCAAAATTTTCCGCCGGCTTTCCTGCCCTTGACTCGCCATCACTGTCTGTTAGGCGGACCTTCGATAGAAGGCTTCGCAACCTCTGCGCAGCCTCCTCGGAGCGCCCTTTTTCCATGCCCTTTTTTCTGCGCCTGCCCGGCTTTGCCGCATCCCTTCTGGCTCTCGGTTTCCTCTCGGCAGGGCCTGCCGCCGCTCAGGGCGTTATCAAGGAAACGCATGCCGACTGGCAGATTCGCTGCGACACACCGCCCGGCGCAAAGGCCGAACAGTGTGCCCTCGTGCAGAGCGTCACCGCCGAAGACCGTCCCAATGTCGGGCTGTCGATCATCGTTCTGAAGCTTGCCGACAACAAAAGCCGCCTTCTGCGCGTTCTTGCGCCGCTTGGTGTGCTGCTTCCGGCAGGGCTTGGCCTGCGAATCGACGACGCCGAAATCGGACGCGCCGGGTTCGTTCGCTGCCTGCCGGACGGCTGCGTGGCGGAGGTCGTGATGGACGAGAACCTGCTTACGAAAATGCGCACCGGCAAGAACGCGGTCTTCATCATCTTCCAGACCCCGGAAGAGGGAATCGGCATTCCCGTTTCGCTGAACGGATTCGGCCCGGGCTTCGACAAGCTTCCCTGAACGCTTGCCCACTCAGGATGAGGTCTTGAGAAAGATCAACTGCGCCTCTCCGTAGGGACGGGTTTCGATTTCCTCGAACCCGCTTGGCACCTCGAAGGGCACATTGCCGGCTTCTTCCACCACGACAAGCGCGTCGGGTGCGAGCCAGCCGCCGTCTCGGGCAGAGGTCAGCGCTTTTTCCGCAAGTCCCTTGCCATAGGGCGGGTCGGCAAAAACCAGTGAAAAAGGCTCGTTCGGATGCACGGCCCCAAGCTTGGTCGCATCGCGCCTGAAGATCCGGCTTGCCCCGGCAACGCCCAATGCCTCGACATTTCCGCGCAACAGACCCCGCGCCTCGACGCCATCCTCGACGAACAGCGTGAACGCCGCGCCCCGCGACAGGGCCTCGAGCCCCAGCGCGCCGGTCCCTGAGAAAAGATCAAGCACCCGAGCCCCGGAGACCGGATCCTCGTAGGAATGGGCGAGCACATTGAACAGGGTCTCGCGCAGGCGGTCGGAGGTCGGCCGCACGCGATAGGTCTTCGGCGTTTTCAAAGCATGGCCTTTGAAGCGGCCCGCGATGATGCGCACCGATCAGCGTCCGCCGCGCGGCTTCCCGCCTGGGCGCGCCCCGCCGGATTTTCCACCCGGCCTTCCACCGCCAGGCTTTCCACCTGGACGGCCTCCGGCGCCGGGACGGCCGCCGCCCGGGCGTCCGCCGAACCCGCCCGGCTTTCCGCCAGAGCCACGCGGCTTTCCACCGTCGTGCCTCGGGGGCCGGGTCTCGCCATCGCGCCGTGGCGGACGGGCATCACCCTCGCGACGCGGTGGCCTCGAATCGCTGTCCCTGCGCGGCGGGCGGGAATCACGGCGCTCTTCGCGCTCCCCCCGTGCTTCACGCGGCGGCCGGTCCGGGCGATCCGGGCGGACCCGAAAAACACGGGCCCGATTGCCATCTGGCCTCGGCTCCTGCTTGCGCTCCGGACGCTCTTCCTTGTCCCCACGCGGCTTGAAGGGGCGGCCGCCCTCTCCATCCCGGCGTGGAGGACGGGAATCACGATCGCGCGGCGGACCGCGACGTTCATCGCCAAACGGACGGTCGCCGCGTGGAGGACGATCGCCGAACGAACGGCCTCCCGATGGACGGTCGCCGAACTTCCGGTCGGGCTTGTCCCCGCGCGGCCTGTCGTCTCGCGTCCTGTCCTCTCGTGGCCGATCTTCACGCGGCTTGAAACCCCGCCCGCCTTCGCCTTCGCGGCGCGGAGGACGCTGATCGCGATCTCGCGGAGGGCCACGACGCCCGTCGCGCTCTCCCTCGCGGGCCGGGCGATCTCCCTGCGGACGGCCCGGACGGTCCTCGCGTGCGCGGAATCCGCCCTCCCCGCGCGATTCGCGGCGCGGGGGACGCCCGTCCTCGCCATCACGGCCGCGGAAAGTGCGCTCGCCGCCACGTCCTGCGCCCCGTTCGCCGCCTGGCCGGGCCGTTGCCCGGTCATCGCGCCCACGGCGCGGTTTGTCCTCGGCCGGTTTTTCCTTTTCGATGCGCTCGATAACGACGCGGCGCCCCTTGCGGTCCGTTGTCATACCGCCGCGAACCCGCTTGGCGTCGGGGTTCTCCTCGCGCTGACGGAGGACCTTCTTCACCGGCTCGGGATCGCGGTCGAAAATCGGCGCTTCGAAATCGCAGTTCGCCTCTTCGGCAAGCCCGCCAAGCTGATCCTTGAGATAGCGGGTGCGAATCTCCTCCGCGGCTCCTTCCCCAAGGTCGCCGAGTTGGAACGGGCCGAAAGACAGGCGGATCAATCGGTTCACCGACAATCCGAGATGTTCGAGCACGCGACGGACTTCACGGTTCTTGCCCTCACGGAGGCCAAGCGTGAGCCAAGCATTGTCGCCCTGCTGGCGGTCGAGCGTCGCTTCGATGGGACCGTAGGAAAAGCCTTCGATCTCTATGCCTTTCGCCAAAGCGTGCAGCGAGGCCGGATTGACCTCGCCGAACGCCCGGACGCGATAGCGCCGAAGCCATCCCGTTTCCGGGTGGGAGAGAACGCGCGCCAGGCCACCGTCATTGGTCAGCAGCAGCAGCCCCTCGGTGTTCAGGTCGAGACGCCCGACCGACACCACGCGCGGCAATTCGGGTGGCAGCACGTCGAACACCGTGGTCCGGCCTTCAGGGTCCTTGGCCGTCGTCACGAGGCCGCGCGGCTTGTGGTAGAGCCAAAGGCGCGTCCGCTCGCGCAGCGGCATGGGAGCTCCGTCGACCGTCACCTTGTCACGCGGTCCGATGTTCAGCGCGGGAGAGGTCACCACCTCCCCGTTGACCGCGACCCTCCCCTCGCGGATCCAGGTCTCAGCGTCGCGTCGCGAGGCAAGGCCGGCGCGGGCCATGGCCTTGGCGATCCGCTCGCCCTCATATTCGGTCGGCTCCGCGTGCGGCGCGGCGTCTTTGTCGTTATCAGTGTCTGTCATGGCGACCGCCTAGCATGAGTGCGCGCGGGCGCGAAGGGGAACATATGGCTCATCGCGATTTCATGGCCCTTGCGCTTGAAGAAGCCCGCGCCGCTGCGGCCCGCGGCGAGGTGCCCGTGGGCGCCCTGATCGCCCGGAACGGCGAGGTGCTGGCCCAGGCCGGAAACCGCACCCGCGAGCTGAACGACCCGACCGCCCACGCCGAAGTGCTCGCGATCCGCGCGGCTGCCGCGACACTCGGATCAGAACGGCTCATCGGCTGCGATCTGTGGGTCACGCTCGAGCCATGTCCGATGTGTGCCGCGGCGATCTCGTTCGCCCGAATCCGCCGGCTTTATTTCGGCGCCGAAGACACGAAAGGCGGCGCGGTCGTGTCGGGCGCGCGTCTTTACGACTTGCCGACCTGTCATCACGCCCCCGATGTCTATGGCGGGTTCGGCGAGAGCGAGGCGGCCGACATGCTGCGCACCTTCTTCCGCGAGCGCCGACAGCCTTAAGTCGCGCCCGCGCGTCGCGCGAAGGCCCAGGCCATGGCCGCCAGAGGCCTCAGATGCAAGCCGGTGCGTAGCGCCTTTCGATCCTGTGACATGCCCTCAAGAACCGCCATGCGGAACAGGCTGTAGGCGAAATAGGTCTCGAAATGCGGGATCGTCTTGAGGCCCGTCCTGTGCACGTAGGCCGCCGTGTATGCATCGAGCGCCGGAATGCCGAGTTCGGCCATATCCTGCTCGTTGATGCCTTTCCCGCCGTTCGCCGTGCTCAGCAAAATCCAGGTGATGAAATGATAGACCGCGTCCGCCACCGGATCGCCGAGCCCGGCATATTGCCAGTTCAGCACGCCTATCACCTGGGGCTCGGTCGGATGGAACAGCACGTTCTCGATCCTGAAATCGCCGTGGACGACGCGCGGCTGCCGATCTGCAGGCAGATTGCGCGGCAGCCATGCGATCAGCTGGTCCATCTCCGGCACAGCTTCCGTTGCGCCTGCGAGATAGAGCTTGGTGCACAGATCGACCTGCTCGGAAACGTAGTTACGACCATTGGTCGCCGACCCAACGCCGATCACACGCGGATCGAGCATGTGAAGCTGGGCAAGAACCGCGTTCAGCGAATCGTAGGCCTTGTTGCGGAAGGCGGCGCTCGCGCCCGGCATCGCGGGATCGGTGTAGTGACGGCCCTCGATATGGGCGGTCACGTAGAACGCATTGCCGAGCAGCTTGTCGTGATCGCAATAGATAAGCGGCTGCGACACAGGGAAACCGCGCTGGTGCAGGGCTGCGAGAACGCGGAATTCGCGCTCGAGCGTCTCGGGGTCCACGCTTTCCCCGGCGCGGCGCAGGACATAGCGATTGTCGGGCGTCGAGACGATAAAGGTCGTGCTGGCGTCCGGCTTGGCAGGATGAAGACTGAGTGGCGCCCGAAAACTCGGAATCGTACGGGACAAAAACGCTTCCAGGGGGCCGGGGTCGAGTTCGACCAGCCAATCGCCTCCGCTTTCGCGTTTTGCCGCCGACGCGCCCATCTGCCCCGTCCCTTAACCCGGCGCTGAGCATAGCGGCCGATTCCTTACCGTTCCGCGAAGATTAAGGCGGTCAGCTAAAATTGCATTTTCGCAATAGATTTCCGGCATGGTGGCGAGGAACAGGTTATAGAGCGGAAGGCGCACGCACGCGCCCGGCACGAGGGTCATGCAATGCTGTCCTGGGAGGATTTCCGCCTTGTGAAGGCTCTGGCCGAAAGCCGGTCACTCGCGGGCGCCGCCGACAGCCTCGGGGTAAATTCCTCGACCGTTTTCCGGCGCCTGCGGACCCTTGAAGAAGGGCTTGGCGCGAAACTCTTCGACAAGAGGCGCGGCGGCTATCAGCTTACGCCCACCGGCGAGGAAATGGCCGAACTGTCCGCCCGCATGGCCGAGGACGTTGCCAGCTTCGAACGCCGCGCAGCCGGTGCCGATCTTCGTCCTTCCGGCGATCTTCGCGTCACGACGAACGATTCCTTCCTCGCCTACGAACTCTCTTCCGTGTTCGCGGCCTTCGGCGAGGCCTATCCCGACATCCGGCTGGAAATCATTCTTGGCAATCAGGCGCTCAATCTGTCGCGTCGCGATGCCGATATTGCAATTCGCGCCACCGAGCAGCCGCCCGATACTCTGATCGGCCGCCGCCTCGCGGACATTGCCTGGGCCGTGTACGGGCCTGACGGCAGTCCGACCGTGCATGGCTTGGACGAGTTGAAGGGCCGCCGCTGGGTCACACCCGGCCCGCCGCTCGGCGGCATCGAGAGCGTTGCCGTCATCCGCGAGATCGTCGATCCGCGGAACATCGTCTATACTGTCAATACGGTTCTGGGGCTTGCCGAGGCCATCAAGGCCGGAATCGGGATTGGCCCCCTGCCCTGCTATATTGGCACGCATTTCGGCCTGGCGCGCATCGCCGAATGCCCGCCGCCCAAGCGCCCGGCCTCGCTGTGGATTCTTACGCACGCCGACATCCGGGGCAGTGCGCGCGTGCGGGCCTTCATGGATTTCGTCGGCAACGAACTCGGCAAGAAGCGGGCGGTGTTTGAGGGAAAACTGGACTCACATAAAAATGGCGGGCTCGCGCAGGAGTAATGCGAGCCCGCCACAGGACCGTGGCCTTGGGTCAGGCCACGGTCGTCACGGCACGGCTGCAGGCTGCGCCCGTGCCAGGGTCAGATGCTCCGTTGCGATGACGAGGCCGATCCGCGAGGCGGATTCGACCGACAATTCGTGGGTGATCGTTTTTCCCCAGACCTTGAGGAGTTCGACGATCATCCTCGCCGCACGATCCGAGTGATCGGCGCTGTGCGCACGCCCTGCCGGTTCGGCAAGCTCGCCGACGAGCTTCAGATGCCTCAGCGGCCTGGAGGTTCCCATCAGGCGGCCCTCACGCGCGCGATGAAGCTGTCGACCTGTTCGCGCAGCGAGGAAGCCTGCACGGACAGATCGCCGGCAGCCTTGACGATCTCGCCCGAGACCTGCTCGGTCTGCGCCGCCGCGTCGTTGACGCCCGCAATGTTCGAGGTCACTTCCTGTGTGCCCTGGGCCGCCTGCGTGACATTGCGCGAGATCTCGTTGGTCGCAGCCCCCTGTTCGTCGACCGCCGCGGCAATCGTCGCCGAAATCGTGTTGATCTGGTCGATTGTCGTCGTGATCGAGCCGATTGCGCCGACAACTTCCGTCGTCGCCGACTGCACGGCATGGACCTGGGCCGAGATTTCTTCCGTGGCCTTGGCCGTCTGCGAGGCCAGTTCCTTCACCTCGATGGCGACAACCGCGAAGCCGCGCCCGGCGTCGCCCGCACGTGCCGCCTCGATGGTGGCGTTAAGCGCGAGGAGATTGGTCTGGGCCGCAATGTCGCTGATCAGATTGACGACCTCGCTGATGCGCTGCGCGTTCGCCGCCAGCGTCTGGACAAGGTCGGCGACGCTGACCGCCTCGCGGCTCGCACCAGCCGCGACGTTTGCGGACGTCGTGACCTGTTCGCCGATTTCGCGGATCGACGCCGAGAGTTCTTCGGCCGAGCCCGCGACCGTCTGCACATTGGTCGTCGCCTGTTCGGACGCCGCAGCGACCACGGTCGACTGACGATTGGTCTCGTCCGCCGCTGCGCTCATCTGCGTGGCGTTCTGCTGCAGCTGTTCCGCCGCCGACGACACCGCCCGCACGATGCCCATGACCTCCGACTCGAAGTTGTCGGCAAGGCGGTTCATCGCAGCTTTCGTCTCGGCTTCGGCTTTCAGCTTCTGCTCTTCAGCCTCGCGCTCCAGGCGCTCCTTTTCAAGTCCGTTCTGTTTGAAGATGATCGCCGCGCGGGCGACATCGCCCACTTCGTCCCGGCGCTGCGTTCCGCTCACGTCGAAGTTGAAGTTGCCCTGCGCAAGGCGCTGGAGAACATCGACCATGACCTTGATCGGCTTCGAGATGCCGAAATGGCCGAGCAGGAATCCGGCCACGACGCTTATGGCGATGCCGGCGATCGTGACAATCATCATCAGGGATGAGGTGCTCTGATACTCGACCGTCGCTTCGGCCGATTCACGACCGACATCGGCGTCCATCTCATTTGCGAGATCGCGCAGGGCAACACGAAGCTGCTCCGCCTTCTCGCGGCTTTCCATCGCCGCATTGCGAAGACGCTGCATCTCCTCGGTAATATCCACCGTCGTATTGGCTGCCAGAGTAAGCGTGGAGTTCAGCGACGCCTCGTACTGACCCATCATCTCGTTGACCGCTTGCAATTGCGAGCGGCGCTGAGGATCGACCACATTTGACTCAAGATGTGCCAGGCGCTCCCGGAAAAGCTTACGCTCCTCTTCGATGACCGGCATCACTTCAGCCAGGCTTTCCGGGCGCGGATCGCTCACCGCGCGGAATTCGGCGCGTCCAAGCGCCATTGCATTGGTGTTGAGGCGCGAGGCCGTCAGTGCGTTGGCCGCAACGCGTTCCATCTGATTGGTCGCCTCGTTCATCGACGACATCGACGACGTGCCCATGAACGACAACAGCGCCGACGTGGCCGCCATCATCGCAATGACCGTAAGTATCTTGTAAATTATCTTGATCTTGCCCAGAAGTTCCATATCCCAGCCCTCCATAGCCATTACGGCTGTGGTCCCCGAAAGGTGGATCCTGCTGGTCTGAACTCAGGCGGATACTCGGCTACAAAATTGCAGGAACCACCCAATGAAGTGAGGAGGGTGGGCTGCGACGGTTAACGAGTTATTGATTATCGGAGTATGGTTCTTTTTGATTTTTATCCGTACTCACACAAATGGAAAAATGACCTCATTCCACTCATTATCACGTTTGTCTCGGTCTCATCGCACGCCATGATCGCCTCTGGAAAAGGTAGCGGGCTCGCGCAGGAGTGCCACGAGCCCGCCTAAAGCCGGTCACTTGGGGTTCTAACCCGGCTTTATTTCAAGCTACATCTTACTTATACGTACGATTGCACTCTCTTCGACGGCGCGCAGATGCTCCGTTGCGATGACGAGGCCGATCCGCGAGGCGGATTCGACCGACAATTCGTGGGTGATCGTTTTTCCCCAGACCTTGAGGAGTTCG
>LNFM01004129.1_pt1 | contig 58345 bp, 56 predicted proteins | sample 596031 | NCBI WGS metagenome assembly LNFM01 (sample SAMN04254537, study PRJNA301005) | activated carbon metagenome | isolation source: dual media filters at the Ann Arbor, Michigan drinking water treatment plant | place: USA: Ann Arbor | reverse complement strand
TCGTCACCAGATGCTGGTCGCGGTCGTCATGGCCTTCGCCGGGCCAGTGCTTGACGGTCGCCGCGACCCCGTTCGCCTGCAGCCCGGCGATATGCGCCAAGGCATGGGCGCGGATGCGGGCGGGGTCTGACCCCAATCCCCGCGTGGCCACGATGGGCGAGCGGAAAAGGGCGTTGATGTCGATGACCGGCGTGAAGGACCAGTTCACCCCGGCGGCCCGCGCTTCGGTCGCCATGATTCGGGCAATCGCCCCTGACGCCTGCACGTCATCCACCGCCGCCAGCGCCAGCGGGTTCGGTACCTCGGTCCCGAAGGAGGGGCTCATCCGGCTGCCTTCAAGGTCGGCGCTGACCAGATAGGGAATGGCGGCCGCCCCGCGTAGGGCGTCGAGCGTATCCAGTTCCGCCTGCGCATCCGGGCCGAAGAACTTGGTCAAACCGGCGGGGGCAAGCGCGGTCATCCGCTCCACCACCTCGGGCCCGGTGCCAAAGCAAAGATGCACGAACAACTGCCGGACCTTCGCCGCACGGTCGAGGCCCGCAAGCGTGGACCGCACCCAGCCCCGCCCGTCCGCGTCAAGGTTGAACGGCGGGGCGGAGAGGATGCGGTCAATCTGGTTCACGTCAGGCTCCGTAGCAGATGGGGCGTCGGAGTTTTCGAAAACTCCGGACCGGAGCCTTCAAAGGCTCCGGTGCGATTTCTTTGAAGAAATCGCTACCCGATCAGACGAAGCGGTTCCAGAGGTTCTCCAACCGCTCTTGCCGTCCCGACTTCGGCTCCGGCTCGATCTTCTCGTCGATCACCCGCGCCGCTGCGGCGTCCAGCGAGCCCTTCAGCATCGCCTGCGCCTTCGGGTCGTTCCAGCCCGCATAGCGCGCCTTGACGGCTGCCTCCATCTCGCCCGACTCCATCAGCGCTGCGGCTGACTTCAGTGCACGGGCGCAGGTGTCCATACCGCCGACATGGGCCAAGACCAGATCTTCCGGGTCCAGCGACTGGCGGCGGATCTTGGCGTCGAAGTTGGTGCCGCCGGTGGTGTAGCCACCCGCCTTGAGGATCTCGTAGAAGGCCACAGCCTTTTCGGCGTGGTTGTTCGGGAACTGGTCGGTGTCCCAGCCGGACTGATAGTCGTTCCGGTTCATGTCGATCGACCCGAAGATGCCCAGGGCGGCCGCCAGGCCGATCTCATGCTCGAACGAATGCCCGGCCAGGATCGCGTGGCCCTGTTCGATGTTGGTCTTCACTTCCTTCTCCAGACCGAAGTCCTTGAGGAAGCCGTAGACCGTGGCGACGTCGTAGTCGTACTGGTGCTTCGACGGCTCTTGCGGCTTCGGCTCGATCAGGATCGAACCCTTGAAGCCGATCTTGTGCTTGTATTCGACGACCTGCTGCAGGAAGCGGCCGGCATGGGCGCGTTCGGCCTTCAGGTCGGTGTTGAGGAGCGTCTCATACCCCTCACGGCCGCCCCAGAGGACGTAGTTCTGCCCGCCCAGACGCATGGTCACGTCCATGTTCGCCTTCACCGTCGCAGCGGCATAGGCATAGACATCCGGATCAGGGTTCGTGGCCGCGCCCGACATCCAGCGGCGGTGGCTGAAGAGGTTGGCGGTGCCCCACAGCAGCTTGGCCTTGTGCTTGGCCTGCTTGCCTTCCAGGTAATCCGCGATATCGTTCAGGTTCTTCAGGCTTTCGGCAAAGGTCTTGCCTTCGGGCCGGGCGTCCGCGTCGTGGAAGCAGTAGAACGGCACGCCAAGGATATCGAACAGCTCGAACGCAACATCGGCCTTCAGCTTGGCCAGCGCCATGCCGTCGCCGAACCAGGGCCGTTCAAAGGTCTGGAAAGCTGTGCCAATAGGCCACGGCAAAGCGCAGGTGGTCTTCCATCCGCTTGCCCAGGACGACCTCATCGGGGTTGTAGTGGCGGAAGGCGAATTCGTTCTTGGACGACGGGCCTTCGTATTTGACTTGCGGGATGCCTTTGAAAAAGTCTGTCATATCAGATCCTTGATGGCTGCTTGGGCGGCGCGGAAGCGGGCATGCCCCGCGTCAAATGCGTCTGTCAGGCTGCGGTCGGGCTCGATCACCCGGGCAATCTGCGGCAGGGTGGCAATTTCGGCCCCGGCGCCGGTCGCGGCCATCAGGCCCAGACGGGCGGCCCCGTAGGCGCCGCCGAAATCCCCGGCGACGGGCAATTGCACCGGGCAGTCCAGCGCGGTTGCGATCAGCCGCAGCCAGTAGTCTGACCGCGACCCGCCGCCGACGGCCAAGAGATGCTCCAGCTTGGTCCCGGTTGCCGCCAGCGCATCGCGGCTGTCGCGAATGGCGAAGGTCACGCCCTCCAACACCGCGCGGGTGGCGGCCTGACGGTCGGTGGCATGTTCGAGGCCGGTGAAGGCCCCGCGCACGCTGGCCGAATTGAGCGGCGTCCGTTCGCCACCGAGATAGGGCAGGAACAGGGTCTTGCCCGGTTCGCGCAGCGACCCAAGCTCTCGCGTCAGGGTCGAGGCGTCGGAACCGACCAGCTTGGCATACCAGTTCAGCGCATCGGTCGCGGCCAGGATCACGCCCATCTGGTGCCAGGTATTCGGCAACGCGTGGCAGAAGGTATGCACGGCTGTCGCCGGGTCGGGCTGATAGCCGTCATTCGCCGCGAACAGGACGCCCGACGTGCCAAGCGAGACGAACGCCTCACCCGCGCGCACCACGCCGACACCGACGCCCGAAGCCGCGTTGTCGCCGCCACCCCCGGCCACGACGACCGACTTCGGCAGGCCCCAGCGGCTGGCTAGCGCCTCGCGCAGGGTGCCGGAAACCTGGGACCCTTCGACTAGCCGGGGCATTTGCGACCGGGTCAGGCCCGTCGCCGTCAAAAGTTCGTCCGACCAGTCGCGTTTGCCGGTGTCCAGCCAACTGGTGCCAGCGGCATCCGACATTTCGCCGACATGCTCACCTGTCAGCCAGAGCCGCAGGTAGTCCTTCGGCAACAGGACCTTCGCCACGCGGTCCCAGACCTGCGGCTCGTTCTTCTGCACCCAGACCAGTTTCGGCGCCGTGAAGCCCGGAAAGACGATGTTGCCGGTCAAGCTCCGGAACTTCGGATCAGCGTCCAGCGCGGCGGCTTCGGCATGGCTGCGGGTGTCGTTCCACAGGATGCAGGGCCGCAGCACCTCGTCCGCCGCGTCCAGCAGGGTTGCGCCGTGCATGTGACCGGAAAGCCCGATCCCGCGCACTGCGCCAAGACCCTTCTGCGCCAGCTTGTCGAACACCGTCTCGGCCGCGCTGATCCATTCGGAAGGCGCCTGCTCGCTCCAGCCTTCGGCAGGACGCTGCACGGTCAGTGGGGCCGTTGCCTCGGCAAGGACCTGCTGGTCCTCGCCGATCAGGATCCCCTTGATCCCCGAAGTGCCAAGATCGAGCCCGATATACATCACGCGGCCAGATGCTGGGGCTTCTTGCCCAGGATGATCATGCCCAGGATGTCGTCGTCGGTGACCTCGTCCACGTTCACGGTCCCGACCAACTGGCCGTTCTTCATCACGCTGGCCCGATCGCACAGTTTCATGACGTTGTGGATGTCGTGCTCGATGAGGAAGATGCCCAGGCCCTGCGCCTTCAGCTCCTGGATCAGTTCGGCGACCATCTGCGTCTCATGCGGGCCGAGGGCGGCAGTGGGTTCGTCCATGATCAGGATCTTGGCGTTGAAGTAGACGGCCCGCGCGATGGCGACCGACTGCCGCTGACCGCCCGAAAGCGCGTTCACCGGCACGTTGAACTTGCGGAAGTTCGGGTTCAGACGACCCATGATCTTCCGCGTTTCGGCCTCCATCTTGGATTCGTCCACGAAGCCGAAGCTGTTCACCAGCTCACGCCCCAGGAACAGGTTCGAGGCCGCGTCGAGGTTGTCCGCCAGCGCAAGCGTCTGGTAGATCGTCTCGATGTTCTGGGCGCGGGCGTCGCGGGGGTCCTTGATCTCGACCTCTTGCCCGTTGATCAGGATTTGCCCTGCGTCCTTCTGATACGCACCCGACAGGCACTTGATCAGCGTTGACTTGCCCGCGCCGTTGTGGCCCAGCAGGCCCACGACCTCGCCGGGGAAAAGATCGACCGTGACGTGGTCCACGGCCTTGATCCCCCCGAAGGAAATCGAGATGTCGCGCAGTTCGACAAGCGGGGTACCGGTTCTGTCTACCATGATGTCAGCCCCTTACTTGATGCGTTTGCGGTAAACGATGTCGAGCCAGACGGCCAAGACCAGCGCGATGCCGATCACGATCCGCTGATACGAGCCATCGCCAAAGCCGATCAGGACCATGCCGGTCTGCAGGCTGGTCAGGATCAGGGCGCCGATGATCGCGCCGTAGATCGTGCCCACACCACCCGCCAGCGAAGTGCCCCCGACGACGGCGGCGGCGATGACGTAAAGCTCGTCAAGGTTGCCCATCGCGTTGGTGGCAGAGTTCTGACGCGCCGCGCCGATCACGGCAGCAACGCCGGCAAGCCCGCCCATCAGCGTGAAGATCTTCACCGTCATCGCGCGGGTGTTGATGCCGGACAGGGCCGCGGCTTCCGGGTTGCCGCCGATGGCAAAGACATAGCGGCCGAACCGGGTGCGGGTCATCAGGATGGTCATCCCGATGGCCACGATGATCATGATCAGCACGGGGTAGGCGAAGCCATGGCCAAAGCTGGCGCAGACATCGGTGTAGATCGTGTCATTGTCCTTGGCACATTCGGGCAGCTCTTGCCCCAGTGCCTTGTAGTACTTGTCGATGTTCCCCTTCGGCCAGATGTAGCTGTTGACCATCGCGGTTGCGCCCAGGATCACGGCGCAGACGAGGCCGATCACGAAGGTCTCGGCCCAGACCGGTCGCTGCGCAAAGCCGTGGGTCTTGCGCGACCGGCGGCCGTTCAGGAAGGCCCAGACGACGAAGACGCAGGCGATGACGGCGAAGATCCAGCTGCCGGTCTTGCCCAACGCGCCGAAAGACCCGCCGCCGATCAATGAGAAGGTGTCGTCCAGCGGGGCAATGGTCTTGCCGCCCGCGACCAGGAAGGCCGCACCGCGCCAGACCAGCAGGCCACCAAGGGTGACGATGAAGGACGGAATGCTCAGAAAGGCGATCAGCACCCCCTGGAAGGCCCCGATCAGCGCGCCCATCGCGATCCCGAAGATCACCGTGATGATCCAGATCGACGGATGGCCCAGCCCAAGCGCGGGGGTCAGCCATTCGACCTGCAAGAGGCCCATGTACATGCCGACCATGCCCATGATCGAGCCCACGGAGAGGTCGATGTTGCGGGTGATGATCACCAGCACCATCCCCGTCGCCATGATGCCGATATAGGCGGTCTGGACGGACAGGTTCCACAGGTTGCGGGGGGTGAGAAAGCCGTTCGCCTCGGCCTGGGACGCGCCCATGAGCAGAGAGGGGCGACCAAGGACGATGGCCGAATAGGCCTCGAAGGCCAGCCAGATCAGCAGCAGAGCGCCGACCATGCCCAGAAGGCGCGGGTCGATCTCGGTTGCGCGCAGAAAGCGGGAGAACCCGCCCTCGTTCGGCGCATGTGTTGTCGGGGATTGGGGTGTAACGGTCATGTCCTCGTCCAGCCTGAGAGGGATGGGGCTGTGCCGGTGCCGGGCGCGATCTTGCGCACCCTAGTCGTCCCGTGACGGGACAAGACAGGCGACCTGCCAGGAATAAGAGAACCGGCGCCGTCCCTTGGGAACGGCGCCGGAGATCAGATCAGATCACTGGCAAGCAGCGACGTCGGGCATTGCGCCCTCGCAAGCCTGCTCTTTGGTGATGTGGCCCGCGTCGATCGCCACGCCAAGGGTTTCCTTGGTGATCGGGGTCGGGTTCAGCAGGATCGCGTTCATCTCAACGCCCTTCTCGCCGCCCGAGAACTTGGTCGCACCCGGGATCGCGTCCAGCGCAGTGCCGTCCGCCATCGCCGAGGCGATTTCGCCAGCGGCCTTGCCGAGGTCACGCGCGTTCTTCCACACCGAGACGGTCTGGGTGCCGCGGGCAACACGGTTGATGGCAGCAAGGTCGCCGTCCTGGCCACCCAGCGGAACGTTCAGGCCCTGAGCAGCCAGAGCGGCAGCAGCACCACCGGCCATGCCGTCGTTCTGCGACAGAACGGCGTCAACGGCGTTGTTGTTGGCGGTCAGGATCTGCTCCATGTTCTTCTGAGCATTCTCCGGCTTCCAGCCGTCCGAGTTGGCTTCGCCGACGATCACGATGTCGCCCGAGGCAACGGCCGCGCCGATGACTTCTTCCATGCCCTGACGCAGGAAGCCGACGTTCGGGTCACCCGGGTCGCCCTTGATGATCGCGTAGTTGCCTTTGGGGGCAACGGCGAACACCGATTCCGCGATGATGCGGCCGACGCCGACGTTGTCGAAGGTCAGGTAGAAGGTGCGGTTGTCTTCGATCAGACGGTCGTATCCGACGACCGGGATACCTTCGGCAGCGGCTTTCTCGATGGCCGGCCCGATGGCGTCCTTGTCCCAGGCGTTGATGATCAGGGCGTCAACACCCTGTGCGATCAGCGCGTCGATGTCCGACAGCTGCTTTTCAGCCGACGACTGCGCGTCAGCCGAGACGTACTCGTTGCCAGCGGCTTCGATGGCGGCCTTCATCGCGGCTTCGTCGATCTTCCAGCGCTCTTCCTGGAACTGGGCCCACGAAACGCCGATCTTCTTGCCTTCGGCCAGAGCAGCCGACGAGAAGCCAGTCACCGCCAGAACGGCGGCGAGAATTGCGGTACGCATATGTATCCTCCCTATGGATCGGCCTCTCCGGGCCGGTCCGGCAGATTCGCCGGAACAGGCGGGAAGATGCCGCCAATAATTTCAGTTGTCAAAAAATAAAAGCGCCGACCCCCGCAGGGATCGGCGCAAATCGTAGCGAACTCCTGTGATTACTGGCAGGCCGCGACGGTCGGAAGGGCGTTTTTGCAGACGTCCTTCTTGGTGACGTGGTCGGCGTCGATCACGATGTCCAGCGACTCGGCCGTGATCGCGGTCGGATTCAACAGGATCGACCAGACTGGGGTGCCCTTCTCGCCCCCGGTGAACTGCTTGGCCTCCGGGATCAGGTTCATCGGCGTTCCCTCGGCCAGAAGTCCGGCGATCTTCCCGGCCTGCTTGGCGAGGTCGAAGTTGTTCTTCCAGACCGACACCGTCTGCAGGCCCTGGGCCACGCGGTTCAGTGCCGCCGGGTCGCCGTCCTGGCCGCCGATCGGAACGCTGAGACCCGCCGAGGTCAGCGCCTCGATCGCGCCCCCGGCCATGCCGTCATTCTCGGCCAGCACCGCGTCGACCTGGTTGCCGGTCTCGGCCAGGATCTTCTCCATGATCGCCTTGGCATTCTCGGGCTTCCAGCCATCGGCATTGGCCTCGCCGACGATCTTGATCTGCCCGCCGGCCACGGCCGCGCCGATCACCTCTTCCATCCCCTGACGCAGGAATGCCGTGTTCGCATCGCCGGCATCGCCCAGGATGATCGCGTAGTTTCCGGTCGGTTGGGCCTCTTTCACGATGGCCGCAATGATCCGGCCAACGCCGACGTTGTCGAAGGTGATGTAGAAGACCTTTTCGTGTTCGATCAGGCGGTCATAGGCGATCATCGGGATCCCGGCGAGAGCGGCACGCTCCACCCCGGTCATGATCGTTTCCTTGTCGACCGGCTGGATGACCAGCGCGTCAACGCCCTGCTCGATCATCGCCTCTATATCCTGCAGCTGTTTTTCAGCAGATCCGCCGGCGTTCATCGGCAGATACTTGTTGCCGCTCCGCTCGATGATCGAGCGCATTGCGGTGACGTCCCAGCGCCAGCGTGCCTGCGAAAGATCTCCCCATGCCACACCAATCTTCTTCCCTTCAGCAAACGAAGGTGAAACCAAACTCGTCAGTACCAATACAACGGCCCAAATAAAGCTCCGCATGAGGCGGTCCTCCCGTGATTGCAGTGCGCGGATTGGCTAATCCCACAGTTGAGCAAAACTATGGCCACGCTGCCACACCAAATTCAGTTGTCAAAATTATTCTGCTGGTCTTAGCTGAAGTTCAGGGAGCACTGCGGATTTTCCGGCCAGAATGCGGCTACGGCGCTGCACGGCATGGCAGATTCGGCGGATTTTACTTCGGGATGTGAAAGAATGCTGGCGAAGACGACTCGGTCCGCCACCAACGACGGGCGCAAGGGCGTAGGTCCCTTGATCCCTCCGCTTACCGAAAGCCAGCGCCCGCTGCGTCAGCAGGTCTTTGAACTGGTCCGCGCCGCCGGGCTGATCCCGCGCGTGCAACTGGCCAAGGACCTGGGGGTCAGCCCCGCCTCGGTCACGACGATTTCCTCGGAACTGATCGAGGCCGGCCTGATCGAAGAGGTCGCCGTCCCCCGTGACGGTGAGGCCGGTCGCGGCCGCCCGGCGGTGTCGCTTGGCGTGCGTGCCGGTGCGCATCTGGTGGCGGGGATGAAGCTGTCGGACCGCGAACACACCGCCGTCGTCGTGGATTTCGCTGGCAAACTGATTGCCGATCACGCCATCCCACGGCGGCCCGGACCGATGCAGGTCGACGAGATTCTCGACACGATCCAGACCCTTCTGGAGCAGGTCTGCGCCAAGGCCCGGATCGACCGCGCGCAGCTGTCCGGCGTCGGCATCGGCCTGCCCGGTTTCGTCGACTGTGCCGAGGGGATGGCGCTGTGGTCCTCCATCCTGGTCGAGCGTTCGGTGCCGATTGCGGCAGCGGCGACGGCGCGGCTGGGCGTTCCGGTCTACATCGACAACGACGCCAACCTTGTCGCCTTGGCCGAGCTTTGGTTTGGCGCTGGACGCAGCCTGTCCGACTTTGCCGTCGTGACCATCGAACATGGCGTCGGCATGGGCTGCGTGATGAACCACCGCATCTATCGCGGTGCCCAGCGCCTGGGGATGGAGCTTGGGCACACCAAGGTCCAGCTTGACGGGGCGCTGTGCCGCTGCGGCCAGCGCGGCTGTCTTGAGGCCTACGTCGCCGACTATGCCCTGGCGCGGGAGGCGACGACGGCGCTGAACTGGGGCCACAAGGAAAGCCAGCCGATCAACGTGCTGCTGGAAAGCCTCTATGATCACGCCAAGGCCGGGAACGTCACCGCCAAGTCGATCTTCCGCCGGGCCGGGCGCTATCTGGCGGTCGGGCTGTCGAATGTGGTCAACCTCTTCGACCCGGCGCTGATCATCCTGTCGGGCGAACGGATGCGGTATGACTACCTCTATGCCGCCGAAACCCTGTCCGAGATGGACAATCTGACGATCCAGACCGGCCGCCCGCGCCCCCCGATCGAGATTCACGCCTGGGGCGACCTTCTCTGGGCACATGGCGCGGCGGCGCTGGCGCTGTCCGAGGTGACCGAGGCGATCTTGGCCACCCAGCCGCGTGATCTCGCGGCGGAATGACCGCCCTTCAGTCCTGACCTGACGCCAACAGCGCGGCCAGACCCTCGGGATAGTCGGGATACAGCAGCTTCACGCCAAGCTCGTCCTTGATGCGGTCGTTCCGGACCTTCTTCGATTCACTATAGAAGCCAAGTGCCATCGGGGTCATCGTTGGCGCGACCTCTTCGAAGGGCACGGCGGGCGGTTCCGGCATCCCCAGCATCCGGGCGGCATGGCCGATCACATCCTGCGGTGGGCAGGGGTTGTCGTCACAGACATTGTAGGCGGCACCCGGGTTCGGCCTGCGGATCGACGCCTCCAGCACCTGTGCGATGTCATCGACGTGGATACGGCTGAACACCTGTCCCGGCTTGATGATCCGCCGCGCAGTCCCGTCGCGCACCTTTTCGAACGGACCACGCCCCGGCCCGTAGATGCCCGCAAGCCGGAAGATGTGGACCGGAAGACCGGTCGCCTGCCATTGGCCTTCGGCAATGACGCGTTGCCGCCCCCGGTCGGACTGTGGCGTCAGCGGTGTCGTCTCGTCTACCCAGCCGCCGTCATGGTCGCCGTAGACCCCGGTGGTGGACAGATACCCGACCCAGACCGCCTTTGACCCGGCGATGCCGGGGACAGCCCGAAGGAACGGATCACCCGATGCATCTGGTGCCGCCGAACACAGGATATGGGTCGCCCGGGCCAGCGCTGGCGCAAGGTCGCCCGGCCAGATCAGGGGCTCGACCCCCTCGGTACGGAAGGCCTCGGCCTTGGCGGGGTTGCGGGTGGTGCCGATCACTGTCCAGCCTTGCGGCACCAGACGGCGGGCAAGGGCGCGGGCAGAGTAGCCGTGACCAAGAGAAAGCAGCGTTGACATGCGGCGACTATCGGGGGGCCGACACCGGGGTGCAAGGGCTTGCGGGGTGAACCATAGCATTCCATGCTGCATCAGAAGCGGAGCGGACACATGGACCAGGATTTGAAAGGGGCGCTCGGCCTGACCGGGCCCGAGGCCTGCCTCGCCTACTATCGCGATTGGGCCGCGACCTACGATTCCGGCTTTGCGGTGGAAATGCAGTATCTTTTGCCCGCCCATGTCGCCGCCGCCTACATGGGCACCGGTGCAGGCGGCCCGGTCTTGGACGTGGGCGCCGGAACCGGCCTTCTGGCCGAGGCCCTGCGCGGAATGGGCTTTGGCGCCGAGATCGACGCCGCCGATTTCTCGGCCGAGATGCTGGACCGCGCGGCGAAAAAGCAGATCTACACTGGCCTGCACCGCGTCGACATCACCCGTCCCATCGACCTGCCGCGCCGTTATGCCGGGATTGTCAGCTCGGGCACCTTCACCGCTGGCCATGTCGGGGCCGAGGCCCTGCCGCACCTTCTGGCCATCGCCCTTCCGCAGGCCCAGTTCGCGCTGTCGATCAACCGTCGCGTCTGGCTGGCCAACGGCTTTGACCGCGCGCTGGACGATCTCTCTGTCCGCGCCGCAATCACCGACCTCCAGCTGATCGAGGTCGAAGTCTACGGCAGCGCCGCCGCCGCCATCGACGCGGACCATGCGACCGACCGGGCGCTGGTCGCCCTGTTCCGCGCGGCCTGACCCGCCGCGTTACAATGGCTTCACTTGCGGACCTCCCCGGCTTTCGGGTTATATGCCGGATCAACGGCAGGACCTCGCATGCAAGACGACCAGAACAGCAGCATTCTCAGCCCCGACGCCCCGGCAATGGAAAGCTTCACCAATGCCGCCGACGCGGTTGACCGGCTTGAGGCGCTGTATTCCCGGGCCACCAGCTTCCTGTCCGACCAGTTCCTGCAGACGGTCTCCAAAGGCCATCCCGGCCGCCGCATCCGCGCCTTCTACCCCGAGATCCGGCTGACAGTGACCAGCTTCGACCAGGTCGACACCCGCCTTGCCTTCGGCCATGTCTCGGCGCCCGGAACCTATGCGACCACCGTCACCCGCCCCGACCTTTTCCGGAACTACCTGACCCAGCAGATCGAGCTTCTGATCCGCAACCACGGCGTTACCGTCGAAATCGGCCTGTCCGACACCCCGATGCCCGTCCACTTCGCCGTCTCGGGCAGCGCGGTCGCGATCCCGCAGGAAGGGGTGATGGACTTCTCCTTGCGCGACGTGTTCGACGTGCCGGACCTCGTCACCACCAACGACGACATCGTCAACGGCGTGATGACCCGCTACGACGACGGCTCGTCCCCGCTGGCGCCTTTTACCGCGCAGCGCGTGGATTACAGCCTGGCCCGGCTGGCGCATTACACCGCGACCGACCCGACGCATTTCCAGAACCACGTCCTCTTCACCAACTACCAGTTCTACGTCGATGAGTTCGAGGCATACGCCCGCGCGGCCCTCGCGGATGCTGCCACCGGCTACACAGCCTTCGTCGCGACCGGCAACCAGATCATCAGCACGGCGGAAGGGCTCATCCAGCCCACCGCGAAGATGCCGCAAATGCCGACCTACCACCTGAAACGCGCCGACGGGAACGGCATCACCCTGGTGAACATCGGCGTCGGCCCTTCGAACGCCAAGACCGCCACCGACCACATCGCCGTCCTGCGCCCGCACGCCTGGCTGATGGTCGGCCATTGCGCGGGGTTGCGGAACAGCCAGTCCTTGGGCGACTTCGTCCTCGCCCACGCCTACCTGCGCGAAGACCACGTGCTAGACGCCGACCTGCCCGTCTGGGTCCCGATCCCTGCGTTGGCCGAAATCCAGATCGCCCTGGAAAAGGCCGTGGCCGAGGTCACCCAGCTGGAAGGCTACGAGCTGAAACGCATCATGCGGACCGGCACCGTCGCCACCATCGACAACCGCAACTGGGAGCTGCGCGACCAGTCCGGTCCCGTCCGCCGCCTGTCGCAATCCCGCGCCGTCGCACTGGACATGGAGTCAGCCACCATCGCCGCCAACGGCTTTCGGTTCCGCGTCCCGTACGGCACGCTCCTCTGCGTTTCCGACAAGCCCCTGCATGGCGAGCTGAAGCTGCCCGGCATGGCCTCGGACTTCTACAAGACCCAGGTCAGCCGCCATCTTCAGATCGGCATCCGCGCGATGGAGCGTCTTCGCGAAACGCCGATCGAACGGCTGCACAGCCGAAAACTGCGCAGTTTTGAGGAAACCGCCTTCCTGTGAGGGCGCAAAAAAAGCCGTCAAACGCACCCGTTTTGCGGTTCAGGGGTTGATTCCGACTCTTAAAACGTGTGTTTGGGCCGTGGCCCCGAAACCGGGGGATGCCCGACATTTGTGGGTAGAACCGTGCATATGACGCGAAGCCAATAACAACGAAGGATGATCCAATGTCCAAACCGATGACCAAGACCCAGCTGGTGGCCGCCGTTGCCGAAGCCATGGGCGGCGACAAGAAGACCGCGAACGCGGCTCTGGATGCAATCGCTGCCGTCGTGGCGCGTGAAGTCGCCGATGGCGGCACCGTGACCATTCCCGGCCTCGGCAAGGTGGCCTGCAAGGCCCGCCCCGAGCGTCAGGTCCGCAACCCCGCCACCGGCGAGACGATGACCAAGCCGGCCGACAAGCAGGTCAAGTTCGCCATCGCGAAGGCGCTCAAGGACGTGGTCAACGGCTAAGGCTTTTCGCCTGACCGGAACTGTGAGAGGGTCGCCCAAGGGGCGGCCCTTTTGCTTTACCAGGAGGCAGTCATGGCCAAGGTCACCGGCATCGGCGGCATCTTCTTCCGCGCGCAGGACCCCGCTGCGCTGAACGACTGGTACAAGACCCATCTCGGGATCACCCAGCCTGACGTCGCCGTCTGGATGCAAGAGGCGGGACCCACAGTCTTTTCACCGTTCAAGGCCACCACGGATTACTTCGCCGCCGACAAGCAGTGGATGCTGAACCTGCGGGTCGATGACCTGCCCGGCCTCATCGCGCAGCTCCAGGCCGCGGGCATCCCGGTTGAGACCCGCGCCGACTGGGATGGCGATGGCAGCTACGGCACCTTCGCCCGCATCCACGACCCCGAAGGCACCCCGATCGAGCTTTGGCAGCCCCCCGCCGGTTGACCTTCCCCGCCCCACCGGGCACCAAGCCTGGATGGATCTTCGCGCGCTTCTCCTTGGCACCATCTTCGCCGCGATGTGGTCCTCGGCCTTCGCGACCGCGCGGGTCATCGTCGCCCATGCGCCGCCGCTTGCCGCCCTGTCCGCGCGGTTCCTGATTTCGGGGCTCATCGCCGTCGTCATCGCCCGGGCCCTGGGACAAAGCTGGCGGCTGTCCGCACCCCAGAAGCGCGCCGTGATCCTGTTCGGCCTTTGCCAGAACGCTCTCTATCTCGGGCTGAACTTCATCGCGGTGCAATGGGTCGAAGCCTCGGTCGCCGTGATCATCGCCGCCTCGATGCCGTTGATGGTCGCAGCACTCGGCTGGACCTTCCGGGGCGAAAGCGTGCCGCCCCTTGGCGTCGCCGGACTGGTGACCGGACTGCTGGGCGTCGGCCTGATCATGGGAACCCGGCTGTCCGGGGGGGCCGATCCGCTGGGCGTGGCGCTCTGCGTCCTAGGCGCGCTGGCGCTGGCGATAGCGACCCTTACACTGCGCGGCACGACCTCGGGCGGAAACCTCCTGATGGTTGTCGGTCTGCAGATGCTGGTCGGCGCTGTGGCCCTTGGCGTGGTTTCCTCGCTGACCGAGACGATCACCGTCCGCTGGTCCCCGGCCTTCCTTGCCGCCTTCGCTTACCAGATCGCCGTGCCTGGTCTGGCCGCGACGCTGATCTGGTTCGCGCTGGTGGGCCGGATCGGGGCGGTCCGCGCCGCCACGTTCCATTTCCTGAACCCGTTCTTCGGGGTGGCCTTCGCAGCCGTGCTGCTGGGCGAGCAGGTCGGGCTTCTGGATGCCGTCGGTGTCGCCATCACCATGGCGGGAATCCTTGCGGTGCAGCTGTCACGCCGCCCGCAAGGTTGACCGTTCAGGCCGCCTTCAACCGCTCCATCCGCGCCGCGTCGTCTGCCAGCACCTTCGCCCGCGCTGGGCGTGCCATGCAGCGCGCGATCCAGTCCCGCACCACCGGGTCCTGCGGCATCCCTTCCGGGAACCAGGCGTAAGGCCCGTGCAGCAAGAGGTCAGCCGCCGAGTAGGTATCGCCCAACAGCCACGGCCCCTTGTCCAGCGCGGCCCGCAACCGCAAGACCGCCGTCTGGTGATCGCGGATCGCGGCTGTCATCCACGGGTGCGAAAGGCCCGTCGCCTCCATGATGAAGGTCGGCTCCAGCACGCCCTGGTACCAGGCCATCCAGGCAGCAAAGACGCCCCACTCTGGCGTTCCGACCTTGGGCGCCATCCCGCTGTCGGGGAACAGGCTGGTCAGGTGCAGGATGATCGCCCCACGCTCGGTGATGACATGGCCGTCATGGACCAGCGCGGGCACCTTGCCCTCGGGATGCGGGTTCGACGGATCGCGCCCGCCCGAGCCGTCCATGCGCGGGATCGTCACTTCGCGCAGATCTACCCAGTCCTGGATGCCCATCTCCTCGATCAACGCAAGGATGGTGGACGACCGGCTTTGCGGCGAATGAAACAGGGTCAGCATCTTTCTCTCCTTTGCTTATCCATGCTTCTCTTTTACCCTTGGGCTCCTGCCAGAACCTGTCAGGATGCCATGCCCAAATCCGACCGCCTGTTCCGCCTTCTGTCCGCCTTCCGGATGCTCCCCCAGCCGGTCACCGCCGCGCGACTGGCGGAAGAGACGGGGGTGTCCGAACGCACGCTATACCGCGACATCCAGGCCTTGCGCGCCGCGGGCGCCCTGATCGACGGCGAGGCGGGGACTGGCTACACGCTGACTGAAGACCCCGCCCTCCCGCCGCAGATGTTCACCCGGCTTGAGGTCGAGGCGCTGGTCCTTGGGCTGGCCGAAGTGACCTTGTCGGGCGATCCGATGCTGGCCAAGGCCGCAGCCGAAGCGCAGGCGAAGATCATCGCCACCCTGCCCGACCGCGTCCAGCGCCAGGCCATCCATGCCGTCACCCGCTCCTACCGATACGAGCCGCGCAAACCCGCTCCGCCGCACCTGCAATTGCTGCGCGAAGCCGCCTGGGATGAACGCGCCGTGGACCTCAGCTATCGCGATGCCTCTGGCCAGTTGACCGACCGCCGCATCTGGCCCCTGGGCACGGCCTTTCTTGACCGCGAGGTCATGGTTCTGGCCTGGTGCTGCCTCCGCCAGGACTACCGCCGCTTCAAGGTGCACGAAATGTCCAACGTCCGCCTGACCGGTGAAAGCTTTCGTCCCCGCCGCGTGCCGCTGTTGCGCAGCTTCCTCGACCAGCTGCGCGAGAACGGCCAACGGGACCGCCGCGCTTGAATCCGCGCGAATCCGCGTGATACCGTCCGCGCCGCAGCCCAAGGAAGGCACGATGTCCGAAACCCCCGCCCCGACTGGACCGGTCACGCTGGACCCGACGAAAAAGCCGGCCGGGGCCATGACGATGGTCTACAAGGACTACTACTTCCTGCAGCGCTGGGTCGACTATTACGGCCGCCAGTTCGGGCGCGAGCACCTTTATGTCCTGTCGCACGGCGGCGACCCCGAACACGACCGCATCTGCGAAGGCGCCAACGTGATCCACCTGCCCCGCGACCCGACGCTGTGGCGGATGGAGCGGCGGCGCTGGGGCATCAACAGCCAGTTCTCGGCCGGGATGCTGCGCTATTACAACTGGTTCTTCGTAGGCGACGTGGACGAGGTGGTGATCGTTGATCCCGCCGTCGCGCCCGATCTGGTGACCTACCTTGGCACCTATACCGGCAAGCGCGTTCCCGCCTCGCTGTGTCCCTTCGGGATCGAGCTGATCCACAACCCCGAGGCCGAGCCCGAGCCGCTGGCCGACGACGCCACCATCCTGTCCCGTCGCCGCGTCTTCCGCGCCAATGCCAATTACGCCAAGCCCTGCGTGTTGCGGAAGGAAACCGGCTTTACCATCGGCGGCCACGCCAACAGCCACCAGCCCCGCGTGCTGGATCCGCACCTCTACCTGCTCCACCTGCGGTTCTTCGACTACGACATGGTTACCGAGCGCCTGAAGGGCCGCAAGGACATGCGCGCCACCATGGCCGGGGACCGCGACCTCAAGGACGTCGGCAAGGCCTGGGGCAAGGATCTGGAAACCTTCCTTGCGCTATCCAAGGGCGTCGCCGTGCGTGAGGACGCCGAGCTTCCTGACTTCCGCAAGCGCATGGTGGACGAACAGCAGCACCTGCACGATGGCAAGATCACCTTCTTCGGCGGCGGGCGCACCAAGTCGCTCTTCCGCCTTCCCGACCGCTTCGCTTCGGTCTTCTGACCGCCCAAAGGACGCCCAATGGACCTGCACCGCCGCCCTGTCGCCTCGCTCTGGATTGGCGAAAGCCTGCACTACGTGAACCAGCTGTGCCTGAAGTCGCACCTCGTCATGGGCCACCCCGTCACCCTCTACTGCACCGATACCGTCCGCAACGTACCCAAAGGCGTCGAGGTCCGCCCCGCGTCCGAGATCATGCAGATCGACCGCGCCATCGTGGCCGAAACCTCGGCTTCGTTCCTGTCGAACGTCTTCCGCTACAAGATGATCGCCAAGACGGGTGCGATCTGGATCGACTGCGACGCCTACTGCTATCGCCCCTTCCCCGAGGGGCAGGAGCATATCTACGCCGGTCACGGCATGCGCGGGGCATTGAACTGCGGCGTGGTCGCGATGCCCAAGACCGGGCGGCTGATCGAATCTCTCCTCGACTACTACGACAACTTGCCGGACTACCCGGCCTGGTGGGGCAACCGGCAGAAGAAGAAGATGGACAAGCTGGACCGTTCGCTGCCGAAAGCCGTCCGCATCTTCCAGACCGAGCGCACCGCCTTTGGCCCCCAGGCCTTCACCCATTTCGCGCAAGCGACGGGTGACATCGACAAGGCGATGGCCGCTGACACCCTTTACCCCGTCCCGTTCCAGCTGAACGACGTCTTCTACGACCCGCATTCCAACGTCGAAGGCCACTTCACCGACGCGACCCTGTCCGTCCACATCTACACCAACGCCGCCCGCCCCTGGTGGCGCAAGAACCCGCCCCTGAAAGGCAGCTACATCGCCCGCATGTGCGAAAAGCTGGACATCGACCCCACCGCCGCGCTGGAAGAATGACCTTCACCCGACAGACCAGCCCGCATGGGTCACTGGTGGCGCTTTCCACCATGAAGGACGAAGGCCCGACCGTCGTCGAATGGGTCGCCCACCACTTTGCGGTCGGCTTCACCGAGTTGATGGTCTACACCAACGACTGCTCCGACGGCACCGACGCCCTGCTCAAGCGGCTGGAGGCGATGGACATCGGCGTCCACCACCGCGAGAACGTGATCCCCGAGGGCATGAAGCCCCACCCTTCGATGCTGAAAAGCGCCGTGGAGGAAGAGCTGATCATCAACTCCGACTGGCTCCTCGTCCTTGATGCCGATGAGTTCCTCTGCATCAACCACCCCTCCGGCACGCTGGACGGGATGGTCACCGACCTGAACGCGATGAACGCTTCTGCCATGGTGCTGACCTGGCGCATCTTCGGCTCGTCAGGCGTTCGGGCCTGGTCGCGGGCCCCGATCACCGATCAGTTCACCCGCGCCGCTCCCGAGTTCTGGAACAAGGGCTGGGGCACCAAGACCATGCTCAAGTTCGATCCGAAGTACCTGCGGCTTGGCATGCACCGCCCGATCATCAAGTCGCAGCACAAGGAAACCGACTACCCCGAAACGGTCCTCTGGGTGAACGGCTCGGGCCGCCCCCTGGAGGACTGGTTCAAGTTTCGCGGCTGGCGATCCATCCGCCGGACCGTCGGCTACGACTGGGCGCAGATCAACCACTACGCCATCAAGTCGATGGACGCCTATTCCCTCCGCAAGTTCCGCGGCAACGCGAACCTGAAGAAGGACAAGTACAATTCCGACTACTGGTCGTTGCAGGATCGGAATGAGGTGGAAGACCTCCGCATCGCCCGCCACCGCGACCGTCGGGCCGAGATCATGGCCGCCCTCCTCGAAGACCCGGAAGTCCGCCGCCTGCACGACGCCGCCCATGCAAGGGCCGAGGCGCGGCTGGCCGAATACCAGCAGTCACCCGACTATCAGGCCTATGTCGCCAACCTCGTCGCCGCCTCTGACGTCCCGATCACCCAGGTCACCGCGAAACCGCCCAAGGCCCGCGATCCCGAAGCCGTCAAGGCCGTCCAGACCAAGCTGGAACAACGCCGCAATGCCCAACCCAAGGAAGACCGACGCACCCCGCCGCCACCTGGCTGGGGCTCTCCCTTTGCCTCGCCCTATGTCTCCGGCTCTGCTGACATCTCGGCCGACGTCCCGCTGGAGCTCGTCGAAAACCAGACCCTGAAAATCCCGCTCGACCCCCGGCTCTTCACCGCCGCGACGCTGGAGGTGCTGCAGTCCGGCAAGTTCGACCGCCGCCACGCCCGCAACATCACCGGCTTCCTGACCGGCTGTACCCGCCTCCTCGACCTCGACTGCGGCATCGGCTTTGTCGCCTTGCGGGCCAAGGCCGCGACCCCCGACCTGCTGGTCACCATCCACGAGGAACGCCCCTCGCTTCTCCTCATGTCCCGCCGCATCGCCGGACTGAACTTCCCAGATCTGACCGGCATCGCCTGGTCACAAACCACACCCAACCCCGATGGCATCTGGTCCGGCCTGCACAAGCTCCTCGCCGACACCCGCCCCGAGGCGATCCGCCTCTCCGGCCCCCTTCTCCCGGCCGAGGCCTTCACCGAGGCCGCCCTGACCGGCGTCCGGCGCATCCTCATTCCCTTCCTCGACCCGTCGGAAGTCACAGCCGCCCGAGCCAAGCTCGCCCCGGCCTTGGCTGCCCTCGGCTTTACCGAGGACATGAACGGCGAACCGAACGGCACGATCTACCTCCGCCGCGAATAGGGCGTGGGCGGACGAAACGGGTCGATTCGCAGGATTGGTTAACGGTCCTAAGGACATACGCGCGTATGCATTGAATGCATACGCAATGCAGACGGTAATCATACTGTTACTCCGCTAAGGGGTTTCGGGATTAACGCAGCGATCTCAAAGGGTTGTCCGTCTTCAAAAAGCCGGCCCAGGTGCTGCCGGCTTCCCCCTCCATCTTCCGCTCACCCAGCCCCCTTGCACCCGATCCGCATTTGCCTATGGTCACCCCTACCTCGGGGTGCCCCTCAAAAGGCTGAGATGCAGTGATGCGAACCCGTCGAACCTGAACCGGATCATACCGGCGGAGGGAAGGTGCATGGGTTTCTCCATCCCCGACCAATCCGTCGCAACATGGAGAAAGACATGCAAAGACAACTCCTTGCTGCGGGCCTACTGACCTTGGCGCTTCCCGCCATGGCCGAAACGCCTGTGCTGACTGTCCTGACCTACGACAGCTTCACTTCCGAATGGGGTCCCGGCCCCGCCGTGGAAAAGGCGTTTGAGGCCTCCTGCGCCTGCGACCTGCAGTTCGTCCCGGCAGGCGACGGCGCCGCCCTTCTTGCCCGCGTCCAGCTGGAAGGAGCTGCCTCCGAAGCGGACGTGGTGCTTGGCCTGGACACCAGCCTGACCGCCGCCGCTGCCGCCACGCAACTCTTTGCACCGCATGGGAAAAATCCCTCCCTGAACTTGCCGGTCGACGTCGCCGATCCTCTGTTCCTGCCCTTCGACTGGGGCTGGTTCGCCTTCGTCTACGACAAGACCAAGGTCCCCGTGGCCCCGAAAACCTTCGAGGCCCTCGCCACTTCCGACCTCAAGATCGTCATCCAGGACCCCCGCTCCTCCACCCCCGGCCTTGGCCTCCTGCTTTGGGTCAAGGCCGGCTATGGCGACAAGGCTGCCGACATCTGGAAGGGTCTTTCCGACAACATCGTCACCGTCACCCCCGGCTGGTCCGAGGCCTATGGCCTGTTCCTGGAAGGCGAGGCCGACATGGTCCTCAGCTACACCACCAGCCCGGCTTACCACCTACTGGCGGAAAGCGATGACACCAAGGCTGCCGCCCTGTTCGACGAAGGCCACTACATGCAGATCGAGTTTGCCGGGAAACTGGCTGCATCGGACCAGCCGGACCTCGCGGACAAGTTCCTGGACTTCATGCTGACCGACGCGTTCCAGTCGGCAATCCCGCAGACGAACTGGATGTATCCGGCGGTCACGCCAGCAGCCGGATTGCCCGAAGGGTTCGACGCCTTCCGCCCGGCGAAATCGCTCCTTTTGACGCCTGACGAAGCCCAAACCACGCGCGATGCGGCCTTGGCCGAATGGCAAGCAGCCCTCGCCCGCTGAACCTGGCAGCACCGGCGCTTGCAGTCCTGCTGCTGGCGCTGGTCCTCGCCCCTCTGGCAGCCGTCGGTTGGCAGGGGGCGGGGATGTCGCTTGGACCCGCAGACTGGGCGGCGGTACGTTTCTCGATCACCCAAGCCCTTCTTTCCGCGGTCTTTTCCACCCTCCTCGCCATCCCGGTAGCCCGCGCAATCGCCCGCCGCCACTTCCCCGGTCGAGGCGTCCTGATCACCCTGATGGGCGCACCCTTCCTGCTTCCCGCCGTGGTCGCCGTCCTTGGCCTCCTGGCCATCTTCGGGCGTTCCGGCGTCCTGAACCAGGGTCTCATCGCCCTCGGCTTCGAACCGATCTCGATCTACGGCCTCCACGGCGTCGTCCTCGCCCATATCTTCCTGAACCTTCCCCTCGCTACGCGAATGATCCTGCAGGGCTGGCTGGCGATCCCCGCCGAACGCATCCGCCTGGCGCAGTCGCTTGGCTTCGGCCCGAGGGATACGTTCCGCCACCTCGAATGGCCAATGCTGCGTGACGTCCTGCCGGGGGTCGCGCTGGTGATTCTGGTGATCTGCCTGACCAGCTTTGCCGTTGTCCTGACCCTGGGCGGAGGCCCCTCGGCCACAACGATCGAACTCGCGATCTACCAGGCGGTGCGGTTCGAGTTCGACCTCGCCCGCGCCGCCGGACTGGCGGGGATTCAACTTGCCGTGGGCGCCATCGCGGCGCTGGCGGCTTGGGGTTTCACCCGGCCCGCTGGCTTTGGTTCGGGACTTGACCGGAAGCTAGCCCTGACCGCGCCAGGCGGCTGGCGGTTCTGGGGAGATGTCGTTGTACTGGCCACCGTTGCCCTGTTCCTGAGCCTTCCCCTCGCGGCCGTCCTGCTGCGCGGTTTTCCGGGCGTTGCGGACCTGCCGGCTTCGGTCCTGCCCGCAGCAGGGCGGTCGGTGCTGGTCGCGCTGACCTCAACGCTGCTGGCAACCGTGGCCGCGCTGACATTGGCCTTGGCGTCGGCCCGCCGCACCCATCCACTGGCAGAAGCGGCGGCGACCTTGCCGCTGGCGACTTCGGGGCTGGTGCTGGGGACCGGACTTTTCCTGCTGATCCAACCCTTTGCGCCGCCAACGACCCTTGCCCTTCCGGTCACGATCCTGGTCAACGTCGCCCTATCGCTGCCCTACCTCTATCGCATCCTCTTGCCGGAAGCCCGTGCGCTGTATGCCGACTATGGCCGCCTTGCCGACAGCCTTGCGCTGCAGGGCTGGCCACGGTTGCGCTGGCTGGTCTTGCCCCGCCTTGCCCGTCCGCTGGGCTTTGGCGCCGGGATCGCTGCCGCGCTTTCGATGGGTGATCTGGGCGTCATCGCCCTTTTCGCCGGCGAGCAGCAGGCCACGCTGCCGCTTGTCGTCGGCCAGCTGACCGGAGCCTACCGGATGGAGGCCGCTGCATCAGCCGCGCTGATCCTTGTCACCCTGTCTTTCGCCCTGTTCTGGGTTCTTGATGCCGGAGGCCGCCGTGCTGCAGCTTGACCGCCTGACCTACCGCCAGGACGAGTTTCACCTGACTGCCGACTGGTCAGCGCCCGCCGGAAGCCGGATCGCGGTCATGGGGCCGTCGGGGGCGGGCAAGTCGACGCTCCTGTCGATGATCGCGGGGTTTCTTGCACCGACCGAAGGCCGCGTCCTGTGGCAGGGTCAGGATCTGGCCGCCCTGCCGCCCGGCCAGCGGCCGCTGACCATCCTGTTCCAGGACCAGAACCTGTTTCCGCACCTGACCGTGACGCAGAATGTCGGCCTTGGCCTGCGCCCCGACCTTCGGCTTGCCAAGGCGGATCACAGCCGCATCGCGCAGGCCCTGGACCGGGTTGGCCTTGCGGGTCTGGGAGCCCGTCGTCCGGGGCAACTGTCCGGAGGTCAGGCCAGCCGAGCCTCGCTGGCCCGTGCCCTCTTGCGCGCCCGACCGATCCTGTTGCTGGACGAACCCTTCGCCGCCTTGGGCCCGGCCTTGCGGGACGAGATGCTGGCGCTGGTGCAGGAAGTGGTGTCCGAAACCGGCGCGCTGGTCCTGATGGTCACACACGATCCCGACGATGCGCTGGCCCTGGGCGGCATGACTGCCTTCGTGTCAGGCGGGGTCGTGCATCTGCCGGTCATGACGGCCGAGCTGCTGGCCAATCCGCCCCCCGACGTTCAGGCCTACCTGCGCCGCAAATGAGAAGCCCCGCACGGAGGCGGGGCTTTCCGAAAGTCGTTGACCTGACGATCAGGCGTGTTTCTTGCCCTTGATCCCGGCCCAGATCCGCTTGTTGGTCAGGAAGAGCAGCGTGGAAAGCAGGGCCAGGAACAGAACGCTGACAAGACCCGCGTGCTTGCGGTCCATCAGCTTCGGTTCGGCGGCCCACATCAGGAAGGATGATACATCCTCTGCCATGTGATGCACCGTGGCGGGATGGCCGTCCGCATAGGTCACCTGATCGTCCGACAAGGGCGGCCCCATCGCGATCCAGCCACCTGGGAATGCCTTGTTCTCGTAGAAGAACGAGCCGAACTCTTCCTTTTCCTCGCCTGTGTAGCCGGTGAGGATCGAGTAGATGTATTCCGGCCCGCCCATCCCGTTGAACAGCTGGCTCATCCCCGTGCCGTAAGGCCCGTGGAAGCCCGCGCGAGCCTTGGCCATCAGCGACAGATCAGGTGCCTTGGCCGTGGTGTTCACCGGGAAGTTGTCTGCCGGGATCAGGGTGCGGAATTCGCCCTTTTCCAGGTCGTAAAGATTGCGGTTGTGATCCTCGTCAAGAACCGGGAAAGCCGTGGCGTAAGCCCGGACCTGATCCTCTGGCAGTCCCGGGCCGCCTTCGTCCGAAAGCGTGCGGATCGGCACGAACTTCAGCCCGTGGCAGCTTGAGCAGACCTCGGTATAGACCTGCAGGCCGCGTTGCAGCTGGAACTGGTCGAACTTACCGAACGGGCCTTCGTGCGCGAAGGCCACGTCCTCGACATGGGCTTCCTCACCGGCGGCAAGTGCGCCGCCGCTGGTCAGGGTCAGGGCCGTAGCGGCGATGAGTGCGATGTTGCGGAACATGTGTCGTTTCCTCTCACTCGGCCGGATGGGCTTTGGAGCCGTAGTGGGCATTGAAGTCTTCCTCGATGGTCGCGGGCTGGGCCAGCGGCTTCTCGATCACGCCAAGAAGCGGCAGGATGACCAGGAAGTAGGCGAACCAGTAGGCCGAGGCGATCAAGGAGATCGTGGCATAGGGTTCTTCCGCCGGCATCGCGCCGCACCACATCAGGACGATGAAGTCGATGACGAGGAGGGCGAACCACCACTTGAACATCGGGCGGTAGCGGCCCGACCGGACAGAGGAGGTGTCGAGCCAGGGCGCCAGCGCCATCACCGCGATTGCGCCGAACATCGCCAGCACACCGAAGAACTTGGCGTCGATGATGCCGAAGGACAGCCATTCCGCCGCGATCACCACCCAGACGTCGCCGGTAAAGGCGCGCAGGATCGCGTAGAACGGCAGGAAGTACCATTCCGGCACGATATGCGCGGGCGTCGAAAGCGGGTTTGCCTCGATGTAGTTGTCGGGGTGGCCCAGGTAGTTCGGCATGAAGCCGACGATGGCGAAGAACACCGCCAGGATCACGGCCAGCGCAAACAGGTCCTTGATCACGAAGTAGGGCCAGAACGGCACGGTGTCGCGCTCGGCCTCTTCCTTCGACCCACGGCGGACCTCAACCCCGGTCGGGTTGTTGTTGCCGGTGGTGTGGAAGGCCCAGATGTGGACGGCAACCAGCGCCGCGATCACGAACGGGAGCAGGTAGTGCAGAGAGAAGAAGCGGTTCAGCGTGGCGTTGTCGACGGCCGGGCCGCCCAGAAGCCAGGTCTGGATCGGCTCGCCGATGCCCGGGATCGCACCGAACAGACCGGTGATCACGGTGGCGCCCCAGAAGGACATCTGGCCCCAGGGCAGCACGTAGCCCATGAAGGCGGTGCCCATCATCAGAAGGTAGATGATCATGCCGACGATCCAGGTGATCTCGCGCGGGGCTTTGTAGCTGCCGTAGTAGAGACCGCGGAAGATGTGCAGGTAGACGGCGAAGAAGAACAGCGAGGCGCCGTTCATGTGCAGGTAGCGGATGAAGTAGCCGCCGTTCACGTCCCGCATGATGTGTTCGACCGAGGCAAAGGCCTTGTCGACATGCGGGGTGTAGTGCATCGCCAGGACGATGCCGGTGATGATCTGCAGCGCAAGGCAGAATGTCAGGACGATACCCCAGATCCACATCCAGTTCAGGTTGCGTGGGGTGGGGATCATGATGGTGTCGTACAAGAGCCCGACGATCGGCAGACGCTTGTAAAGCCAGCGCTCACCGCCGGTCTTGGGCTCGTAATGGTCGTGCGGAATTCCGGCCATGATGTTGATCCTTACCCAAGCTTGATGGTGGTTTCGTCGAAGAAGGCGGCAACCGGAACCGGCAGGTTGCGCGGCGCGGGTCCTTTGCGGATGCGGCCCGACGTATCGTAGTGCGAGCCGTGGCAGGGGCAGAACCAGCCGCCAAACTCACCCGCGCCATCTCCCAGGGGCACACAGCCAAGGTGGGTGCAGACGCCCATCATCACCAGCCATTCGCCCGCTTCGTCCAGCGTGCGGTTTGCATCGCTTGCGTCCGCGTCAGGCTTGTTGGCGTTCTCGGCAGCGGCATCGATCAGGTCGGTCAGCGCGGTGGCGCGGGCGGCCTCGATCTCTTCCGGCGAACGCCGGCGGATGAAAACCGGCTTGCCCCGCCACTTGACGGTCAGTTGGGTGCCCACCTCGACTGCCGAGACATCGACCAGGATCGACGCCAGAGCGCGGGTATCGGCTGAGGGGTTCATCTGGTTGACCAGCGGCCAGACAGCGGCGCCCGTGGCAACCACCCCGGCGCCAGCCGTTGCGTAGTACAGGAAATCCCGCCGAGTGCCTTCGCCGGTGCCTGCGTGATCGTCTGCGTGGGACACGAGATCTTCTCCCCTATCGGGCCGGAGGCGCCGACCCATATGACTTGAGGGGCCATGGAAACCCAAGCCCCGACGGGCGGTGTTTAGCCAAGGCAGCCCGCCTCGTCCAGCGGACAAAGCCGCGCAGGCCTGCATTTCTATGCGGCACACTGTCCGGTGTGTCGCATGGGTCGCTGGATCAGGCCGCGGGCGCGGTGGCCTGCATTGCCGGGCGCGCGTTGAAGCTCGCGAACCATGCGGCCAATGCCGGGTATGCGGCGCGCCAATCCCTCTCGGCATGGCGGAGGTCAAGGTAGCCCAGGGCGCAGCCGATGGCGATCTGGCCCATGTCCAGCGGACCGGAAAGGTGGCTCATCCAGCGCTCTTCCAGGGCGTCGAGGGCGCGGGCGATCTTCTGCCACTGTGCGCCTGCCCAGTCGACTGAACGGGCGCCCTCGGGACGGACGTGCATTTCGTACCGCATCAGGACTGCCGCTTCGGCGATACCGTCGGCGGTGGCTTCGATGACCAGGGTATCCCAGAGGCGCGGGGCGGCGGGGTAGAAACCTGCGTGCAAGAGGTCGTCGAGATAGCGGGTGATCACCCGGCTGTCGTAGAGGGTCGGGCCGTCGGGGCGTTCCAGCGCAGGGATCTTGCCCAGCGGGTTGCGGTCGATCGGCAGCGTTCCGGGGTCCAAGGGATGGCCCGAGACAGACACCAGTGTGACACGATCAGTGGCCTTGGCCTCGTGGAGGAGGACCGTCACCTTCCGGACGAAGGGAGAGGCGGGGGCGTGAAAAAGCTTCACTCGTCGCGCTCCCGCAGCCGGAAGCGGGCCATCAGGCCGGCGTCGACTTCGTAAGCGCGACCCCGGAAATGGATGACCCGGCGGAGCCGGGCGGTGGCGTTGGTCTGGCGGTCGTCGGCCCGGTCTGATGGGCGGTGCAGGGTCACGCCCTCGCCCAGCTCGTCCAGGGCATCCTCGGCCCGCTGATCCGTGCGGCCGGGATGGGTGCCGGACCGGATCCAGCGGCTCACGGCGAAGGTCGTCGTCGCGACGAGGCCGAGGCGGACGGCAAGCGGGATCAGGGGGGCGAGGGGCAGGGGCATGGCGACCTCCAGAATGGTGGGCGGACTGTAGGGCCGAAGGGGGACGCCTGTAAACAGAGCTGGAAAGTGTCCACGGTGGACATTCTCTGTAACGGTAATGATTACAATGACTTGCCTTCTGGCGGTAACGGAAATTTAACGGGTCTCAAGCTCATGGCGCGTGTCCATCTGCCGTGATCCGGCGCGCAACCAGGCTTCCACCGCCTCTGCCATCTTCTGGGGCTTTTGGCCACTGGTGTGATAGGTGGTGAAGGGCACGGTTTCGGGCGGGTCGATCAGGCGAAGTTCCATCCGGTAGGTGGTGCCGTCGCTGTCGGTGCTGGCGTCCACCTGCGCGCCTTCCAGCCGATGCAGCGGATAGGTCGCTTGCGTCAGGCCCAGGACGGACCGGCGCGTGCGGGTCACCAGACCTGACTGCCGATCCAGGGTCAGCCGCACCCGCTGGACGAACAGGGCGCCGAGCAGGACGGGCACGCCGACCCCGATCAGGACCATCATCACACCGCCAAAGATCTGGCCGGCCCCGATCAGTGCCATCGCCCCGAAGGCGAAGATCAGCGCCATCACGATCATCATGATGCCGATCAGCCAGGGCCGGTCTTCCAGCATCAGGAGCGTTTCGGAGTCGTGAATGACTTTCATGGCGCTGCGCCTACGGCAGTTCGCGCATCAGCGCCGCAATGTCCTGCGCGGCTGCGTTGCCGCGCGCCAGCGCCTCGGCCGCGCGGGCGCGGACCTCGGGTGTCTTGTTCTGGTTCAGCTTCCACGTGCCCTCGACCGAAGTCACATGGAACCGGAACGGCAGGATCATCCGCATCATCCGGGGCATCGCGCCTTCGGTCATCTTGGCGCTGGTCCAGGGACGCTTGCCGGCGATTCGGTTTTCGTGCTCGGCAGAGAGCGCATCGACATGCGGTTGCAGAGCTTCGCCGGGCAGCGCTTCCAGCATCCCGCGCAGATGGACCGCGACGTAGTTCCAGGTCGGGACCTGGTCGGGAATCTGGTCATGCGGGCCGTACCAGTCGGGCGAGATGTAGGCGTCCGGCCCGGACACCGCGAGAAGGGCCGGGACAGGCAGCCCGGCGCGGACGATGGGGTTCGACCGGGCGAGGTGCAGTTCGGCGAAGGACGCGTCGTCGTTCAGAAGGAACGGCACATGCGAGGCATGCGGGCCTTCGGGGCCGTTGACGGTCAGAACGCCGAAGCCCCGGGCGCGGGCGAACGCGAGGTTCTTTTCGCGGGGGTCCTGCCGGAAGGCGGGGTTGGTGTGCATGGGACGAAACCGTACAGTAACTCGACGCGCCTTTATCCTGTGCCGAAAATCGCGGCACAAGCGTGTTCGTTCCAGTCAATCCAAGAGTTCGCCGCTGCCCGATCGCGGGCGCAAGTCCGCAACCATGGAACAGATTGACCGTCAGCTGACCTGAAGTTCGCAGTTGAAAGCATACTTCAGGTTGTCGACAAATATCCCACCGTCATCCACGGACTCGATGAGAATCCCGCTGATCTGCGGTGGCAAGCCGGTTTCGGTGCCGTAAGCCACCGAAACGCCGCCTGTCGCGTCTATCCCCCGCTGGCCAAGCAATTCGCCCTCGGCCGAGAAAAAGCTGACCTGCACGGAGCCGGGTTCTGCAAACCCGGTCGTACCGGGCGGCATCATTCCTTCAAGGACAGTCTGGAAGCCCACAGAGCAAACCGGTCGGTCAAACAGAACGGCGATCGACCCTTCTCCGATTCCGTCCCTTCGTCCGGCCCCGGCTGGCCCGATCCCTTGAAGCGCCAGCGAGGCCGCATCGTCCTCATAGGCCCAGAACAGGTTCTGTCCCGCAGGATCCATCTGCAAAGCCAGGGGTTTTCGCGGTGCACCCGTAACCAGGTCGAATCGTGTTGCGCCAATCTGTCGGTCGACAAGGGACTGTCCGTGAAAGTGGCTGGCGAAGGTCGCAGAACCCGAAGTCACGGGCTGATCAATCACCCGGGGCGCGTTACCCCCGAACGCAATGAACGGCTCAAGAATTGCCGAAGGTGCGACAAGATTATCGTATCGCTCGTCAAGGATCGTTTCGCCCGACACTGCCTGCGGAATGGCGCAAATGGCAAGGACAGCAAGATGCAGATGGGTCAATCCGGGCACCGACGGAGAAGGCAGGTTCGAAAACATTGAAGGAACAGATGCAGAAAAGCAAAGGCCGCCCGGGTTACCCCTGGGCGGCCTTTTGTCCGGTCAGCCGAAAGCAGCTCAGCCCTGGCGGGCCTTGTAGCGCTTCTGCGTCTTGTTCAATCGCGATGACGCGTCTTCAGCGAGCGGAGCGAGTTCGCAACCTTCATCGATCTTCTCCTTGTTCGCGGCGCGTCTGCGCCAGTGAAAACAACGTGCCCCCCTTGCAGGAAGCGGTGAATGGTGGGCGGTACTGGGATCGAACCAGTGGCCACTACGATGTCAACGTAGTGCTCTACCGCTGAGCTAACCGCCCACGTGTCCATCGGCAGCTGCCCCATCGCCTTTCGTTGTCCTTGCGGTGAAACGAAAAGGACGCGGGGCAAACCGCGTCGGTCGGCTGGGTCTATACTGGCAAGCGTCGGGGGCCGCAAGGGGTTTTGGCTTTTGGAAAACTGCGGCTATATCGAAGGGGAGAAGACGGAACTTGCCGCAGAGAGCGCCCATGTCACGGACCCAGACCGAGTCCTATGTCCTGACCCGCCCGGCGCGCCGGACGTCTTCGCTGATTTTCGCCTCGCCGCATTCCGGGCGGGAATATTCGCTGGATTTCCTGGCCCAGGCCATCCTGGACCGCAAGGCGATCCGGTCGTCCGAGGATGCGTTCGTCGACCGGCTTTTCGACTCGGCGCCTGGCCTTGGGGCGCCGCTCCTGTCGGCCCGCGCGCCGCGGGCGTTCATCGACCTCAACCGCTCGGCCGACGAGCTGGACCCTGCGGTGATCGAGGGAATCGCCCGGGCGCCGCACAATCCGCGGATTTCGTCGGGGCTGGGGGTGATTCCCCGGGTGGTGGCCGGGGGGCGGGCGATCTATCGCGGCAAGCTGGCGCTGGCCGAGGCCGAAGCGCGCATCCGGCGGTTCTGGCATCCCTATCATCAGGCGCTGGCGGCGCTGGTCGAGGAAACACGCACGGAATTCGGCGAGGCCGTGTTGATCGATTGCCATTCGATGCCGCACGAGGCGATCGAGGCGCATACCCGGCCGGGGCAGGTGCGGCCCGAGGTGGTGTTGGGCGATCGGTACGGAGCGACGGCGGGGCGCGAGGTGATGGACCGGGTCGAGGCGGCTTTTGCCGGTGCGGGGCTGCGGGTGGGCCGGAATGCTCCGTTTGCCGGGGCCTATGTGGCGCAGGCCTACGGGCGACCGTCGCGGGGCGTGCATGTGGTGCAGGTCGAGATCGACCGGGCGCTGTATATGGACGAAGTGCGGGTCGAGCCGCTGGCCGGGTTCGAGGGGTTCCGGGAGTTGATCGCGGGCGTGGTGGCCGAGCTGGTGCAGCCCCCAGGCGTGGCGCTGGCGGCGGAGTAGCGCCGGACTTTTCGAAAAGTCCGGACCGGAGCCTTCAAAGGCTCCGATGCGAATTCTTTGAAGAATTCGGTCTAGCGAAGGGCTCGGCCCTTGATGATCGCCTCGGCCCCGAACTTGGCGCGGATGGCGTCTGTTGCGCGTTCGGCTGCGGCGCGTTTGGTGGCGTTTGGGTCGAGGAGGTCCTGGGACAGGTCGGCCTGGTCCTCGGGGGCGAGGTCGGAGATGCCGACGCCGATCAGGCGGAAGGGGCCTTGGGTGCCTGCATGGTCGAAGAGGTCGCGGGCGGCGCGGTAGATGCGGTCGGTGAGTTGGGTGGGGTCGCTTAAGGCGTGGCGGCGGGTGACCAGCTGGAAGTCGCCCTTCTTCAGTTTCAGGGTCACGGTGCGGCCTGACAGTGCCTTGGCCTTGGCCCGGTCGGCGACCTGTTCGGACAGGCGCCAGATGTGGCCGTCGAGGAGGTCGGGGTCGGAGGTGTCCTCGAAAAAGGTGGTTTCTTTCGAAATCGACTTGAGGCGTTCGTCGCGGTTCACGCGGCGGGTGTCGAGGCCTCTCGCCAAATGCCAGAGCCGGTCGCCCATGCTGCCGAAGCGGGCGATGAGGTCGGTGCGGTCCCACCTCAGGAGGTCGGCGATGGTGCGGATGCCGGCCCCTTCCAGCGCGGTCTGGGTGGCTTGGCCCACGCCCCAGATGATGCGGACGGGTTTGGGTTTGAGGAACGCCTCGGTCTCCGCCTTGCCGATGACGGAGAAGCCGCGGGGTTTGTCGAGGTCGCTGGCGATCTTGGCGAGGAACTTGTTGTGGCTTAGGCCGATGGAGCCGGTGAGGCCCAGTTCATCCTCCATCCGTTTGGTCAGGCGGGCCAGCAGAACGGCGGGGGGTGCGCCGTGCAGGCGGGCGGTGCCGGTGAGGTCGAGGAAAGCTTCGTCCAGCGACAGGGGTTCGATGGAGGGCGTCAGCTCCTCCATCATCGCGCGGATGGCGCGGGAGGCTTCGGTGTAGGCGCTGAAGCGGGGTTTGACGACCACCGCCTCGGGGCAGAGTTTCAGCGCCTGGAACATCGGCATGGCGGAGCGGACGCCCTTGATGCGGGCGATGTAGCAGCAGGTGGAGACGACGCCTCGGGTGCCACCGCCGACGATGACGGGCTGGTCGCGGAGGGCCGGGTTGTCGCGCTTTTCCACCGAGGCATAGAAGGCGTCGCAGTCCATGTGGGCGATGGAGAGCCCGGTCAGTTCGTCATGCGCGACCATGCGGGGTGACCGGCAAGCGGGGCAGCGGCGGTCGTCGCCGTCGGTCAGGGTCAGGCAGTCGCGGCAGAGGCTGGGCATGGTGGGGCGAGGCTACCACGCTGGCCCCGGGCTGTGGAAGGTGGTGGTGGAAAGCGGTTGACCTTCCCGCAACCTGTCCGTCCTATCCTGAGCCGAGCACCAGGACTTGTTCGCATGACGCATCCTTATGAGACCCTGCCCGAGGACCGTTTCTGGCGGACCGCCGTTGCGGAGCGGGATGCGCTGGAGATCACGGGGTTGTGGAAGCCGAAGCACGCCATCGCGCGGCGGACGCGGATCGTGACGGCAGGGTCGTGTTTCGCGCAACATTTCTCCAAGGCGCTGGTGGCGCGGCGGTATCGCTGGCTGGATTATGAGCCGGGACCCGCGGGTCTGACGCCGGAGCAGCGGAAGGATTACCACTACGGGACCTTCAGCTTTCGCACCGGCAACATCTACACGCCGAAGATGCTGTTGCAGTGGCTGACCTGGGCTTTGACGGATGCTCCGGTGCCCGAGGAGGTGTGGGAGCGCGACGGTCGGTTCTATGATCCGTTCCGGCCGGGGGTGGAGCCGGGGGGATTTGTTTCGGCGGAGGAGTTGTGGGCCTCACGCCAGGACACCTTGCGGGCGATTGCCGAGGCGGTGCGGGGGTCGCATGTGTTCGTCTTCACCATGGGGCTGACGGAGGCCTGGGCCGAGAAGACCACGGGCGTGGAATATGCGGTCTGTCCGGGGACGGTGGCGGGAGAGTTTGATGCAGACCGCCATGTCTTTGTGAACCACGGCTTCCGCGCGCTGATGGATGACATGACGGCGGCGCTGCGGCTGATGTTCCGGGCGAACCGGCGGTTGATCGTTTTGTTGACGGTGTCTCCGGTGCCGCTGACGGCGACGGCCTCGGGGCAGCATGTGCTGACGGCGACCAGCCATTCGAAGTCGATGCTGCGGGCGGTGGCGTCCGAGCTGGTGGCGACCCAAGCGCGGGTGGATTATTTTCCCTCCTACGAGATCATCACGCATCCGGCCTACAAGGGGCGCTTCTTCGCTCCTAACCTGCGGTCGGTGCTGCCCGAGGGGGTGGATCATGTGATGGCGCAGTTCTTCCGGGATCAGGCGGCGGCGTTTGGGGGTGAGGTGGCGCCTGCCTCGGTGCCGGTGGTGCCGGTTCCGGAGGAGGAGCCGGAGATGACCGAGGCGGAGGAGCTGCGCTGCGAGGAGGAGATCCTGGCGGCCTTCGCTCCGGATCAGCGGCATGGCTGACCTGCCCCGGTTCTGCATCTTTGGCGACAGCCATTACGCCTGCCTGCGTCAGGCCGAGGCGGAAGGCCTGGCCGACCTGTCGGGGGTGGAGCTGGAGTACTGGGGCCATGTCGGCAGCGGGTTCCGGTTCCTGCAGGTGCGCGACGGCGCGGTGCATCCGGGCGACGACAAGGTTGCGCGCGCCTTTGCCCGCTTCAATGCCAAGCGGCGGCTGGTGCTTCCTGCGGCAGACTTCGACGCGATCCTGGTGATGGGCGCGCGGGTCTATGTCTGGCGGATGTTCATCTCGGTCCTGCGGGCGCTGGAGTCCGGGCCGTTCCTGAGCCAGGGCCTGATGCGGCGGATGCTGGTGGACGGGTTCCGCTGCCAGGTGGGCTATCAGGTGACGGCGGGGCTTGCGGCGACCGGGACGGCTCGGATCTTCCTGGCTCCGGTCGCCTATTACACGGAAAACCCGGCGGTTCTGGCCGAACTGGTGACGCCGGGCATGCAACAGATGATCCCCGAACGGGTGCCGGAGTTCTGGCGCATCTTGCAGGAGGCCGCGGCCGAAGATGGGATCGACCTCGTGCCACAGCCGGACGAAACAGTGACGCAGGGCATCTTCACCGGGGCGGAGTATGCGGTGGCGGATCATCTGGCGAAGGCGGACTATGAACACCGGAACGCAAAGTATGGCGCGGTGATCCTGTCCCGGGTGATGCCGGTGGCCCGCAGCCTTGCCCGGCGCGGCTAGGCAGGTGGGGTTGCGGTGGCCGGGTGCGGTCGGCAGAATGGAAGAAGGAGGCCCGATGCTTCACATCGCTGCGACCCTGCCGCCCGGAGCGCTGATCGGCGGCGACGACCGCCGTTTGGCCGAGGCGGTTCTGCGCACCGGTGGCGCGCGCTTTGTGGCGCGGGACGCCGACATGGTCTGGACAAATGGCAGCATCACCGGCTGGCGCGAGCAGAACGGCGCGGTCGAGGCCGTGACGGCCGGGCCGAACAGCGGCAACAGCCGGTTCCAGGCCGGGCCGCCACCGGCTGTGGTCTTTCAGGACGGGGTGAACTGCGGCTTTACCCTGCCGGGTTTCGCGCCCGAGGTCGAAGCCTTCACCGTGGCAGTGATCTACCGGTCGGAGGGCGAGGCGAAGACGCTGGCTTCGATCTTCACCGGGCAGTCGAACAACATGATCTTCCTGTCGGAAGGGGATGGGATGCTGCTGGCCAAGGATCGGCAGAACTCGCTGGAGGTGTCTTTGCCGGTGGCGGTCGGTAGGCAGGCCAAGGTGGCGCTTCTGGCGTTCGATGGCCGGTCGCTGCGGCTGGGACTGGGGGACCGGGACGCCGTTGTCAGCGGGATCATCCCCGGCATGGCGCATCCGGCGGACTTCTTCATCGGCTGCCGGTCGAACCGGGCGGGGCTGGCCAAGACACTTGGCGGCTCGCAGCTGCATGAGGTGCTGTTTTGGCCCGACCGCTGCCTTCTGGCTTCGACCGATCCCGAAGACCGGGCCGCACTGGCCACGTTGAACGCCCATGTCCGCTGGACCTACTGACATCGTGGAGGAGGCAGCGCCCCCGCTGGACTTGCCGCCCGAAATGGGGCTGGAAGCGGCAGCGAAGGCGCGCCGGTTCCTGATCCGGGGCGAGCATGCTAACCTGTGGTTCGAGGGGCAAGGGCCGGATCAGGGCGGGGCGCTGATCGTGTCCTTCGACAACCTGGCGACCATCGACGAGGGCTGGCCGCGCGGGCCCTGGGCCTGGAAGCGGCTGGAGCCATTGGGCCATTCCGTCCTTGGGGTGCAGAGCCATGCCAAGGACTGGTTCCGGCAGCCGACGGCCCCGGCGCTGTTGCGGGGGCTGGAGGAGCGGGGCTTCTTTCGGCGCTTTTCACGGGTGGTGCTGACCGGGGCCTCGATGGGGGCCTTTGCGGCGCTGAACTTCGCGCCGCTGATCCCCGAGGCGCGGGTGCTGGCCTTCTCGCCCCAGTCGACGATGAACAAGGTCATCGCTCCATTCGAGCAACGGTTTCCCTTCGCGGTGCGGAAGTCGAACTGGGAGGGGGTGCCGTTTCTGGATGCGGCGGCAGCGGTGCCCTATATCCGGCGGGCAGTGGTGGTGTATGACCCTTTCGTGCCGGAGGACCGGGCGCATGCGGCGCGGCTTTCGGGCCCGAATGTACAGTTGCTGAGGGTGCCCTTCACCACACATGAAGCGATCCGGGTGATCCTGAAATCGGGGGCTTTCCCGGTGCTGATCAACCGGCTGGTTGAAAGCGATGACGTGGGGCCAGAGTTCTGGGCGGCCTACCGGGCGCGGCGGGGGGTGACGAAGTGGCAGCGCGCGCTTCTGGCGGCGGCAGCGAACCGGGGGCGGCATGCGCTGGTGATGTTGGCGGCCGAGGGGATGCTGCGGCTGGGGGCGGACCTGCCAGACGAGGACAAGGTCTTTATCCGGCGGGCGCGACGGGCGGCGGCGAATGCCATGAAGGCGGCAGAGGCGGGCTAGGCCTTGGGCGCAGGCTCGTGCTAAGCGATTGGCGGCAGACAGGGACGGCGGAATGGACCAGACGCGCGGCCGGATGATGGCGATGACCATGGTTGGGGGGGATCACTTCTTCCTGAGCCGCTGGGTCGACTATTACGGTCGCCAGCTGGGCCGCGAGAACTGCTTTGTCCTGAGCCATGGGGGCGACCCCGAGCACAAGAAGATCGCCGCAGGCTGCAACGTCATCTATCTGCCCTTGGACGAGACGCGGAACTGCTTCAACCAGCGACGCTGGCAGATGCTGTCGCGACTGACGACGGGGTTCACCAACTTCTACAACTGGGTGCTGGTGGGCGATGTGGACGAGATCGTCTGCGTCGATCCGGCGGTGTCGGACAGTCTGCCGGATTACATGGAAAGCCTGGTGGTGAAGGGCGGGCCGCGGGTGGTCACGCCCTTTGCCATCGAGATGGTGCATAACCCCAACCTGGAGCCCGAGCCGATCGCCGAGGGGCGCAACATCCTTGATGTGCGGCGGATCTTCCGGCTGAACGCGAACTACGCCAAGCCCTGCATCACCTGCGACAAGATCGACATCGCTCCGGGCGGGCATTTTGCCAACCACCCAAAGCTGCATCTGGACCCGCACCTGTACCTCTTCCACCTGCGCTTCATCGACCATGACATGACCGAAGGGCGTCTGGCCAAGCGGCGCGAGCAGCGGGTGATCCAGAGCGGGGCGCTGGAGGAGGTCGAGCGGCAGAAGACCGGCTGGGATACGGCGTGGGAGACGTATCAATCCCTGTCCAAGGAAAAACCCCGGGCCGAGACGGTGGACTTCCCCGAGTTCCGGCAAGAGATGGTCGACGGCTGGCGCGAGAAGAAGGTGGTCTATTTCGCCCCCGGTGGTGCCCGGCCCAAGGGGGTTTACCGGCTGCCCGAACGGTTCAAGGTGCTGTTCTGATGGCGAAGGAAGTTCCCTCCGAGGGCGTGATCATCCGGGCCGAGAATGGCGACGTGATCCGCTATGACGAGACCGGGCTGGTCCTGCGACTGTCGGACAAGGTCATTGCCGATATCGCGGCGCGGCTGGAACTGGCACCGCAGGCCGTGGTTGCCGACACGCTGCCGATGCCGGACCTGCCAGACGAAATCGACCTCTGGGCCCCCCGGCGCGAGGGGGACTGGGTGTTCTTCCAGGCGAACCTGCCGGGGGCGGACGGGCCGCGCGGCTATCGGCGGCATGTGTCGGGCGGAGCGGTGATCGCTGAAGCGCGGGGTCCGCTTTTGGCGATCATGGGGATCGGCGGCGCGCGCGCCGGTCTCGGTTCGCCCGGTCCGGCGCGGTTCCGCTGGCATGTGCTGGGACCGGCGGATGATATCGGGGCGGTTGGTCAGGGTGGCGAGGGCGAGGCGGTGGCGACCGACGCGCTGGAGCCGCTGCGCGAGCTGACGGTCGAGGCGCTGGTCGCCGATGAGCTGCTGGCGCGGCGGCGGGCGGCGCATCAGTCCTTGCCGTTGATCGTCACGCGAGCCGAGACCGACATGTCCACGACGGCGCATGACCTGGGCAGCGGGCTGGCGATTGCGAACCTGGATCGGGGCTTTGCCAATCTGCTGGCAGCGGCGAACCGGCTGGGTGTGGGCGCTCAGGTCTTGGCGGTGGTGCTGGACTACACGCTGGAGGACCTGACCGGCGACGCGACCGCCTACCGCGACGGCATGATCGCCCTGATGGAGCGGATCACGCGGGGCATGGCCAAGCAGGGGCTGGCGCGGCCGATCTTCCTGTCGGCTTTCGACTGCGGGACCCGGGATGTCACTTGGGGACCGGGGCTGGAGGGCCAGTGGGAGCTGTCCTGGAACCACGGCGACCACCAGCTGGTCTTTGCGGCTCCGTCCTATGCCTTCCAGTTGGATGACACCGGGCGGCTGACCGACGAGGGCCGGGCCGAGAAGGCGCTGCTTCTGACCGAGGCTTTCCTGGCCGTGCATGGTGGCGGCAAGTGGCAATGCCCGACGATCCAGCTGGCGGAACGCAGCGGGGCAGACATCCGGCTGATCTGCGAGGCGCAGGACGCGCTGGTGATCGACGCGGGCGATCCTTTTGGCGCGGGGCCTCTTGCCGGGTTCGCGTTGGAGGGGGTGACGAACGGGGCGAAGATCACCTCGGTAGGGGCCGACACGTCGGATGCCAAGGCGGTGGTCCTGAAATGTTCGAAACGCCCCGAGGGGGAGATTTTCGTCACCTATGCCCATGCCGCAGCTCCGGGTGATGGTCCGTATCCGGCGAACCGGGGGGCCTTGCGCGGGGATTTCGGTGAAGGCGCGATCCGGCGCTGGGCTTTGCCGGCGCGGCTGAAACTGACGGGCGGCTGATGGCCTTCGACGCGGACAGCATCCGGGACGACAACATCTGCGTCATCTGGGTGGATGACATGATCGACGTCTTCACTTGGCGCGAGACCTTCGGCATCCGCATCCAGACGCCGAACCTGGACCGGCTTTTGAACAACGGGGTGCGGTTCGGCAACGCCTATGCCACGATCCCCCTTTGCGCGCCCTGCCGGGCCGAGCTTGCCACTGGGTTGTCGCCGTTCCGGACCGGGCTGGTGGACCTGAACCGGTTCTGGCGTCAGGTGCTGCCGCCGGAAAAGGCCTGGGTCTATGACCTGCGGCGTGCGGGGTTCTACACCTTCACCACCGGCAAGGTGGATGCGACCTACAAGCCGATGCCGGAACGCTATCGGCGGGTCCTGTTCCACGAGGATGTGCCAGCCTTCGACAGTGGCGGGCGCGAGAAGGTGAAGCTGTATCTGGACCGGGGGCCGGGGATTGCGGGGATCAACGCTCCGGATGACGACGGGTCGCAGGATCATCTGTTCTACGATTTCACCGTGGCGCAGAACGCAATCGACCATCTGGGCCGCGCGGACCCGAACAGGCGGCACCTGATCCAGCTGGGCTTCAAGCATCCGCACTACAACCTGGAATGCCCGGACCGGTTCTATCAGCTGTACGATTCCAGCCTGATCCGCTGGCCCGACATCGCCGCGCCCGAGGATTACAACGGTCCGCCCCCCGGTTTCGCGGTCTATGAGGCGGCCTATATCGCCAACGGCAACTGGACGCCGGAGAAGGGCGGGGATGATGGCTGGCGGCAGGTGGTGCGGGCGTATTTTGCCGCGATCAGCCATGTGGACCATGAGATCGGGCGGTTCCTGGATGCGCTGGAGGCCTCGCCTTTGGGGGGCAGGACGACTGTGGTCTTCCTGTCGGACAACGGGTTCAACCTTGGGAACCACGACAGTTTCCACAAGATGAGCCAGTGGGATTCGGCGGCGCATGTGCCCCTTGGCATCTGGTCGCCCCGGATGACCGAGGGGCGGGTGATCGACCTGCCGGTCAGCCTGCACAACTTTCCGAAGACAGTGATGCAACTGGCGGGCCTGCCGCCGCGCCCCGACTGGACCTCGGGCCAAAGCCTGTTGCCGCTGGTGGACCCGAGTTTCGGCGCGTTCGACACGACGAAATCGCCGGTCACCTCGGTCTTCGGGACGCTGTCGGTGCGGCCGTCGATCGAGGGCTACAGCCAGTACCGCTATTTCCGTTATCCGAATGGCGAGGAGCATGTCTATGACGTGGTCGCCGACCCGGGTGAGACGGAGAACCTGATCACCACGGCTCCGATGGAGGTGCTGCGGGGCGAGTTGGTGAAGGGCGCCTTGGACCTGGGGTTGGACCTGCGGGGGTTTGAAAACCCTGCGGATGGGGTCAACGCGATGATGGCGGTAGATGGGTCCGTGGTGCTGGAGGGCAAACGGGGCAACGACAACTATTGGGCCTACGGGGCCGAGGCCGAGAAGATCAAGGAAGCCAAAGACGGTGGCAACGACACGCTTTGGTATCTGGGCGGGCCGGATGGCTATGTCCTGCACTGCCCGATGAACGTGGAGAACATCCGCATCGCCACCGTGCTGGCCCGGCATGAGGACGCGGAGGCGGCGAAGAAATCGCCCCGTGTGATGCGGATCGTGGCGCATCCCGACAGCCCGATCCATTTCGAGACGACCGAGCGGGTGATGGTCGATGTCCGTGGATCGCGCGGGAACGACGTGATGATCGGCCCGAAGTATGGCGGGGCCACCTTCTATGGCGGCGAGGGGGATGACGTGTTGCGGGCGATTTCGGTGTCGGAAAGCTCGCGGCATTTCTTCTACGGCGGGGCGGGGAACGACCGGCTGGTCGGCGGCGGCGGGCGCGATGTGCTGGACGGCGGCACGGGGGATGACACGATCGTCGGCATTTCGGCGCGGAACCGGATCTACGGCGGGCATGGCAATGACGAGATCCATGATGGTGATGGGTCGTCCGTGGTGCACACCGGGCCGGGGCGGAACCGGGTGCGGCTGGGTGGTGGCAACGATACCGTTCACGCGGGCACGGGGATCAACCTGATCGACCCGGGGCCGGGGGCGGTGGTCCTGGTGCTGGCCTATGGCGGCGTGACGCATGTCGGCCAGTGGCAGGTCGAGCAGGTCTATGACCTGAGCGCCTGGCCGAAGCCGCCCCAGGTCAAGCGCCGGCGGGACGGAACAGTGGACGTGACGCTGGGCCTGTCCGTGTTGCGGATCGCCGGGGTGCCGGACGGGCAGGATGTGATGACGCAGATCCGGCAGGGGATCGAATAGGAAACGCCCGCCCCGATGGCTCGGGACGGGCGACTGCTGCCTGTCTCACAATATGGCGGTGTTATTCGGCCGCCTTGACCTCTGCCCCATGCCCGTCGTCATCGCCCCGGGTCTTCCACAGCGAGTAGACGATGCCCGCTGCGATGATGCCCACGGTGATGGCCAGCGACAGGTAAGGGTCGAACTTGCCGAAGAAGTAGCTGTAGAACCCTTTGAGGCCGATGAAGATCAGCACCACGGCCAGCGCATACTTCAGGTAGTGGAACCGGTGCACCAGGGCTGCCAACGCAAAGTAAAGCGCGCGGAGGCCGAGGATCGCCATGATGTTCGCGGTGTAGACGATGAAGGTGTCGGTGGTGATCAGGAAGATCGCGGGCACCGAGTCGACGGCGAAGATCAGGTCAGCCACGTTGATGACGATCAATGCCACGAACAGGGGTGTGGCGAACATAACCAGCTTGCCCGTGGTCGGGTGCGGCTGGCGGACAAAGAACTTCTGCCCGTGCAGGTCCTTGGTCACGTTCATGTATTTCGCCGTCAGCTTGACCACCGGGTTCTGGGACACATCCATGTCACCCTCCGGCACCACCAGCATCTTGATCCCGGTGAAGGCCAGGAAGGCCGCGAAGACCAGGGTGATCCAGCCGTAGTTGGAGATCAGCTCGGCCCCGATGGCGATCATGATGCCGCGCAGGATGATGACGCCGATGATGCCCCAGACCAGCGCCCGGTACTGGTATTTTCGCGGGATGGCGAAGTAGCCGAAGATCAGCGAAATGACGAAGACGTTGTCGATCGAGAGCACCTTCTCGATGATGTAGCCCTGGAAATAGGCCGCGACCGGGTTGGTACCGTCGCTGGTGACAATCGTGCCGTTCGACCAGGCCCACCAGATGTAGCCGCCGAAGGCGATGGCTATGGCGATGTAGAAAGCCGACAGCTTCAGGCTTTCTGCAACGCCAAGCTCGTGGTCGTCCTTGTGCAGCACACCGAGGTCGAAAATCATCAGCGTGATGACGATCCCCAGGAACATGAGCCAGAGCCAGACCGGCTTGGCCAGAAATGTCAGGAAGAGGAATTCCATCCCCGTTTGCCTCTCATAAGTGCGTCGAGAGGTCAGCCTTGGTGAGGGGCAGAGTGCCGGGCATGACATCGAGCGCGATTTCTCGATGCGGTCCGACATCACGACAAGCGTCGTCAGAGGGGCCCGGCCCGCAAACCGAAAGGTGGGGCTGGGGTGCCACATTTCAACCCCCGGCGAGGCGGAAAATTCACGGAAGCGTGACTCTTGCACGCAAGCGGGCGGATTTTCCGTCGGTCCAGGGCTTGTGACAGGGGCCTTGCGGCCTGTATGCCGATGCCCAAGCGAGGATAAGCCCCATGAGCCTGAACACCTTCGGACATCTTTTCCGCGTCACCACCTGGGGTGAAAGCCACGGGCCGGCGATTGGCTGCACGGTTGATGGCTGCCCTCCGGGGATCGCGCTGGCCGAGGCGGATATCCAGCCCTGGCTGGACCGTCGGAAGCCGGGCCAGAACAAGTTCACCACCCAGCGCAAGGAACCCGATGAGGTTCGGATTCTCTCGGGCGTGTTCGAGGGCAGGACCGCCGGCACGCCGATCCAGCTGATGATCGAGAACACCGACCAGCGGTCGAAGGACTATGGCGAGATCGCGCAGTCGTTCCGGCCAGGGCATGCCGACATCACCTATCACCAGAAATACGGCATCCGGGACTATCGCGGCGGCGGGCGGTCCTCGGCGCGCGAGACGGCGTCCCGCGTGGCGGCGGGGGGCGTGGCGCGGGCTGTGCTGGCGGCGCTGGTGCCGGGGCTGAAGATCACTGGGTACATGGTGCAGATGGGGACCAAGGGCATCGACCGGTCACGGTTCGACGCGGCGGAGATCGAGCGGAACCCGTTCTGGGTGCCCGATGCGGTTGCGGCTGTCGAATGGGCCGAGTATCTGGATGCGCTGCGGCTGGAGCATAACTCGGTCGGCGCGGTGATCGAGGTTGTGGCGGAGGGGGTTCCGGCCGGTCTTGGCGCGCCGCTGTACGGGAAACTGGACAGCGATCTGGCCTCGGCGATGATGTCGATCAACGCCGTGAAGGGCGTCGAGATCGGCGAGGGCATGGCGGCGGCGGCGCTGACCGGGGTCGAGAACGCCGATGAAATCCGGATGGGCAACGATGGCCCGATGTACCTGTCGAACCACGCGGGCGGTATCCTGGGCGGGATTTCGACCGGCCAGCCGGTGGTCTGCCGGTTCGCGGTGAAGCCCACGTCTTCGATCCTGACGCCGCGGCAGACGATCACTGCCAAAGGACAGGACACCGATCTGATCACCAAGGGCCGCCATGACCCCTGCGTCGGCATCCGTGCGGTGCCGGTGGGCGAGGCGATGATGGCCTGCGTGATCCTGGACCATCTCTTGCTGGACCGGGGCCAGACCGGCGGCGTCCGCGGGCAGATCGGCTGAGGCTGCCAGACCCGCGCCCAAGGGGGTGCTGTTGACTCCCCCGGTTTCCCTTGTATAAGCCCGCCAGTCCCGGAAGCGATTCCGGGGCTTTTCATTGGTGTTGGTGGCCCTCGCAAGGGGATGCCTGTCGGGCCGCAAGGTCAAAGGACAACGCCCTTCGACAACATAGAAGGAGATCAGCGGTGACCAAACGCACCTCTGCCAAGTATAAGATCGACCGCCGCATGGGCGAGAACATCTGGGGCCGTCCGAAGTCCCCGATCAACAAGCGTGAATACGGTCCGGGCCAGCACGGCCAGCGCCGGAAGAACAAGCTGTCGGACTTCGGTACGCAGCTGCGCGCCAAGCAGAAGCTCAAGGGCTACTACGGCGACCTGACCGAAAAGCAGTTCCGCAAGATCTATGGCGAAGCCGAGCGTGTGCGCGGCGACACCGGCGAGATGCTGATCGGCCTGCTGGAGCGTCGCCTGGACGCGGTGGTCTACCGCGCCAAGTTCGTCCCGACCATTTTCGCCGCCCGCCAGTTCGTCAACCACGGCCACGTGCTGGTGAACGGCAAGCGCGTGAACATCGCCTCGTACCGCGTGTCGGAAGGTGACGTGATCTCGGTCCGCGAAAAGTCGCGCCAGATGGCGGCGATCCTGGAAGCGATCCAGCTGACCGAGCGCGACGTTCCGGACTATCTGGAAGTCGACAACAACAAGCTGACCGCCAAGTTCGTGCGGACCCCTGGCCTGGGCGACGTGCCCTATCCGGTCCAGATGGAACCGAACCTGGTCGTCGAATACTACGCGAAGAACTAAGCGGTGCTTTAGCGCACCCTGCAAAGGCCCGCCTTTTGGCGGGCCTTTGTATTTGGGTCAGGCGGGCGGCATCTGAGAATAGGCGGTCAGCCCGGGGGGCAGGCTGTCCCATGGCTGCGCGGTGTGGGTCCAGGTGACCTGCCGAGGAGAAAATCGGCCGGGATCGTCAAGACTGGCAGCGGTGACGGCGATGATGCCGGGCATGACCGGGAACGCCAGATAGACCGGGGTGCCGCAGGTCGGGCAGAAGGCGTGGTGTTTTTCGGTGCCGGTTTCGGCCAGAACCGACCATGCGCTGACCGGCCCGCTGACCACAGCCCCTGGCGTTTCGGCAAAGACCAGCCAAGAGGAATGCCCACTGCCGCTACGTCTTTGGCAATCGCGGCACTGGCAATGGGTCTGCTCGACTGGCTGGCCGGTCATCGCATACCGCACCGCACCGCAGGCGCAGCCGCCGGTGAAGGGTGCCTCCATCACGCGGCTTTCGGTTTGGCGAAGACGTTCAGGCCGGTGCCGGTCTCGAGATAAGACTTGAGGCTGGACAGCACGATGGGCCAACCCTTGCTGACGCCCTGTTCCATCCCGCTGCCCTTGATCAGGTCGTCGTGGGTGACGATCAGCTTGGTCATGCCGTCATAGGGGATCACGTCGAAGGTGACGCGGCTATAGGCCTCGGGCTCGGCTTCCTGGGACGTGTTCACCCAGCTGATGACCAGCCTGGACGGAGGCGTGTGTTCGACCACCTTCCCGGTCAGTTCTGCCACCCCGGTTTCGGTGCGGACATGGTCCCAGCGCGATCCGGGCTGCCAGTCCGATACGTTCGAATGCCCCCAGTAGCGGCTGGTGATGTCGGCGCTGGTAAGGGCTTCGAACACCTTTTCCGGGGGTGCAGAGATGAAGGTGACATAGACAAAGCTTGTGCGTTCGGTGGTCATTCCTGATTTCCTTCCAACTCGCGTTTCAGATCATGCAGCAGGGTCAGGCGCTGCGTTTCGAACTTGCGGACCCAGCGTTCGTAGATGTCGTGCAACGGCACGGGGTTGATGAAGTGAAGCTTCTCGCGGCCCTTGCGGACAGTGCTGACCAGATTGGCCGCCTCCAGCAGGTCGAGGTGCTGGGTCACCGATTGCCGCGCCATGTCCAGATGCGTGCAAAGCTGGCCAAGGGTCTGGCCGTTCTCTTCGCACAAGAGGTCAAGCAGCCTGCGGCGGGTGGGATCCCCCAGCGCCTTGAACACCTTGTCTGTATCCGGGACCGTTTCCATCAGGAGCAAGATATGCAGGTAAATACCTGCATGTCAATCCGATAGAAGCCGTGCCCCGGTTGCCGACTTCCATTTCAGTGCCAATTTCCCTATGTCGCAGGACAACGCTACCGCAGGGAGATCATGCCGATGACCGACAAGCCCAGCCTCGAAAGCCGCTTTGAACGCGGGCTGTTTGCCAGCCGCTGGCTGATGGCACCGATGTATCTGGGTCTGGCCGTGGCGCTGGGGATGCTGACGGTGATCTTTCTCAAGGAGATGGCCTACTACCTGCCGCAGCTTCTCGACATGACCGCCGAGAAGATGATCCTCGTCGCGCTGACGCTGATCGACCTGACGCTGGCAGCGAATCTTCTGTTGATCGTCATGTTCTCGGGCTACGAGAGCTTTGTCTCCAAGTTCGATTTCGACGCGGGCGCGGACAAGCCTGGCTGGATGGGCAAGGTCGATTTCGGCGGGCTGAAGATGAAGCTCATTGCCAGCATCGTGGCGATTTCCGGGATCCACCTGCTCAAGCGGTTCATGGAAATCAGCGATCTCGATACGGCGACCACCTTCGGCGAGACCGAGATGCTCTGGCTGGTGGTGATACATCTGACCTTCGTGGTCTCGGGCGTCCTGATGGCGCTGATGGACTGGCTGCAGGCCCGGTCCTACAAGTAAGGAGTTACGCGATGACCTACCCCGTGCATGCGCGCATCGACGGCGCGCTGGTGATGATTGGTTTTGGCTCGATCGGGCGGGGGGTGCTGCCGCTGATCGAACGGCACATAGGGTTTGACCGGGCGCAGTTCACGGTGATCGAGCCGCTGGACGATCATGCCGGTATTCTGAAAGAGCATGGCATCCGGCATCTGCAGGTGGCGCTGACTGCCGACAACTTCGCCGAGGTGCTTCGCCCGCTGTTCCTGAAAGGACGCGGGATGATCGTCAACTTGTCGGTGGACGTGGATTCGATCGAGCTGATGAAGCTGGCACAGGAAATGGGGGTCCAATACATCGACACGGTGGTAGAGCCGTGGCCGGGGTTCTACTTCGGCTCGACCCTGCCCAATGCCGACCGGACGAACTATCCGCTGCGCGAACGGGTGCGCGAACTGGGCAAGGCCTATGTCGGCGGGCCGACGGCGGTGTCCTGCTGTGGGGCCAATCCGGGGATGGTGTCTTGGCTTTTGAAAGAGGCGTTGTTGCGGCTGGCCTCGGATACCGGTGTGACGGCCAACCCGACGTCGCGCGAGGACTGGGCGCGGCTGATGCAGGGGCTGGGGGTCAAGGGCGTCCATGTGGCCGAGCGGGACACGCAGGTTTCCGGTCAGCCAAAGCCGCTGGGGGTGTTCGTCAACACCTGGTCGGTGGACGGGCTTCTGTCCGAGGGCTATCAGCCCGCCGAACTTGGCTGGGGCACGCATGAGAAGAAACTGCCGCCCAACGGTCACGCCTTCGATCATGGGCCGGGCTATGCGATCTGGATCGACCGCCCCGGCGCGGATACCCGCGTGCGGTCCTGGTGCCCGGATGTCGGCCCGCAGTTCGGCTATGTCATCACCCACAACGAGGCGCTGTCGATCCCGGACTACTACACGGTCTGGGAGGGGTCCAACGCCGTCTACCGTCCGACCTGCCATTACGCCTACCATCCCAGCAACGACGCGATCCTGTCGATGCACGAGATGAACGGGGCCGGGAAGCGGCAGCCTGAGCAGCACATCCTGACGGTGGATGAGATCGTGGCGGGCGGAGATGATCTGGGGGTGTTCCTCTATGGCCATGCCAAGGGTGCGATGTGGTATGGCTCGCGGCTGTCCTGCGAAGAGGCGCGCAGTCTTGCGCCCTATCAGAACGCGACAGGGATGCAGGTGACCTCGGCCGTGCTTGCAGCGATGGTCTGGACGGCGGAGAATCCGAACCAGGGCTTCGTCGAGGCCGACGAAATGGACCATGTCCGTTGCCTTGCGGTTCAGCGACCCTATCTGGGCCGGATCGAGTGCCACTACACCGACTGGACGCCGATCCAGAACCGCATCAACAGTTTTGCCGAGGACCGGGACGATCAGGACCCCTGGCAGTTCACCAACTTCCTGGCGGTCTGACCGACGCCAATCGGGCTTCGCCTCCTCCTCGGGCGATGGGGGCTTCACCCCCAAGCCCCCGAGAGTATTTGCGAAAAGAGCAAGCAGCATTTGCCCTTTGTCGAAAATACTCCCGCGCGGCGCGCATCCCGAGGAGGAGGCGAAGGCCGACGACGAGACAAAAGACTTGCGCGTCAGCGCTCCGCTTATCAACCGCTGGTTCCGGCGAAAGGTTCTGGCCATGCCAGCGTCGGGCGGCTAAACGGATCGTGACTCCCCGGGGGCAAGCATGAACGACCAGATCAAGCCACAGCCAGGCATTCTTGACATCGCCCTCTACGAGGGCGGCAAGGCGCATGTGGCCGGTGTGGCCAACGTGGTCAAACTGTCGTCGAACGAGAATCCGTTCGGCCCTTCGGACAAATCGCGCGAGGCCTTTGGCCGGACAGTGCACACACTGCACCGCTATCCCGTGACCGATCACGCCGACCTGCGCACGGCGATTGGCGAGGTGCACTCGCTTGACCCCGCGCGCATCATCTGCGGTGCCGGGTCGGACGAGATCATCACCTTCCTCTGCCAGGCCTATGCCGGCCCGCGCGACGAGGTCGTGTTCACCGAGCACGGGTTCCTGATGTACCGCATTTCGACGATGGCGGTCGGGGCGACCCCGGTCGAGGTGCAGGAACGCGAACGCACGGCGGATGTCGACGCGATCCTGGCGGCCTGCAACCGTCGGACCAAACTGGTCTTCATCGCCAACCCCAACAACCCGACCGGCACGATGATTTCGGGCGCCGAGATCGCGCGTCTGGCAGAGAACCTGCCGCCCCAGGCGCTTCTGGTGCTGGACGGGGCCTATGCCGAGTATGTCGAGGGTTACGACGGCGGCGCCTCGCTGGTCGATGCGCGCGACAACGTGGTGATGACCCGGACCTTCTCGAAGATATACGGGCTCGGGGGGCTGCGGATCGGTTGGGGCTATGGGCCAAAGCACGTCATCGACGTCCTGAACCGCATCCGGGGGCCGTTCAACCTGTCGACGACCCAGCTGGAGACCGCCGAAGCCGCTGTGCGCGATCAGGCCTATGTCGCGCATTGCCGTTCGGAAAACTCGCGGATGCGGAGCTGGCTGGCGAATGCCCTTGCCGAAATCGGGGTGCCGTCCGATACCTCGATGGCCAACTTCATCCTCGCTCGCTTTGCCAGCCAGGAAGAGGCCGAGGCCTGCGATGCCTTCCTGCAGAAGCAAGGCCTGATCATCCGCCGCGTCGCGAGCTACAAGCTGCCCCACTGTCTGCGGATCACCATCGGTGACGAATCGTCCTGCCGGCAGGTCGCCCATGCGGTCGCGCAGTTCAAGGGTGTGAAATGACCTACCAGCGCGTCGCCCTCATCGGCCTTGGGCTGATCGCGTCGTCGATGGCGCATGCCATGCGGGCGCAGGGGTTGACGGGCGAGATCGTGGGCTATGCCAAGTCGCCCGAGACGCGGGCGGTGGCGAAAGAGCTGTTCTGCGACCGGGTGACCGAAACCGCCGTCGAGGCAGTCAAGGATGCCGATCTAGTGATTCTGGCCGTGCCGGTCGGTGCGATGGGCGAGATCGCCGCCGAAATCGGGCCGCATCTGAAACCGGGCGCGACAGTGACTGACGTGGGTTCGGTCAAGCAGGCGGTGGTCGATGCGGTGGCGCCTCATATGCCTGCGGGCGTGCATTTCATTCCCGGCCACCCGCTGGCGGGGACCGAGTATTCCGGGCCACGCTCGGGCTTTGCGACGCTGTTCCAGAACCGCTGGTGGCTCCTAACCCCGGGCGCAGAGGTCGACCCAGGGGCCGTGGCGCAACTGCGCGGGCTTCTGGAAGCCATGGGCGCGAATGTCGACGTGATGGATGTCGAGCATCACGATCTGGTGCTGGCTGTCGTCAGCCATGTGCCGCATGCGATTGCCTACACGATGGTGGGCGTGGCCGACCACATGCGGCGCGTGTCGCAGTCCGAGATCATCAAGTATTCCGCCTCGGGTTTCCGTGACTTTACCCGGATCGCCGCCAGCGACCCGGTGATGTGGCGCGACGTGTTCCTGACCAACAAGGACGCTGTCCTGGACATCCTTGGCCGCTTTGCCGAGGAGCTTTTCGTTTTGCAGCGCGCGATCCGGATGGGGGATGGCGACCACCTGCACGCCTACTTCACCCGCACCCGCGCCATTCGCCGGGGCATCATCGAAGCCGGGCAGGACACCGCCGCGCCGGATTTCGGTCGCGCCGCCCCGCCCGAAAAGAAGGCCTGACCCCGGTGCGGGGACTGGTTCTTGCGTTCAGCCTGTGTCTTGCACAGGGTGCCTTTGCGCAGGACATCGACCGCTCGCCCCGCCCGCCGGTCAATCCGCGATATTCCGGAGTGGTGCTGGCGCCGCTTCCTCCGGTTGACCTGCAGGCCCAGGCCGAAGCGCTGACCCCGCCCGCCGCTGAAACCGCCGCCGCTGCCGCCGCCGCACCAGACGTCCCGGCGCCAGATGCCCTTCCGCCCGATGCTCTTGTGCAATCCCTCCGCCCGGTGCCAAGGCCCGAGACCCTGACGACGCGTCTGGCCGGGCTTAAGGCGACCTCGAACGCGCCGGGTCTCGATCTGTCGGGGCAAGAGCCTGACAACGACGTCGATCTGGCCGCCATCCCGCCTCCGACCCGCAAGGAAGAGCGCAAGAAGCGGCGCGAGAACGCGTCGAAGGCGGGTTCGGTCTGCGGGGTTGCCGCGATCAAGGGCGAGGACATCGCGCGGATCGGATCCAAGGTTGGCGGCTGCGGCGTGGAGAATCCGGTTCGCGTGACCTCGGTCGCCGGTGTCCGGCTCAGCCAGGCGGCGACGGTCGATTGTTCGATCGCGAAGGCCCTGAACTCGTGGGTGGACGAGGTGGCGCAACCCGCTTTCGACGGCAAGCTGGTCGAGCTGCAGGTCGCGGCGCATTACATCTGCCGCAGCCGCAACAACATCAAGGGCGCCAAGATCAGCGAGCACGGCAAAGGTCGCGCGATCGACATTTCGGCCTTCATCCTGTCCAACGGCAAGGTGCTGACGGTGGCGCAGAACTACAACAAACTGCTGCGGCGGATCTACAAGGCCGGCTGCGGCTACTTCAAGACGACGCTTGGCCCCGGGTCAGACGGGTATCACGAGGATCATTTCCACTTCGATACCTCGGCCCGGAAGGGCGGCGCCTACTGCCGCTGATCAGCCGGAAGGCGGGATCATCAGCGGTGCCGGTCCTAGCGGGAAGGGGCCAAAGCTCATCCGGCCCTCGGCCAGCGTCAGCTTCAGCGTCAGCACCGTCAGGTCATCCGATTGCGCCGCAAGGGCCTGCATCCCCCGCGCAATAGTCGGGGCCATCTCGGGCTTGACCATGCCTGATGCGACCAGAAGGGCGGGGAGGCGGTTCCAGTTGGTGACCTCGACCGTGATCTCGCCCGCCGCAAAGCCCTGGTCATCGGCCTGGACCTGACCCTTCGCGCTGGCAGAGAGCTGGCCCCAGGTGAAGGCGAACTGGCCGACGTCGACCTTGGACAGAAGCGGCCGGGTCTTGCCCGAATTGCGGTCCAGGGGCGCGGTGAAGGTCAGGTAGATGCCGGACCGCAGGCCGTCGATCGTCTCGGGCAAATCGGAGGCAGGCAGATCTTCGATCGTCACTGCCTTCACGGCGGCCAGGAAGGCGGGGTCCGGAGCGATCCCGGCAAGGTCGGTCGAGAACAGATAGGTGTTCGGGGCGTCGCCTGCGCCGGTCACCTCTTCGTCAGCGCTGAGAGAGATCACGCTGCGCCCCGCGCCAGCTGTCCAGCCTGCGGAGGACGTGGCAGAGAGGCGGTCGGCTTCAAGCACGATGGCGGCCAGCGGCAGGTCGGTCGACGGTCTGGAGCGGAAGCTTGCCCGCAACCCCTCGGACGTCAGGGCCACCGTCTGGTCCGGCAGCGTCACCGTCTGCTCGGGCGCAAGGGCCGCGATCACGTGCCAGGGTTTCCAGGTCATCGCAAAGACCTGCAGGAACGGCGTCTCCAGCCCGGCGCCTGTCGTGGGGTCGATCAGCCGCAGCCCCTCGACCGTCACGTCGAAACGGTTCGGGAACCCGGCTACCGTCAGCGCCGACTTCTCGGCCACCAGCCCCTGCGCCGCGGCATCGGCGAACCCGGCCTCGATACCCTTGCGGATCTGGTCGGAGCCCACGAACCAGTAGCCCGACCACAGAGCGCTGCCCAGAAGGATGAGGAACAGCAATTTGCGCATCTTCTGGCCCTTTTCATTGTCCTTGGCCCGGTGTTTACAGGGCGAAACGCAACAGGGCCAGCCATGCACGCACCGCTTTGGGTCTTCGGCTACGGATCGCTGATCTGGGACCCGGGTTTTCCGGTGGCCGAACGTCGCATCGCCCGGCTGGACGGCTGGCACCGCAGCTTTTGCATGCGGTCGATTCATCATCGCGGCACGGTCGACAGCCCCGGCCTGGTGCTGGCGCTGGACCGGGCGGACCAGGCGACCTGCACTGGCGTCGCATTCCGCGTTGCTCCGGGTCATGAGGGTGCGACAGTGGCTGCCTTGCGCGAACGCGAACTGGTGTCGTCGGCCTATCTGGAAATGACCCTTCCCGTCGCCACCGCCGAGGGACCGCTTGACGCCCTGGCCTACGTGATCGACCCCGATCACGCGCAGTATTGCCACCTCGACCCCGAGGACCAGGCCCGGATCATCGCTGTCGCCACCGGCGGGCGGGGGGCCAACCGGGACTATCTTTGGTCCACCGCGACCCATCTGGCAGACCTCGGGATCGCCGACCCCGACCTTGAATGGCTGGCGACACGGGTTCGCGAGCTGGCCTGACCTTTTGCTTGGCAGATTCTGCCATCCTGATAGTCTTGCCGCGAAGGCAGGGATCAAAGGGTAGACAGAGGACAAACATGTCCCAGACAGACCAGCGAGCGGCCGAGGTTTCGACGACCTTCTCGCAACCGATCCGCGCGATCACGACGATGCTTCTGGTCTGCGCCCTTGTCGGCAGTGGGGCCTGGCTGATCCACGCCCAGATCATCGACATCCTGCGGACGAACCCGGTTCTGAACGGGATCATCGGGCTCGTGTTCCTCTTCGGCGTGTTGTCCTGCTTCTGGCAGGTCTGGATCCTGGCCCAGTCGGTCTACTGGATCGAGAACTTCGTTCGCGGCACCCCGGGCAGCGAAGACGAAGCCCCGCCGCGCCTCTTGGCCCCGCTGGCGGCGCTGCTGCGGTCGCGCTCGGCGCGGATGACGATCTCGTCCTCGTCTTCGCGCTCGATCCAGGAATCGGTCGTCCAGCGCATCGACGAAGCCCGCGACATCACCCGCTACCTGATCAACCTTCTGGTTTTCCTGGGCCTTCTTGGCACCTTCTGGGGCCTGGCGACCACCGTCCCCGCCGTCGTCGAAACCATCCGGTCGCTGGCTCCGCAGGAAGGCGAAAGCGGGCTGGATGTCTTTGGCAAGCTGATGGGCGGCCTTGAAAGCCAGCTTGGCGGGATGGGCACGGCCTTTTCCTCGTCGCTCCTCGGTCTTGCCGGGTCGCTGGTGCTGGGCCTGCTGGAGCTTTTCGCCGGTCACGGCCAGAACCGGTTCAGCCGCGAGCTGGAAGAATGGCTATCGTCGATCACCCGGCTTGGCTATGCGGGCGATGGCGAAAGCGCCGATCAGAACGCGCTTGGGATGCTGGTCGACCATATGGCGCAGCAGATGGAGGAACTGCAGGCCCTGCAGACCCAGACCGAGAACAGCCGCTTCCAGTCCGAGATGAAGATCAACGAACTGGTCGCCGCGATGACGACGCTGACCGACCGGATCGACGCCGAGCGTGGCCAGTCAGCCCTCCTCCGCCGCATCGCCGAGGGGCAGGAGCGGTTGCTGACCGCGCTGGAGACTGGTGAGGCCGGGGGCGGCAGCGACCCGGAAAGCCGGATGCGGTTGCGGTCCATCGACGTGCAACTGCTGCGGATTCTGGAAGAGATGGCGGCCGGGCGGCAGGAAACGTTGACCGACCTCAAGTCCGACATCGGACAACTGACCACGGCCATCCGCCAGCTTGGCCGCGGCGCCGGGCGGGCCTGAGATGGTTGCGCGGACCCGACGCCGTGACCAAAGCCTGATCTGGCCGGGCTTCGTCGATGCGGTGACGACGCTGCTGATGGTGCTGATGTTCGTCCTGACCATCTTCACCGTGATGCAGTCGGTGCTGCGCGACACCATCACCACCCAGGACACCGAGCTTGATTCCCTGACGGCCCAGGTCGCGCAGCTGGCCGATGCGCTTGGGCTGGAACAGGCCAAGGCTACAGGCCTTGAGGCCAAGGTCACGGAACTGCAGGCCGGGCTGTCCTCGGCCCTCGCCGAAGGCGAACGGCAGGCGAGCCGGATTGCGGCCCTGACCTCCGATCTGGCCGCGCGTGAAGGTGAGCTGGATGCGGCGCGGTCCCGCATCACCGATTTCGAGACGCAGGTCGCGGCCCTTTTGGTCGAACGCGACAAAGCGCGGGGCGACGCAGAACGTCTGACCGCCTCGGTCGCCGATCTGGAGGCCGCCAAGGCCAAGCTTACGTCCGAGGCCGAAGCGATGACCTTGGCGCTGGCCAAGGCGCGGGACGAAGTGGACGCGAATGCCGAGGCGGCCCGTCTTGCCGCTGCCCGCCGCGATGCGCTGGAAGCACTGCTGGCGCAGGAAAAGGCCAAGGGCGCGACCAGCGCAGCGGCGCTTGAGGCGGCGCAAGAGCGGGTGACCGAGGCCGAAGCGGCGCGACTGGCGGATGCGGCGGCGTTGCAGGCCTTGCGCGACCGGCTGGCGAACTCGGACACCGAACTGACTGCGATGACCCTCGCTCTTGAGGAAGAACGCAAGCGCGCCGAGGAAACCCTGACCCTTCTGGCCGCCGCCCGCACCGTCGCGGAAGGTGCGACCGCCAAGGATGCGGCACTTGCGGCAGCCGAAACGGCGCTGCTGGCCGAGCAGGAAAAAGTCCTGGATGCCGCCCGCGAGGTCGAGCTTCTGAACCAGCAGGTCGCTGCCCTGCGCAGCCAGCTTGGCAGCCTGCAATCTGTCCTGGACGAGGCGCAGGCGAAAGACGAGGCCGCGAAGGTACAGCTGGAATCGCTCGGCAACGATCTGAACGCCGCCCTGGCGCAAGTTGCCGCTGAACAGCGCAAGCGGGCTGAACTTGAGGCCGCCGAGGCCGCGCGGTTGGCCGAAGAGAACCAGAACCTCGCCCGTTTCCGATCCGAGTTTTTTGGCCAGCTGTCCACCCTGTTGCAGGGCCGCGAAGGTGTGCGCGTGGTGGGCGACCGTTTCGTCTTCTCCTCCGAAGTGCTGTTCAACCCCGGCTCGGCCGATCTTGCGCCAGAAGGGCAGGCCCAGATTGCCGGTGTCGTGCGAATCCTCGACGAGGTGCGGGCCAATATCCCGGCGGAGATCGACTGGATCATCCGCGTTGACGGGCACACCGACAACGTGCCGATCACCGGGGGGCGATTCTCCGACAACTGGGAACTCAGCCAGGCCCGCGCCCTGTCGGTGGTGCGCTTCATGCAGGACCAACTGGGCTTTCCGCCCGACCGGATGGCCGCGACAGGGTTCGGGGAATACCGCCCCGTCACGCTGGGCGACGACGAAGCGGCACGGGCGCAGAACCGGCGGATCGAGCTGAAGCTGACCGAGCGCTGACCGAAGCTGCTGCGGGCGCACCAATCCGTGACTGCGCGGGCAGACAATTCGTGCTAGGCTAACCCCATAACCATTCGTGCTAGCCGTCGTTGCCACTGGGACGTCCCAAGGCAGGACCAGCCGGGGCGCCCCCTTTGCGGGAGGACCCCTGATGCCGAAGACGATTGGAAACCCCCTGTCCTGGACCTTCTCTGCGCTGGGTTCGGCTGCCGGATATGCAAGCGATGTCGCGACAGGGTCTACTGCCGATCCGGCCGTGCGGCCCGAGACGCGGGTGCTGATCATGGGCGATCTGAGGGATGCCTTGCGAAAGGGCTGGGACGACCTTGCGGCGATGCGGTCGGATGTGCTGTTCGCCTGCATGCTGTATCCGGCGATGGGGGCCGTGCTGCTGGCCCTGGCCAGCCAGGGCAACCTGACCCACCTCCTGTTCCCGGTTCTCTCCGGCTTCGCGCTGGTCGGGCCGGTGGCGGCGCTGGGGCTCTATGAGCTGAGCCGGCGGCGCGAGGCGGGACTGGAGGTCGGCTGGGGGGCGATGTTCGATGTGTTGCGCAACCCCCGCTTTCCGCGCATCCTGATGCTGAGCCTGTTCAACGCGGTGATCTTCATGGCCTGGCTTCTGATCGCCGACGCGATCCATGCGGCGACGCTGGGGGCGGACCGGGTGCTGAGCATCGGTGCGCTGATCGGCGAGGCGGTGTCGACCCCGGCGGGCTGGCTGATGATCGTCATCGGGACGGGCGTCGGGTTTCTGCTGGCGACGGCGGTGCTGGCGATGAGCGTGATCTCGTTCCCGCTGCTTCTGGACCGGAACGTCACCCTTCCGGTCGCGGTGCTGACCTCGGTCCAGGTCGCGCGAGAAAATCCGGTGGTGATCGCGGCTTGGGGGCTGATCGTGGCGGGCGGGCTTGGCTTGGGAATCCTGCCGCTGCTTCTGGGTCTGGTGGTGGTACTGCCGGTCCTGGGGCACGCGACCTGGCATCTGTACCGGGCGGCGGTGGTCTGACCCTGTCCACGGTGGACAGGGATGCGGAGTTAAGGATTTCAAGGGCTTGACTGCGGGTGTTCAGGATTTCTTAACCCGCAGCCGGTCCGTCACGGGCCAACGGCGACGCTGATCTGCATGCGGTCCAGCATGGTCCCGTCGCGGCTTAGGGTCGCGATGCCGTCGTAGATGCCCGGAGGCCATGCCGCCGTCTTCAGCTTTCGTCCACCGGCGCGGAAGGCGAGCGCCTGGGTCTTTTCGATCAGAATCGAGTGCGAGAAGACTTCGCCCGCTGGACCCGAAAGCGTGAGCGTTAGTTCGTCTCCCGCCTGCGGACCGAAGTAGTATGCCCAGACCACAAGGGCGGGGGCAGAAGTCGGCAGGTCGGCGGAGACAAGGCCATCCTTGATCGCAGAGTAATCGGGAACGGCGGTCGTGATCCCAATGTCGAGGAGACCTCCGGGCTGCACCGGGACATCCTTGGCCCATAGGTCGTCCGGGACGGTGCCGCAGGCCGCCGCCTCGGGAGAGAACGGATCCAGTTCAATTCCATCCCGGCGGACCGACAAGTGAAGGTGGGGAAAGTCGGCAGCGCCCGACTGACCGATCATCCCCAGCCGCGTTCCGGCCCTGACTTCATCTCCCGGTTTGACCGTGACCGAGCCCTTTCTCAGATGGCAGTACTGGGTCTCCCATCCCTGACCATGTTCGATGACTACGGCATTGCCGCATTCCTTCCCGTCCACCACCGGCGCGAAATCTTCGATGCCGTCCCGCACCCGCGCGACACGCCCGCTGGCGGCGGCCTGTACCGCGACACCCGACTGCATCGCCCGGAGGGTGGGCAAGGCGAAGTCGGTTCCATTATGGCCGTCATAGGCCAGCAGACCGCAGGAGAAATCGGTGCTGCCCGGGCCGGAATCATGGTCGAAATACTGCTGGATGTAGCAGGTTTCGCCCAAGGTGCAGTCCACGGGTTGCTGAAGTTCAAAGGCCCCCGCCGGGAAGGCGAGGGCCAATGTCAGGATTGCAGCGGTGCGGATCACTCCGCCGTTAGCAGCGGGGGCTTGGACTTGGTGATGGCCGGTTTGGCCGGTTCTTCGATGTCGAGGACGATGCCGTCGTCCTTGACCTGAACCTTCACGACGCCACCCTTGACCAACTTGCCGAACAAGAGTTCTTCGGCGAGCGGCTTCTTGATGTGCTCCTGGATGACACGCGCCAGCGGACGCGCACCCATCTTGTCGTCGTAGCCCTTTTCGCCAAGCCACATCGCGGCTTCGGGCGACAGTTCGATGTGGACATTGCGGTCCAGAAGCTGGGCTTCAAGCTGCAGCACGAACTTCTCGACCACCTGCATGATGATTTCCTTGCCAAGCGGGGCAAAGTTGATCACCGCATCCAGGCGGTTGCGGAATTCGGGGGTGAACGTCCGCTCGATCGCAGCCGTATCCTCGCCCGTGCGGCGTTCGCGGCCAAAGCCGATGGCGGCCTGGGACTGTTCGCGCGCGCCCGCGTTCGAGGTCATGATGAGGATCACGTTGCGGAAATCCACCGTCCGGCCGTTGTGGTCGGTGAGTTTCCCGTGGTCCATCACCTGCAGCAGGATGTTGTAGACATCCGGGTGGGCCTTTTCCATTTCGTCCAGCAGCAGGACGGAATGCGGGTGCTGGTCGATGGCATCGGTCAGCATGCCGCCCTGGTCAAAGCCGACATAGCCTGGAGGCGCGCCGATCAGGCGGGAAACGGCGTGCTTCTCCATGTACTCCGACATGTCGAAACGGATCAGTTCCACGCCAAGGGACGATGCGAGCTGTTTGGCCACCTCGGTCTTGCCGACGCCGGTCGGACCCGCGAACAGGTAGTTGCCGATCGGCTTTTCCGGTTCGCGCAGACCGGCCCGGGCCAGCTTGATGGCGGCACAAAGCGCCTCAACCGCCTTGTCCTGACCGAAGACCACGCGCTTCAGCGTCTTTTCCAGATCGCGCAGCGTTTCGGCATCGTCCTTCGACACGGTCTTGGGCGGGATGCGGGCGATCTTGGCGACGACGGCCTCGATCTCTTTCACACCCAGCGACTTGCGGCGCTTGAGGCCCGTCAAGAGGTGCTGCGCGGCCCCGGCTTCGTCGATCACGTCGATGGCCGAGTCGGGCAGTTTCCGGTCATGGATGTAACGCGCGGCCAGTTCCACCGCCGACTTGATCGCGTCGTTGGTGTACTTCAGGTCGTGATGTTCCTCGAAGCTGGGCTTCAGGCCCATGAGGATCTTGATCGCATCCGGGACCGAGGGTTCGTTCACGTCGATCTTCTGGAAGCGCCGCGACAGGGCGCGGTCCTTCTCGAAGTGCTGACGGAACTCCTTGTAGGTTGTCGACCCCATGCAGCGCAGCTTGCCGCCCTGCAGCGCGGGTTTCAGCAGGTTCGACGCATCCATCGCGCCGCCCGAAGTGGCACCTGCACCGATGACGGTATGAATCTCGTCGATAAAGAGAATCGCGTCGGGGTGATCTTCCAACTCCTTGACGACCTGCTTCAGCCGTTCTTCGAAGTCGCCGCGATAGCGGGTGCCAGCAAGCAAAGCGCCCATGTCGAGCGAGAAGATCGTGGCCTTGGCCAGAACTTCGGGCGTTTCGCCCTGCACGATCTTGCGGGCAAGGCCTTCGGCGATGGCGGTCTTGCCCACGCCGGGGTCACCCACCAGCAGCGGGTTGTTCTTGCGGCGGCGGCAGAGGACCTGGATCGCACGCTCCACCTCAGGCTCACGGCCGATCAACGGATCAACGTCGCCTTTGCGGGCCTTCACGTTCAGGTCGACGCAGTATTTCGACAGGGCGGATTCCTTGGCCTCACCAGCCTCGGCCTTGGGGGTTTCCTGCTGTTCTTCGGCGCCCTGGACGGGGCGGGCTTCGCCGTAGGACGGGTCCTTCGCCACGCCATGCGCGATGAAGTTGACCGCGTCGTAGCGGGTCATGTCCTGTTCCTGCAGGA
>LNFM01004978.1_pt1 | contig 58408 bp, 59 predicted proteins | sample 596031 | NCBI WGS metagenome assembly LNFM01 (sample SAMN04254537, study PRJNA301005) | activated carbon metagenome | isolation source: dual media filters at the Ann Arbor, Michigan drinking water treatment plant | place: USA: Ann Arbor | reverse complement strand
ACAGCTGGCCGGCACGCTCGGGCGTTCCCTCGTCATCAACCTGCCCGGCAAGCCGTCCGCCATCAAGACCTGCCTCGATGCAGTGTTCGCCGCGATTCCTTACTGCATCGATCTCATCGGTGGATCGAGGCTGGACACCAATCCAGCCATTTGCCGCGCGTATCGACCTGCTCCCGAACGCACCTGAAGGATCTCGCCATGTCTCGCCTGCAGCCATCTGCGCCGATCGTTGCCATCACCTATGGTGATGGCCAACGTGTCGCATCTGTCATGGATCGCATCTCAGTTCATCTGGCCGCACAGGGCTATCGCCTGGCCGGGCTTGTGCAGCGGAGCGTCTCGCGACCTGGACGGTCACGCTGCGATATGTTTCTGGAAGATCTCACGACCGGCAATACCGTCTCGATCTCACACGATCGCGGGGCGGGCGCGCGCGGTTGCCATCTAGATGTCGAAGCCCTGCTTGGCGCCATGGCGCGGGCACGCAACGCGCTTGCGACGACGCCCTACTTGCTCATCGTCAACAAGTTCGGCAAGACCGAATGCGAAGGCGGCGGATGTCGGCCGCTGATCGCCGAAGCCGTTGAGCGCGAAGTCCCGGTTCTGGTTGCCGTGCCGTGGGGAAATCTCGATGGGTGGCGGCGTTTCGCCGGTGATCTGGCTGTCGAATATGGCCTGGAAGACCTGCCATCGAATGCTGAGGCGGCGTGCCGGCATCTCGGTCTCGTCGGCGATGGAGCGCGCGCTGGAACCGAGATGCAAGAGTGTTCCGACGACCTGTGAGTCCATGCCGAGACATGAGTGATCAACCATCGATTGGGCCATCGGGGCGCGTGAATAAGAACGTGGCGACGGCGCAAAGTACGACAGCTTGGATCACGATAACTACACTGCCAACGCCCGCGACGGCACTGAGGGCGAGCGTCATCACCATGACCGCAACAGATGTGATCTTGGCGCGACGACTTATGGCGCGATGTGTGCGCCAATCGTTGATGGGCGGCCCGAGCCGCGGGTGTGTGACAAGCCAGTCGTGCAAACGTGGAGACGACCGCGCAAAGGCGAATGCCGCGAGCAGTATGAACGGCGTCGTTGGCACGAGCGGCAGCACGATGCCGGCAATGCCGCAAGCAGTTGAGAGCAGGCCCAGGATCAGCCAAAGCGCGCGTTCAGGCACCAATCGCTACTCCAGTATGAAGCGAGGCGCCGGCATACGCGGCACCTCACGCGGCCGAACGGCGGCTGCGGCCGGACCGCCTGTCGCTCTTGGTCGCAGAACGACGCGCCGGATAGGCACATTCAGCAAGGCTCGATTTTTCCAGCTCTGCAAGAAACGCATTATGTGCCGATGTGAGGCGATCCTTGAGTCGGCACTGCGGCGTCAGCACACAATGTCCGCCGTCGCTTCTAAAGCACTCCACGATCGCATGACGCGCCTCGAGTCGGCGCACCACATCCCCGATCGAGATCGCCGCGGCGGGGCGCGCCAGCCGGAAGCCTCCGCCAGCTCCGCGATGGGTCGCGACAAAGCCTGCCTCGGCCAGCTCCCGGACAACCTTTGTCAGATGATTGCGCGAGATGGCGAACTCGCTCGCGATCTCGTCAGTGGTGAACACGCGTTCCGGCTCACCCGCCAGCCGCATGAGTGCGCGGAGACCATAGTCCGTGAAGGTTGTGAGACGCATCGCCGCTCCGGTTGAATAGGTATTGTAAATACCAGATATACATGAGCGAATGCGTGACTCCAATCCCTGTTAGAGGACCCCATGACCTCATCGATTGATCATCGCGATGCCGGGGCGCGGCGGGCGGCCTCCGCGACCGCAATTCAGGCGCGCACCGGTATTGACGAGGAAATGATCCAGACCCTCGTCCATGCTTTCTACGACCGCATTCGAGCGGATGCGGTGCTCGGGCCTATCTTCGTCGCGCGCATTGCCGATTGGGAGCCGCACCTCGAGCGGATGTGCGCGTTCTGGTCGTCGGTGACGCTGATGACTGGGCGCTACCACGGTCGGCCGATGCAGGCGCACGCGCCGCTGCCGATCGGCGGCGAGCATTTCGATCGCTGGCTCGCGCTGTTCATGGCGACGGCGCACGACGTCTGCCCCACGGCAGCCGCAGACTTTTTCGTCGAGCGGGCGCGGATGATTGCGGAGAGTCTGGAGCTCGGCATCGGCACGCATCGCGGTCTCATGCTCGGCAAGGGCGACCGGCTGCCGGCGTTGAACGACTCCTAGGAGGCAACCATGGCCACAAGCGCCGCGCAGATCCGCGCCTTCAACGGCCCGGCACTATTGAGCTATGGCTTCCGGCCGTTCTTCCTGTTCGGGGCGTTGTGGGCGGCGCTGGCCGTCGCCCTATGGTTGCCTATGCTGAGCCGGCATCTGATCGTGCCGAGCGCGTTCGGGCCGATCGAATGGCATGTCCACGAGTTGATCTACGGCTACGTCCCCGCCATTGTCGCCGGCTTTCTGCTGACTGCGGTGCCGAACTGGACCGGACGCTTACCTCTCGTCGGCACGCGATTGCTTGCTCTTTTTCTGACCTGGATCGCAGGCCGCGTGGCGGTTTTTTCCTCCTTGTGGATTGGCGTCGCTATTGCGGCAGCGATCGACCTGTCTTTTCTCGCGCTGCTTGGCAGCGTAATCGCTCGCGAAATTGTAGCCAGCAAGGACGCGCGCAATCTTAAGGTACTGGCCGGTGTCGCGCTACTGCTCGTCGGCAATGCAGCGTTCCACCTCGAGACGATCGCTGGGATCGGCAATGGTCTCGGCACGCGCCTGGGCATCGCCGCGACGGTGCTCCTGATCATGCTGATCGGCGGACGCATCGTCCCAAGCTTCACCCGCAACTGGTTGGCGCGGCGCGGCGCCGGCCGCCTGCCGGTGCCGTTCAATCGTTTCGATGTCATCGTCATGGTGACAAGCGGCGTTTCGCTCGCGATCTGGGTGATGGTGCCGCACGGAGAGCCGACGGCGTTGATCGCCCTCGCTGCGTTCGGGCTCAACGGTGTACGCCTGTGGCGTTGGGCCGGCGAACGCACGACCGCCGAGCCACTCGTGCTGATCCTCCATCTGGCCTATGCGTTCGTGCCGATCGGCTTCTTGCTGCTCGCGATGGGAATCATGGCGCCGGAGATCGTCGCACCGAGTGGTGCGTTGCACGGCTGGACGGCAGGGGCCGTCGGTGTCATGACACTCGCCGTGATGACCCGCGCGAGTCTGGGACACACGGGCCAGCCGCTCACCGCGACGCGGCCGATCCAGCTCATCTACGTTGCCGCGCTTGTCGCGGCGGTGGCGCGGATCGTGGCAGCCTTCCATCTGCTGCGGGAGCCGATGCTTTATCTCTCGGCGACGGCCTGGGTCATAGCATTCACTGGCTTCGTCATCGTCTACGCGCCGCTCTTGGCTCGGCGACAAGCCTGACCAGGAAACTGCTTCTGGTTTCCGGACACGGCAATCTCCTACTCGTAGACTGCAAACACGGCAGGGCTGTTCACTTCGATGGATGCGCGCGCCAGCATCGGGCAGATCTGCTTGCCGGGATCGCCGAGCAAAGTCTTCGGATGCGGCTGTATCGCCTTGTCTTGTGCGAGACGCTGTTCTCAGGCGGTCTTGAGCATGGCGATTCTACGCATCCGCTCTTCGGATGCGACTCCCAAATGATGTACTCGGGCACGCCGCTTGTCCCGCGGGATCGGCGTGTCGGCGCTGACGCTGCTACCTTAGCAGAGGGCCTCCGATCTGGATCAGCACCGAGAGAGATCAAGCGCCGTGGCGTCGAAGCACTTCGATAATGTCGCCGACGGTCTGGATTTCCATCATCTCATCCATGGAAAGCGCAATGCTGAATCTGTCCTCGATGGACCGGACCAACGCGATGTGACCTAGAGAGTCCCATTTCACTACGGTCTCTGGAGATGTACCAAGATCGAGAGCTGCGTCATGCTCGAAGATATCGGCAAAGATTTCCTGGAGCTCGGAGACGATACGGGGTGGAGCGGCAGTCTGCATGAATCTCACACGCTCCACTGGACGGCGATGAAATGTGAGGCGGCGCGGCGTGCATCAGGATCTCTTTGGCGCCACCGTGTCATGCCGCCCGACATCTCGACCTCGTCGAAATGCGCGCGCTCAAGAAAGTCGCGGGCGATCCCATTCTTCGGCGTCGCTTTGTACGACACATCTACTGTCCGGACACCGCATTGGTGCAGTTGATCGAGTATGGCGCCAAGGAATGCGTCCTCGACTTGCCGCCCGATGACGCGGCAGCTCATCAGGAAACTCAGGATCGTTGCGGCGTCATCGTCGATAGCGACGGTGGCCGCGATGACAATTCCATGGTCGCCGAATTTGTCTATCGCGCGACCCGCAAGAACGAGGTGGTGCGCCGGATCGTCGAGCATGGCCTGCAGCCGCGCCTCATCGAAGCGCTCCATCGAGAGATTGAACTGATTGGTGCGCAGGTGGAGTTGCGCTGCCCGCGCCAGCGTAGCCGGTCCCACCGGCAGGATGACGAGGCGCTGCTGCAAGCCCGCAAGGTAGTCCTCGATGCTTGTTGCCTGCCGCTTCAGATCCTGAGATCTGCGCTTCGCGTGATATATATCGGAGCGGCGTAGATCCACTTCTGTCAAGCGGACCGGCCATGTCTCGGTGAGCCCTCTGAGCCAGCACGGTCGTTGTGCGACATCCTCCGGCATTTCAGGTACGTGCACCGCGGGGCATTGCTGGCGCATAGCCTCCCGCTCATGCGGGCTGTCATCCAGGAACAATACGCTGTCGAGACCCAGATCGAGGTCCTTCGCGATGGCAACGAGATTGCCCGACTTCGGCTGCCAATTGACCGCCGTAGCGACGAAGTCGTCCGGCTTGAGCAGCATGCCGGGATGGTCGGCAAGGGCATCGAGCGCCTGCGGCTCATTCTTGCTCAGCGCGACGAGAAGCAGGCCTTGCCCCTTCAGCCGCAGGCACTCCGCCTGGAACGCTTTGAAGGCATTGCCCGGGAAATCGTCGCCGCATTCGAGTGCCCCGGCACTGTCCTCTCCGACAATGCCGCCCCAAAGCGTGTTGTCGAGATCGAGGGCCAGAACTTTGCATGGCGCCGCCCTCAGTGCACGCTGAGCAAGGGCAAATCCTTTTGCAAGCGCGCGTGATGCGCGCGCCGAGTAGGCAACACGTCCATAGTACCAGAGTTTTGGATCCTCACGCACAATCGGCGGAATGGCCGCAAGAGATGCATCCGCATCAACCAGGACGATGCCAGCATGACGTGATGCGGCCTCCGCGAGGCGGGCATTGATCCGAGCGACGATGCGCGCCGCTCCCGTTGAATGCGAGCGATCGAGAAAACCTGCTGCGGGCGCAGCGGGGGCAGGCAGCGTATTGACGATGAGCGACCCGCCGCCATTGCGCGCGAACTGATCAATGGCGGCGAAGAGCGCCTCGTTGCGCTCTTCGATCAGGGATGCCGCAGTATCTGGATCAAGCCGCCAGTCGGGCGCCGTGAGAGAGGGTGCGTCGAGCAGCAGCAGCAGATGGATGTCCGCCGCCGCGTCAGACCGGATCAACTCGGCGACTGCCGTGCCGTACGCAGCCTGCTCGACCTCCGCTCGATAGCCCACCGCGCCGAACGCCGGCAAAAGATGCTTTGCCAGATCCTCGGTCGAGCTGGTGCCTATAAGCCGAAGCCTCGTTGCCGGAAGCGTCTGCAGATGGCCCTCGATCGCCCGCCTTATCGCACGCTGAGTGCGGAGCGCTTCCGATCCATGCAGGATGGAGAGGCGGGCGGAGGCCGAGGTTCTGCCGAGGGCACAAAGGCGGCGCACGAGCGCATCGAGCTCTTCCGGATCCACTGATGCAGCTTGCTCGACGTCGCGGAGGCAGGATTCAAGCAACTCCACATGTATTGGATTTGAGGGAGCCGTCTCATTCAAAGCACGCAGTGCGATCAGCGCCGGCGTCAGCATCGGGCGCGGTGATGGCGCGAGGCGGTGGCCACCGAGCAGCAGGGCTCGTGCGAGCCAATAGGGGACCGAGACCGATGCCGCCTGCAACGCCGCAAGCATGCGCGCAACATCATGCGAGGAGACATCCTTCCACTTGACCGATTGCAGCAGAATATCCTCGTTGACGAGCAATGGGGCCGCATCGAGGACGGAGGCCATCAGCGATGTAAGGTTGGGATGGCCGGGGGCCGCTGCTCCCTCCGTTCGTGCTTCTGCTGCGTATTGCATATCAGCGCGTTGCCTCGCAGAAATCGGAGTCGATACCAGGACTATGCATGGCCTGGGGTGATCACATCATCACGTCCCCGCCCGTCACCAGAAGGTTGTCGCCCGTGATGAAATCAGCGTAGGAGGTCGCGAGCAACAGCACCGCGCCGGCAACGTCCTGCGTCGTGGCGAGCCGGCGCAGAGGTGTCCGGCCGATCATCATGTGGCGGATCGTATCCGGTACATTCGAGACGAGGTCGGTATCGACCAGGGATGGTGAGACCATATTGACGGTGATGCCCTGCGGCCCGAGTTCCTGAGCCAGATTCTTGCTCAGGGCGAGAAGGGCGCTCTTAGCCGCGACGTAGGGTAGCCAATGGTGCGCCGTGCGCCCGAGAGCCGCGGTGCTAAGGACATTGATGACCTTGCCGCCGGATTGCCTCAGCAGCGGGAGTGCGCCCTGCGTCACTCGGAACGCACTTCCCACCACGGCTTCATAGGATGCGGCCATTTCGCTCCAGGATAATCGATTGAACGGCATGGCGTGAATGCGAGGACCGGCACTGTTGACCAGAATATCCAGCCCGCCGCCCGCCGCGATGCGCTCGAGCATCGCTTCGACCTCGACATCGTCGCCGACGTCCGCTCTGACAACCTGCGCCCGGCCACCGTTGGAGACAATTCCTCCGGCAAGCTCCCTCGCCGCCGATTCGCTGCGACGATAATTGATCCAGACCTCGGCGCCGTGCTTCGCCAGCAGTTGGGCGACCGAGCGACCGATGCCGCGCGATGCCCCGGTCACGAGCGCCGTTCGACCTGCCAGCAGACCGCTCCGGTCCGGCGGACCAGAACTGGCCGGCAAGGCCGGCTGCGCAGGTGATCGCAGGTACTTGACCCTGGCTCGTCCTGTGAGCACGCAAACACCATCCTGATTGGTGATCTCGGTCTTCAAGTCGATCACACGGGTCGTCTGGTCAATGGCTTCGATCGTGCCTCGCGCTTCGAGCATATCGCCGACGTATACCGGCTTAGAGAAGTCGATCGTCTGAGAAAGATAGAGCGCCCCCCGACCTGGGATCTTCATGCCAATGAGAGCCGAAAGCAGGCTCGCATGAAGGAAGCCATGGACGACCGGCCGCTCAAATTCGGTCCGCGCGGCGAACTCCGTGTCGACGTGCAACGCATTGTGATCACCAGATAAATCCGCAAAGGCACGAACATCTTCGGCGCGGATTTTCCGACAGATGCTGTCGGTGGCGCCGATCGCGAATTCGGACAGCCGATCACTGCCGGTATCAATCCCGTTGGACATCCAGTCACGCTCCGCAGGCCGCGCGGCGGCAGCAGGTGCGCCGGTGCTTGTGCTTGCCGCCACACCTATCCCAAGCGCGCACCGTTCCACCTAACCAAAGTCAAGTCGCCCCCCTTTCAGCTGTGCTTTGTCGACCTCAACGCGACGGCGCAAAGAGTGACCGGGCGGGCGGGAGTGTAGTCGGGCTGCGCCGGAAGGGACTGCCGTTGCGTCTCGGCTCAACGACGGGACCAAGCAGGAGCAGGCTCTATGGCTTCGACTTTCGAAACTGTCGCCAGAATTATCGCGACGACCAGCGATGTGCCGGTCGAACGGATCACGCCGGATAGTCACGTGATGAAGGATCTCGAAATCGACAGCCTTCAGTTCCTCGACGTCGCATTCGAGATCGATCGGACATTCAACATCAAGGTTCCTCTTGAGGAATGGATGGAGAAGATCAACGAGGGGGCGGTTTCGGCGAGCGATGCTTTCATCCTGCGAAATCTGTGCCGCAACATCGAGAAACTCCAGTCGGCACCGGCCGACTGACCATGCGTCTCGAATTCTTTCAGATGATCGATGCAATCGAATCGCTGGACAGAACCGCAGCTTGCATCGACGTGCATGCCGAGGTGCCAGACAAGAGCCCCGTCTTCGAGGGGCATTTTCCCGGGATGCCGCTGATGCCTGGCGTGCTTCTCATCGAAGCGATGGCGCAGGCGTCGGGCTATCTGCTATTCGCGCTCGGCGATGGTCACCGGATGCCGTTTCTCGCCAATGTGCGTCACGCGAACTTCCGATCTTTTGTTCACCCTGGCGCCGCGCTTCACGTGAAGGCACGCCGCGAACACGAGGGCTCGGGATACGCGGTGATGCACGCCGAGATTCATGCAGACGACGCGCGGGTGGCCGATGCCCACCTCACTTTTCGCATGGTGCCCTTTTCCTCACGCGAATTGGAGCAGCATATGCGCAACGAGGCCATCCGTCTCGAACCCGGTGGAGGGGCTTTCTGAATGCCCCTGGGCGAGCACGAGGTCTGGATCACGGGGTTGGGCCTGATCAGCTCGCTTGGGGATGGTTGGCAGGCTCACATGCGCGCTCTTGCCAACCATCGCCGCGAGCCTGTGATCGAAGAAAAGCGATTTGCGCCATGCGTAGTGCATCCTCTTTGCGACGTGGATTTTTCCGGGCTGATCCCCAAGCGAACCGATCGCAATCAGATGGGTCGATGGCAGTTGATCGGGGTTCATGCGGCGGGCCTCGCACTTAAGGACGCGGGCGTTGCCGGACAGGCGGCACTGCTCGACCGTACCGACCTGTGCGTGGCCGCCGGCAACGGCGAGAGAGACATCGCGACGGATGCAAGAATCCTGGCGACCGTATCGGAGCATCGGGACCCGGAAAGGGCGCTGGCAACCATACTGCCGCTGGAGCTGCGCCCGACACTCTACCTAGGGCAGCTCTCGAACCTGCTGGCCGGCAATATTTCGATCGTTCACAAGACGACCGGCTCCTCACGCACGTTCAAAGGTGAGGAAATGGCCGGTGTTTCCGCTATCGAGGACGCTGTGCAACGCATCCGATATGGCGAGCGCGATCTATTCCTGGTCGGGGGCGCGCTCAATGCGGAGCGCGAGGATCTGCTCCTGGGTTATGAAATCGACGGCGCCCTGTGGCATGGCGGCCACCGATCTGTGTGGGCGCGCACTGGGCTCGGCGGCATGTGCCCCGGCAGCATGGGTGCCTTCCTGGTGCTCGAACGGCGGGAACACGCAGAGGCACGGGGCGCGCGCCCCTATGCGCGCATTGCGAGTGTTCTATCGGATCGATGCGATCGCTCACCCGGCATGGCCACGCAGCAGGGTCTCGGGTTCTGCGAAGCGCTGGCCATGCAAGCGGAGGGCAAACCTCTTCCGGTTTTCAGCGGTGCCAGCGGTGTCGAGCCGATCCTGACGGAGGAGCGCAATTTTCTGCAGGAAATCGGCTCTCGCGGGTGCTTGCCGGTCGTGCGCGCTTATGGATCGCTGATCGGACATGGCGTCGAGGCTCATTTCCCGGCCGGTATGGCACTGGCTGCGCTCGCCGTTTCCGGACTCACTCAATTGGCCGCCTTCGATGCAATGGAAAATGAGCGAACGATTAACGAGACGCCAGAGCGAGCCCTCGTCACTGCCTTCGGACACTGGCGCGGCGAAGCCCTGGCACTGGTAGAGGCCGTGCTATGATTCCCAGGATCCATGAGGTGTTCTCTCGGCAGGAACTGCGGGATAGCAAGAAAAGGCCCGTCGTCGCCATAACCGGCATCGGCGTCATCACGGCGCTCGGTGCGGGAGTGAGCGAGAACTGGCGCGCATTGATCGCGGGGCGCTCGGGCCTGCGCCGCATCACCCGCTTCCCAACAGACGGCCTCAAGTCCAACGTCGCCGGCACTGTCGACTATATCGTTCCCGCGCCAGCTTCATCAGTGTCGCGATCCGTCGCCATGGCGATCGAGGCCGCCAGTGAGGCCATCGTGCAAGCGCGTATCGGATCGCCGGGCCGATTCCCGGGGCCGCTTTTTGTCGCGACCCCGCCGGCGGAACTTGAGTGGGCACATCTACTCCAGCTCTATGGCGTCAACAACGGCTCGGGATCGACTGGCTATTCGCAGCTGCTGACCGCCGGTCGCAGCGGGCGCTGGAGCCACCTTCGATCCACCCTTCGGTTTGCAAGCCCCGCTGAGATACTGGCGGTACGCTTCGGCACGCAAGGGCAACCGGTCACACTCTGTACAGCCTGTGCTTCCGGCACATCGTCAATACAGCTCGGAATGGAAGCCATCCGGCGCGGCGCCGCGCAATCGGCGCTGTGCATAGGCGCCGACGGTACTGTGCATCCGGAAGGGATGATCCGCTTCTCGCTCCTTTCCGCGCTTTCTACTCACAACGATCCGCCCGAAAAGGCGTCGAGACCTTTCGCACGCGATCGCAACGGATTTGTCATCGCCGAAGGTGCGGGCGCGCTCGTGCTCGAGAACTACTCAGTGGCGCGAGCACGTGGCGCACGCATTCTCGGTATCGTGAGCGGCTGCGGCGAGAAAGCCGACGACTATCACCGGACGCGCTCCAGGCCGGACGGTACAGCTATGATCGGAGCAGTCCAGAACGCTCTCGATGATGCCGCCGTCGAGCCGGAGGAAATCGACTACATCAATGCTCATGGCACCGGCACGCCAGAGAATGACAGAATGGAGCACCTGTCGCTGCGAGCGGTGCTTGGCGACCGTCTCGATCGCACGCCGATCAGCTCGAACAAATCGATGATCGGGCACACTCTGATCGCCGCGGGAGCGGTCGAGGCCGTGTTCTCCCTTATGACAATCGGGACGGGCACCTTACCGCCGACCATCAATCACGACGTTCCTGATCCCGAGATCGAGCTCGACGTTGTCCCGAACGTTAAGCGCGAAGGGAAGGTGCGCAACGTGCTGTCGAACTCGTTCGGATTCGGCGGCCAGAACGTATGCGCGGTGTTTGCGGCAGAGCCGCAGTAGAGAGGGCGCGCGATGCGGGCGGTTCTTGTCTCGGCCGAGCGGACGCTGGAGTTCGTGGATATCGCTCGGCCGGATCATCCCGGTCCCGACGAGGTTCAGGTTCAGATCGGGGCGGTTGCCCTCAATCACATCGACGTCTGGGGATGGCGCGGCATGGCGTTCGCGAAGCGCTCACTGCCTATCGTCGCGGGTGCCGAGGCCGCCGGCACCGTGGTCGCAACCGGCGAGCGCGTGCGAGACCTTGCGCCCGGCCAGACCGTTGCGCTCTACGGTGCGCAAACCTGTGGAGAATGCGCAGCCTGCCGCGACGGGCGCGACAATCATTGCGAAAAGATCAACAACATCTACGGGTTCCACATCGACGGCTTTTTTCGTGAAGCAATCAATATCCCAGCCCGTCTGGCGGTGCCGGCGCCGCATGGCATCGATGTCGTAAGCGCCGCGCTGGCCCCCATCGCGTTCGGAACCGTCGAGCACATGCTCTTCGACAACGCGAGGCTGCATGAGGGTGAGACCGTGCTCATTCATGCCGGTGGCAGCGGCATCGGAACTGCTGCCATTCAGCTCGCTAAGGCGGCCGGGGCTCGCGTCATTACCACGGTGGGCAACGAATCGAAGGTCGACAGGGCGCGTGCGCTCGGAGCCGAGCACGTCATCAACTATCGCAGCGAGCGTTTCGAGAGCCGTGTGCGCAAACTGACAAATGGAAAAGGCGTCGACGTCGTCTTCGAGCATGTGGGACGCGATACTTGGCAGGGCAGCCTGCTGTCGCTGAGGCGCGGAGGGCGGCTCGTCACCTGCGGATCAACGACCGGGATTTCCGCTCAGACGAACCTGTTCCTGCTCTTCCAACAGCAGCTTCGGTTGATCGGCAGCTTCGGTTGCACCAGGGAAAACATGCGTAACGCGATGGACAAGATGGCCAAGGGCCAGGTGCGCGCCGTCATCGACAGTGTCATTGCGGTTTCGGAGATCACGAACGCCCTCAAGCGCCTCGAAGATCGTCAAGTGTTTGGAAAGATTGTCGTGCAGCTATGACAGCGATGCCCATGACGAATGGCGGTGGTGGTCGCGAGGTCTGGGTGACTGGGATTGGCCTGCTGAGTTCGCTCGGCGAAGGGCTGGAGGCGCACTGGACACAGCTCGGGGGCGATACGCAACTGGCTCCCAGCCCAGTCATCGAGGCCGCGCGCTTCGCGCCTTACCCCGTCCATCCGATGGTGGCGCTCGATCTAAATCGGCAAATCCCCAGGCGTAGCGACCAGAGGCAGATGGAGGCGTGGCAGCACATCGGAGTCTATGCCGCCGGCCTTGCTCTCGACGATGCGGGGATCAAAGGCGATGCCGCACTATCAAGCAATACCCATCTAGTCGTGGCTGCCGGCAGTGGTGAACGTGATACGGAGGTCGACGAGCGGATACTCGAGCTGGCCAAAGCGTGCGGCGAAGGGGATTTGCCGGCAAATGAAATTCTGCCGAGTGCGTTGAGGCCGACGCTCTTCCTGGCACAACTTTCCAATCTGCTCGCAGGCAATGTATCTATCGTCCATAACGTCACGGCCTCTTCGCGCACATTCATGGGCGAGGAGATGGCGGGTATCGCGGCAATCGAGAACGCGGTTCGGCGCGTGGCGAGCGGGCAGGTAGCCGTTGTTCTCGCAGGGGGCGCGCTCAATGCCGAGCGGAACGATCTGCTTCTCAACTTCGAGCTCGGCAGCATGCTGTGGTCGCGCCCCTATCGCGCGACATGGGAACGGAGCGACGAAGGAGGAGGATTCGTCCCCGGCAGCATCGGCGCATTCCTGGTTTTGGAGGCACGCGATCATGCGGAGGCCCGCGGGGCACGGCCTCATGCCCGTATCACTGGCGTCCTCTCGGATCGATCCGATCGAACATTCGGAGCTGCCGCCTCGTCCGGTAGCAGACTGATCACGAGGCTGGTTCGGCCTGGTGACCTAGCCGGATTGGCCGTGCTGAGCGGGGCCAGCGGCGTTGAGCCTGTGACCGGAGACGAGCTCGGCCTTCTGACTAGTGATGCTTTGGGATCGATTCGCCCGCCGATCCGCGCCTATGGAACCGCCCTCGGTCATGGCGTCGAGGCGCACTTCCCTGCTGGCGTGGCACTCGCCGCGCTCGCGCTGTCGAAAGGCGCCTTCTACCCTCCGCTCGACGCAGCAGGCATCGAGTGCCCCACCCTGGCCAAGCCTGATCGCATCCTGGTGACCGGCTTCGGCCATTGGCGGGGCGAAGGCGTGGCGCTCCTGGAGGAGATTGTATGAGCGCGACCTATTTGGACGCGAAGGGTCGGCCCGTGGTCGTCGTGACCGGAAGGGGCGTTGTTACGGCCTTGGGTGCGGGCCGCACTTCGAACTGGCGGGCGCTGACCGCTGGACGGTCCGGCCTGACGCGCATCAGCCGCTTTTCGTGTCATGGCTTGAAGACGACTGTTGCGGGCACGGTCGATGGTCTTGGTGTGGAGCCGTACTCAGCGCCCGCTCTGTGCGTGGCGATGGCAACGGAAGCAGCGTCGGAGGCCATTCTAGAAGCCGGCATCGGAACCCCCTCTGCCTTTCCGGGGGCGCTGTTCCTCGCAACGCCGCCAGCCGAGATCGAATGGCCGCAGCGGCGCCAACTCTATGCCGCCCCCTCCGCAGACGATGCGAGAGGCTATCGCCGCTTGCTCGCGGCGGCACGTCTTGGGAGGCTCGAGAGTGCCTTCCCCGAGTTTCAGTTCGCAAGCGTCGCTGACCGTCTTTCCGAGCGTTTCGGCACGCAGGGAATGCCAGTGTCAGTGTCGACAGCTTGTGCATCGGGCGCTTCAGCCATTCAGCTCGGCGTGGAAGCCATCCGGCGCGGCGATACGGATGCCGCTCTTTGCGTCGGCACGGACGGCACGGTCAACATCGAGACGCTGGTCCGCTTTTCGCTTCTCTCCGCTCTCTCGACTCAGAACGATCCGCCCGAGAAGGCGATGAAGCCGTTCTCAAAGGACCGCGGCGGATTCATCATGGCGGAGGGCGCCGGTGCGCTGGTGCTCGAGTCCTATGAGGCTGCTCGCGCGAGGGGCGCACGCATTCTGGGGGTCGTGAAGGGCTGCGGCGAGAAGGCTGACGATTACCATCGCACACGGTCGAAGCCGGACGGATCAGCCATCATCGGGGCAATCCGCAGTGCGCTTGCCGACGCCGGCACGGATCCCGGCGAAATCGACTACGTCAACGCGCATGGCACCTCGACGCCCGAGAACGACAGAATGGAGTATCTCTCGCTGGCTGCCGTGCTGGGTGCCCGGATTGCAACAACACCAGTCAGCTCCAACAAATCGATGATCGGGCACACGCTCTCGGCCGCCGGTGCGATTGAAGCGGTGTTCTCCCTTCTCAGCCTGGAGATGGGCTTCCTGCCGCCGACGATCAACTACGATGTGCCGGACCCGGACATTCCGCTCGATGTGGTGGCGAACACGGGTCGCGACGCTCAGATTCGCACAGTGCTCTCCAACTCGTTCGGCTTCGGCGGCCAGAACGTCTGCCTCGTCCTGGGAGCGGAACCCACATGACTGCGCCTCTCGTTAGAAACATGAGACTACCCCTGGGGATCCTGAGGTGCGGTGGGGTGATCGCGCCTCAGAGGGCGCAGAAACTCGCTTGGGAAGACCTGTACGTCGGGTGCGTGATCCCGCTGCCGGACATGACATTCAGCCGCAACGAGATCGTCACGTTTGCCGGTATCTACGATCCTCAGCCGGCTCATATCGACGACGAAGCGGCGAAGAGCACGCTGCTCGGAGGACTTGCCGCATCAGGCTGGCACTCCTGCGCGGCGCTGTGGGCGCGCGCGCATGCGGACCTCCTCGCGCACTGCCGCCACCGTGGTCGTCCTGTCATCACCGACATCAGATGGCTGGCGCCGGTGCGCGCCAACGAAACCTTGCAGCTAAAGGCTGTCGTCACTCATCGAATGCCGTGCCCGCACAGTGCGCACCTCGGGCAGACATCGATCCGCTACGAAGTCATCAACGAGATGGGCAGCGTCGTGATGAACTTGAAAGCGGACCACGCGTTTGAAAGACGCGTCGGTGAACCGTCGTCGAACAGTGGTCCCTGCCCGTCGGTCAACTGGGGTGCGCGCATCACGCCGCTTCGTCCGCGGCGGCGGGTGAGTGGTATTAGCTTCTTCGAGCAGGTTGAGGTAGGCGACGAGATCGATCTGGAAACATACACGTTCACGGATCGGAATATCGCGGAGTTCGCTGCGTTGACCGGTTCGATGGCCTCGAGGACGGGAGATCATTCGATACAGGTGAACGCGTGGCATCTCAACGCCGCATGGATGCAGCGTATCGTCGCCTACTATCAGAGCCAAACCCAGAGGCTTGGGCGCGCGGGCACTCCCGTGCCGTTGCTCGGGCCCGCCATCGGCGTGAAGCACCTGCGCTGGCACAGGCGCGCGCAGTCCGGCGACGTTGTCCATTTCCTGAGTTGGGCAGAGCGCAAGATCGACTTGCCGTCGCACGGCGGATGGGGGCTGCTGGTCTGCGGTGCGGAGGGTGCTGACGCCCGCGGTCGGCGTGTCGTCTCGTTCAATCCGCAGCTTCTGCTCGAACGACGTTGCCAGGGTAGCGGCGACTGACGCACCGCTCGTGCCCCACCTTAGGGACCCTAGTGGAAAATTGCCCTAGGCGCTCTTGCGACCTATGCCTTCGCCCAGCAGGGGCCGGGGTTCGGCCCGGGCCGCATGGGCATGGGCCCCGGCATGATGAAGGGGCATCGCATGGGACCGATGATGGGCCACATGCAGGGCACCTTCGGCGACCCGACTGCGCAGCTCGCGACTGCCAAGACCGAGATCGGCATTAAACCTGAGCAGGAAGCGGCGTGGGAGGCCTACGCCAAGGTTGTAACGACGGCTGCAACAGCGGCACGCGGGCAGCGCGAGAAGATCAGCCCCGACACCATTCTCAAGATGGATGCGGAAGAGCGCCAGGCCTTCATCACCCAGATGCAGGAGAAGCGCCAGCAGAACTCCAAGACAGTATCGGCAGCAGCGGAGACGCTCCTCGCCCAGCTCGATGATGCCCAGAAGGCGAAAGCGCGCGACGTGCTCCCTGGACTCGCTGCCGCTGGTCATGGCCCCAGCTCGCGCCATGGCATGGCTGGTGGTCCCGGCATGGGCCGCGGAATGGGTCATGGCCCAGGTCACGGTATGGGGCCACCTTGGATGCGGTGAGGGCACGAACCTCGCGACGTATTCGGACCGACAGGGTCCGAGGTGGGGCATGCACGATCGCGGAGCATGGATTGCGCAATGAGCGCCGATACCGTGCACACGCTAAAGCCAGATCGAAATAATCACGGAGACATCAAGTGCGCTTAGGAACCAAACTTCTCGGAGTCGGAACGCTGATCGCTGCTCTCGGTGGCGCAGGCGTCTATGCATATGCCCAGCATGGGCCCGGCTTTGGCCAAGGTCCGATGGGTATGGGCATGATGGGCATGGGACACGGCACGGCAACGATGACCGAGCGCGGCGAAATCCATGACATGTTCATGGAGCACGACAAGATCCGGCGCACGGTGACCAACCTTCCGAATGGCATCCGCACCGTCACCGAATCAGATGACCCGGAACTGGCGGCGACGATCGTGAGCCACGTCGTCGGGATGCACGAGCGCGTCAAGGAAGGTCGCGATCCCAAATTGCCGATCCAAAGCCCGACGCTCCAGATCATCTTCCGAAACAAGGATAAGATCACGACCACGCACGAGGCGACGGCGAAAGGCATCGTGGTGGTTCAGACCTCCTCCGATCCGGAGACGGTTGCAGCACTCCAGAAGCACGCCGGCGAAGTGAGCGATCTCGTAAAGCGTGGGATGGCCGCTGCACACGAGAACATGATGCGAAACGGCGTCATGCAAGGGCACCGCCACTAAATGTCCACCGCGGGCACGTGCGCGGCCCGCGGCTACTTGAGCCGATAGCCGGCGTGACAACCAACGCATTGGCTCATGACACAGCACACGCCGCTTCTGCCCGAGCGAGAGCTACCACTCTCTAGTACCGCCGCCTCGGCAACAGTCCACCAAAAGCCGAGACGAAGTCACTGAAAGCCGAGACCCATGCCATAGTTGTCTGGCACCGACGAGATCGCCCCGGCTGCGGTCGTACAATCCGCGCTGGCCGCGTCGCTCAAATTCACACCTTCGGCCGTAGTCAGTTATCGGATCGATGAGAGCCGTGACGAGTTATCTTTTCCTGCCTTGGTGGTCACGCCGAGGGCGGCGCCAGCCGATCGAGGCGCAACCGGTCGCGACTGTCGGTCAGACGCCAGACGCTGGCAAGCGTGGCGGCGAGCACGCCGAGCCCCGTAGCGCCACCGATAAGAAGAGTGATCAGGATCTGGTACTTGACGGCCTCCTGCGGGTCGACGCCGGAGAGGATCTGCCCCGTCATCATGCCGGGCAGTGAGACGACGCCGGTCGCCGCCATCGAGTTGATGATCGGTGTGAAGCCGCTGCGGACAGCCTGCAGGAGCGATGTCGAAACGGCCTCCCATCTTGTGCTGCCGAGCAGCAGCTTCGCCTCAATGGCAGCCCGCTCACGGTGCATCGCTGTGTGCAGGGTATCGAGGCCGAGGCTCACGCCGGTCATTGTATTGCCGAGGATCATGCCGAACAGCGGCAGCGCATACTGCGGCGACCACCAGGGCTCCGGCCTGATCTGCGCTGTCAGCGCGAACACTGTGATCAGCGTCCCGGCAAGCAGCATCGCTGCGCCGCCGAGGCCGATACCCCATAGGCCCTGCAAGCGACGATCCTGGCGAGCCCAAATCTCGCGACCGGCGAAGGCGACCATGACGGAGGCCGCGAGCAGGGTGAGCCAAGGCGAGGCCTGGGTGAAGATGGTCTTCAGCACCAGTCCGACGAGGAGCAACTGGACGACCAGCCGTAGCGCAGAAACGACGAGCTGACGCTCCAGCCGGAGCTGTAGCAGGATGGAGAAGAGCGCGTTGAGAATGAGAAAGACCGCCGCCAGTGCAAGATCGACCGTCGTGAGCGGTATGTATGGGCTCATGCGACCGGACCCGCATCTTCCTGAAGGCGACCTTCGACCATGTGCAGGATCCGCCTTGCCATGCGCTCGCCCTGCCGGCGGTCGTGTGTCACCATCAGCACGGCCAGCCCCGACTGCCCGCAACGGGTGACTAGGCTCTCGACCCTCTGAGTTGCGGCCTCGTCGAGTGATGCTGTCGGCTCATCGAGCAGGAGGGCCTTGGGGTTTCTGCACAGGGCGCGTGCGATTGCCAGTCGCTGTCGCTCTCCAGTCGAAAGACGCGCCACCTCCCAGTTTAGCGCCCCGGCAAGTGCAAGTTCGTCGAGTAAGTCATCCACACCCGCGTGGGGCGGAAAGTGATCGCCGACTCGATCGCTCCACCATCCGGACTCCGCGGGCACGAGCGCCACCTGCTTGCGCCAGTCGCTCGCTGCTATGCTGCCGCGGTCAAGGCCGCCGAGGGTGACCGCGCCCCCGCTCGGGTCCAGATCGACGATGGCGCGCAAGAGCAGCGACTTGCCCGCGCCCGACGCTCCCATCAGCGCCACGCACTCGCCCTCGGCAACCTCGAAGCTCAAGGGGCCGATGAGGGCGGTCTCGAGCCGATCGACCCGCAGCAATGGCACACGCATGTCCCTTCAGGCAGCCGGACTTCTGGCGATCCACTGCCGACCCGCGGCGTCAGCGACGTTCAGCCAGTCGCGTCTGCGTCGCCATCGCAAGAGGCACAAGCGCGTCGTCGGGAAACGGGTAGACCGAGCTGACGTTGATCTCGCACAGGACATAGGTGTCGGCTCCATCGGCATCCTTGGCCCCGTAGAGGAAATCGGCATCCCAAAGAAGCGGTAGGTCACGCTTCTCAATCCCGACGGCGGCGCAAAGCTCATCCAGCCATTGCTCCTCCAGCATGTCCTTCAGCCTCTGGAAGTCCGCCCGGGTGGGCGGATAGTAGAGGCGCGGTCCGGGCTCGGGTGCGGTGTGAGCAGCCGCCCCAGGTGCTGCTGGATGAAGTGCATTGATGAGCTGCTCGCCGAAGCCCGCGACGCGATCCCCGACCAGGTAGCAGCGCACCATACCGTCGGGCAGGCGCGATTGATAAGCCTGATCGATCATTCCACCTGCAGCCGTGTAATAGCCGCTGCATCGCGTGAGAAATGCATCCAGGGTCAACACCTCTTCTGAGCTGCCGCGTTTGGCATGCCGGACTCGTAGCAACGCGTCACCGGCGGGGGCGGTGATCGGAACGCCCCGGTCATCTGCAGGTGCCACGAGCCAGATGCCGTCGCCACTCTGTCCGCGGATCTGCTTCAACACACGCTTGCCCGAGCTGCGGAGACTTGCGGGCAGTCCCGACCGCATAGCGTCGGCGCTCTCGTAAAGGCCGGTATCGCAGCCCCATCCCATTGATCGCGTGCGATAGAGCACCTCCTTGGTACCGATCCGATCGATGACGTCGGGATGCGCGCTGACGAAGGCTCCCTGGGAGGCAACCTCTCTGAGCATCGCATTGAGGGCAGTCCTGTCGCGGCCGCGCTCGATTGGATTGAACCACACGAGAACGCCGTCGACGGTGGACAGGCGCTCGCGCACGTCGTTCGCGATTTCATCGGCGTAGGGTGCTGCGACGACCTCGATCCCGGTCGCACGCAGTGTTGCGGCAGTCTCCGCGAACCTGGACCGCTCGAGACTAGTCGCGAGCAACAGACTGCTGTCGGCAGGAAAGAGTATCGCTACCCTTTGTGCCCGTGTGCTCATTGGTCTTGCTCCATCTTCGCAGATAAGGCTGTAGGTCGAGGTTGACGGTCCTTCGCGCCGTGCAAATCGAACGCAATGCGGAGCGCCATCTCTGGCCTCAAGCCCTTATCCGCCAGTCTATGGTAATGCTTGCGCGCCGTGTATGCCTCGACCACGCCCTCGACCAGGACAAGAAGCCAAGACCCGAAGCTCCGCGATCTTCGGGTATGCCGGCGTGGTGCGGCGCGACGACCCAAGGGCGATACGATCGAGGTGCTCATAGGCCTCATCCTCCCGGCTGGAGCTGCGAGTGCGTCTTAATTCTTTGGCCTCCGTGGCGGATAATCAGATCCAGCAGGCCTTCCTCGCTGCGTCCGCTTGCTCGCGCGTGATGCCGATATCGGCGAGTAGTCGATCGTTGAGGGCAACTAGATCCCTCAGTTCCCGGCGTCTGCGGTTTCGGATGCGGATGCGATCAATTGCCTTCAGCCACCACCAAGCAATTCCTGAGACTGGCGGGCCGTCTGCAGCACGCGGGGCAGATGAGGGAAAGGCCTCCAAAGTATGTGTGCTCATGATCATCACTTTCTTTCGGTTTCTGTTTGTGAGTACGCATGTAGCGGCGGCCAGGGCTTGCCGGCAAAGCATCGTTTCTCTACCCTGCCTGAGCTTTTCTCATGATGTTCCTGGTGCTCTCATGCTGCGCCGCCTCCCGTCGCTCAATGCACTGAAAGCTTTCGAGGCCGCCGCGCGCCACGAGAGCTTCACGCGGGCAGCCGAAGAGTTGTTCGTCACCCAGGGAGCTGTCAGCCACCAGGTGAAGGCCCTAGAGGCGGAAATCGGGTTCAAGCTTTTCAACCGTGAACGCCAGCGTCTCGTCATCACTGACGCGGGCCGTGAGTACCTCAATGTTGTCCGCGACGCGTTCGATCGCATCGCGCTCGGGACAGCCCGCCTCACGCAGCGGCAGTCTTCCGGCGTGCTCACCGTCAGCACGTCGCCGGACTTTGCTGCGAAGTGGCTGGTGCACCGGCTCGGCCGTTTTGGAGAGATGCATCCCGGGATCGACCTGCGCGTGTCGGCCAACTTGCACCATGTCGATTTCGCACGCGAAGACGTCGACATGGCCGTGCGGCATGGAGTCGGCGAGGCGAGTTGGCAAGGTCTCGCCGGAGAACGGCTTGCAACAGAGACTCTGTTTGCCGTCTGCAGCCCCTCGCTCTTGCGCAGGAAGACAAGCAAGCTAACGCCGGCAGAAGTTCTGCATCTGCCGCTTCTTCATCTCGACGATCACAGCGGCTGGAAGCGATGGTTTGATGCCGCGCAGGTCAAGGCACCGAAGTCCCTGCAAGGTGTCGTGCTCAATCGAGCGAGTATGGTGATTGATGCGGCGATCAATGGTCAGGGTATCGGGCTTGCGCGCTCCACGCTGGCTGCGTGGGATCTGATCAACAAGCGGCTCATTGCGCCGCTTCCGGTGTCGCTGCCATTGACCACGGCCTACTGGATTGTGGCACCGGAGGCGACTGTGGAGCTGCCGAAGATTGTGACCTTCCGGAGTTGGCTTCTCTCCGAGGCGGCGGAGGATCGCAGGCTTCTCGATGCCCTCGCAGCCAAGGCATCGACGAAGCGTGGGGCCAAAATCTGAATGGCCGCCTGCTCAATGCTCTTCCCAATCGAGAACACGGTCGCCGAGGCCCGGGTCTACATTGCCCGCTTGAGAGACTTCTCGAAAAACGCCAAGTGCGTTCGACGCATTTCGTCAATCAGCGGACGTGATGATCTCCGTACCTGTTACTCGAACTCCATCTCTGCAAACACCGCCTGCGCATTTCGTCGGGCCAGAGCTGCGAATTGCTCTAGGTACGCGAATTGTGTTTGGTCGACGTTGGGTGCTCCGATGATGTCGGCGCCGGCGTCGATGTGAGCGCGCATGCGGCCTCGGAGGTTGACCAAGTAGTCATATGTATCGGCCTGGGCGCGGTCCAGCCTTGTCGGTGCACCGTGTCCCGGCACAACGTATGTCGGCTGCAACGCTGCGATAGCTTCGAACGCGGCCAGCCATGACTTCGTTCTCGAAACGTCGATGACACCAAGCACGCGCTCGACGTAGACTACATCACCTGTAAAGACGACCCCCTTTGAGGGTAGCCATACGAAACTGTCGCCGGGTGTATGAGCGGGGCCCACGTGCCGCACTTCGACCACTACCGAGCCGAGTTGGAATGTGTGTGATCGCTCGAAGGCGATTTCCGCATAGCGAGGTTCCGTCCCTGCCAACTCTCCGCCTAACAATTGGTGCAGCATCGATAGCTGAAGGGATCCGCGCGCCTGCTGGTCAGCGATAGCCGTCGTCGCGGCGATAATCACCGCGCCCTGCTTGTGCCAATAGCCATTGCCGAGCCAGCGATGATCCTGCCCACCGGTATTGACGACGTAGCGCACGGGCTGGTCGGTCACTTTCCGAATCGCAGCGTGCAGCGCGGCGGCGCCCTTCCAAGAGCCTCCCGGATCGATCAGCAAGGCTCCGCCTGTCGTTACGACAAGGCCGAAAGTCGCGTTGTTCCCTAGGTTAAGCGGCGAGCGCTGCGTTTTCTCGCCGACGAAGGCGTATATCCCGTCCGTGACTTTGACAGTCTCCAGCGCACGCGCTGGCCCGCAGAGCGACAGGCCCAATAGGCCGATTGCGACAGAGACGCTTCTCATCCTGACCGGCCCTTTGGAAAATCCCGCCGCCCGCTCGCTGATAGCACTGATCGCCGCATGGTGGTCGATGCCAAATAGAGACATCGACGTGCCTGTAGTCGGCAGCGATATTCCTGCCGCCGAGCACGTCCGTCTATCGATTCACTCGGCGATCCCGATCGCATTGTCGAGTTCCACGCGTCGCGACCGGCGTACAAAAGCTGCCCCACCTTTCGCCTGAATAACCTAAGCTCGATAGCCTTCGACGAAGACGGCGACGACATTAGCGTCGTGCAATTGGCTGTCGATCGTATGCGGTGGGAGCCAAGTCAGTGCCCGTGCATATGATGCATGTCGGGGACGTGCGGATGCTTGTGCGTCAGTCGCTCGTGACGATGCCAGTGTGTATGAGGCTCTCCGGGAGGATCGTCGGGGCCGTGTACGTGCTGGTGGTGCTCGTCGTGCACATGCTGATGCTCGTGCGCCATCGGCTCGTGGATATGCTCGTGTTCATGAACTTCCGTCACGTGCAGCCATACGCCCACCGCCATCAAGGCGCCGGCGGCAGCGAGCTGAATCGTGATTGGTTCGGCGAGCAGCAGGATCGCAGCTATCGCGCCGAGGAAAGGGGCAGTCGAGAAGTATGCGCCGGTCCGCGCCGCACCAAGATATCGGAGCGCGCGGACGAACAGGACAAGGCTGATGCCATATCCGACGAAGCCGACGAAGCCCGCTACGAGCATCGGACTTAGTTCAGGCAGGCTGCTTCCGATCAACAGACCGAGCAGGAGATTGACCGGGCCGGCAACAAGCCCCTTGATCTCCACGATCTGGAGCGGATCGGCCAGCGACACCTTGCGCGTCAGATTGTTATCGAGCCCCCAGGCGATACAGGCACCCACGATCAGAGCCGGCCCCATCAGATTGGCAACGGACGGCGTACCCGACCACGACAGAACAAGCGCGCCGCCGACCAGAAACGCCATGCCGATCGCGATGCGACGATCGAAGTTCTCGCGAAAGGCAAACCAGGCGAGCAGGGCGGTTGCCACGCCTTCGAGCGTCAGCAGGAGCGAGGCGGCCGAGGCATCAGTGCTGGAAAGACCAGCCATCAGCAGCACGGGTCCTGCGATGCCGCCGGCCAGGATGGCGCCGGCAAGCCAAGGCATGTCATGACGTTGGAGCGATGCCTCCGCCGCCACTTGGTCGGACATCGACGCGCGCATCACCCGTCGCAACAGACCAACGCCGATGCCTGCGCCGCAATAGAGGAGCCCGGCGAGGATAATCGGATCGACCGAGCCGAGGAGCAGCTTGGCTGCCGGTGTCGATATGCCGAAGAGTGCAGCCGAGATAAGAGCTAGGACGACAGCATGGTGGTTCATGGAGTAAGGCTTTAGCCCGTCGGCGCGGGTCAGGCCAGCCGCCGATGCAAAATCCCAGGCGATGATCGGACAATGCCCGACTGGATCCTTCTCGAACTCGCCCAGATGCAGGGCGCCATCGTGCGCAGTCTCGCGGCGGAATTGCGGGCGGGCGGTCTCGGCGGCCTGGCACTGGCTTTTGCTCTCGGCGCGCTACACGCGCTTACGCCCGGTCATGGCAAGGCCGCGCTGGCCGCGTACTTCCTTGGCAATTACGGCAACATATCAACAGGCGTTCGGGTCGCCCTTGCAGCAGCATTGCTGCACGTGGTGTCTGGCTTTTGCGTCTTTCTCGTATTGACGTTCGTGATTGGTCAGAGTCCGTCGATTTCCGGTCGCGGCACGCCGTGGTTCACGGTGTTCGGCTATGGGCTGATCATCTTTGCCGGGGTTATCATGCTCTGGCAGAGTATCCGACCAAGTCGCTCCCACGATCACGGGACGGGTACAATTACCGCGGGGATCGGACTTTTGCCCTGCCCGCTGACGATCTCCGTGCTTGGGTTCGCCTGGATTCAGGGCACGGCGGCAATGGTCGCTCTGGTCCTCGTCGCTCTCACACTTGGTATTGCGACGACCATTGGACTTGTTGCCCTGGCCGCCATCCTGTCGCGGTGTTTCGTCGGAAAGGCGCTCGGCAACTACGTATCGGGGTTTGAACGCTGGGGGCGTATTTTCCAGGGGACGGCAGGGGCGGCGATCATTGCCATAGGCCTCTATACGCTGACCTATGTGCTTCGATGAGTTCTCCTACATCCGGTCTTTTCTTTGTCGCAATCGATGGTTAACGAGCCAAGTTGGGGGGATTGACGGCGGTGGCAGCCTATGCCACCTACCAAGCAGATGGAGGTCTGCGACTTGCTTTCGGCACGACGTCACCAGGGTTGGCGAGTTTTCACCGCGCTGAGGCCGGTGATCGCTGTCCTGTTGATTGCGTTAATGGCAGGCAATGCGATGGCGGGCTCATTCTCCGGCTTTGCCCATGAGCATGATGGCGTGCAGTTCGGACATCACCATCACCACGATGATGGCGATGATCATCACCATGACGACAATCTCGACGGTGATGCCAGCACGCCTGCGGCCAAGGTGAATGGTCCGACCATATCCGGCGCGGACCGATACCCCGAGCAGGGTCAAATCCATGTACATGACCCCATCGTGACACTCGGCCTCGCGAAGGTGATGCAATGGGTGCCGAAACCCATACAGCCCGCTTGGGAACCACGACCACCGAACCAACTCGTTTCAGATCATCGAATTTCCTCCGAACGGCCTCCCAGAGCGGTGTGACGGCGCGCGAGCGTCCGCACGCATTTCCAACGCCACTCTGAAGCAGGTCTGTGATCATGCCTCGAACCGCATGGCCCATTCTTGGGCCGAAAGCGCACGCGCTGCGCATCCTTGTTACGTCGCTGATGCTGTCGATGCCCATAGGAACGGCAAGTTTTGCCGGGCCGGGACACAGCGGCGATGAGGGCCACTCGCACGACGCACCGGCGGCCAAATCGTCGCAAAGCCCGCGCGTCGTCGCGACATCCGAAGCCTATCAGCTTGTCGGCATTCTGAAGGCCAACCAGCTCACGATCCACCTCGATCGGGAGAAGGACAACGCGCCCGTAACGGCCGCGACGATCGAGGTGTCGATCAACGACAAGACGGTGACGGCGGAGCCCAAGGCCGACGGCACTTATGCGGTGCTGGTCGAGAGCCTGATCCAACCGGGCGAGAACGTGCTCGAGTTCTCGATCAAGGAAGGCGAGACTTTCGATCTCCTCGGAGGCACGCTCGCGACGCCTGTAGCGCGGTCCGAGCACAGATCTCACGGCATCGCGTCACTGTCATCGTGGCTTACCCATCCGATGCCGGCGGGTTGGGCGATCCTCGCAAGCGGTGTCATGCTCATCGCCGGTGTTCTCGTCGGCGGATTGTTCTCGCGTCACGCGACGCTTGGTGTGATGGCACTGGCTACGGCTCTCTCGATCACCATTGCCGCTGAAGGACATTCGCATGGACCAGAGGCGAGCGAAGGCGCCAGCGACAGTCCACGCCGCCTATCGGACGGCTCGGTATTTCTGCCGAAGCCGACGCAGAGACTGATCGAGGTCAGGACCCAGTACGTGACGCCCGAAACGGTGCGTCGCGCCATCCGCCTGCCCGGGCGCGTCATCGCCAACCCGCACCGGATCGCCATTGTCCAAAGCATCGTCGACGGGCGCATGGCGCCGGTCAACGGCCGCTTTGCCCACGTCGGCCAGCACGTGCGTTCCGGCGAAGTGCTCGGCTACGTGAAGCCCGTATTGGCAGAGATTGATCGCTCCGATTTCGAGCAAACGGCCGGACGGCTCGACCAGGAGATCGCGCTTGCCGAGAACCGTGTCTCGCAGTTCAAGCGATTCGCCACCTTCCCCGCCGAGCGCATCCGCACGGCCGAGATCGAGCTTGAGAACCTCGTGCGTCGCCGGGCAACGCTTGCCGAGCGGAAGGCGGTCAACGAGCCGCTGATTGCCCCAATCGACGGCGTCATCATCGCCGCGCAGGCCGCCATAGGTCAGGTCGTCTCTCCGAAGGATGTTCTGTTCCAGATCGTCGAGCCTCGCGTCTATTGGATCGAGGCGCTCGCGCACGAGAGTATCGACATTTCGAAACTCGGTGCTGCACAGGCCATGGCGCACGACGCTGAGCCTGCCGAACTCAAGTTCGTCGCGAGCAGCCCGGCGCTCACGCAACACGCCACATCGATCAAGTTCGAGCTGACGTCGAACCGGGCCGGCTTCGATATCGGCCGGCAGGTCACTGTCCTGGTCGAATCCGGGAAGGAGATGACCGGGATCGTCGTGCCGCGCGCGGCCGTCGTTCAGGCGCCGAACGGTCAGTACGTTGTCTTCCGGCACGTCGAGCCCGAGCGCTTCGACCCGAAACCGGTTCGCTTTGTCGAAGTTGATGGCAGCCGCGTCCTGCTCACCGCTGGTGTCGAGCCGGGCGAGAAGATCGCCGTGCAGTCCGCCACGCTCATCAATCAGATCCGGTGATCGCGCCATGTTCAATTTCCTGGTCACGACGAGCCTCAAGCATCGGCTGATTGTCCTGTTCGGCGCCGCCCTTCTGGTCGGCTACGGCCTCTTGATGCTGCCACGGGTACCGGTAGATGTGTTTCCAGACCTGACCAAGCCAATCGTCACGGTGCAGACCGAGGCCGAAGGCATGGCGCCGCAAGAGGTCGAGCTTCTGGTCACGCGGCACATCGAGACGGCGATGAACGGCCTGCCCGGCGTCGGACGCGTGCGCTCCGTCTCCGGAATCGGCCTGTCCATTGTCTACGTCGAGTTCGATTGGGGCACCGAGATCTACCGAAATCGGCAGCTGGTCACCGAAAAGCTCGGCGGCATCCGCGACCGGCTGCCCCCAACGGCGTCGGTCTCGCTCGGTGGCATCAACTCTATCATGGGCGAGATCATGCTCGTCGCGCTCACGGGGCCGAAGTTGACACCCATGGAGCTGCGGGAGATCGCCGACTTCACCATCAGGCCGCAGCTTCTCGGCATCCCCGGCGTCGCACAGGTCATTCCGATCGGTGGCGAGGTACGACAGTTTCAGGTGGCTCCAAATCCGGTCGCCCTGAAGACATTTGGTGTCACGCCGGACACCCTCGAGGCGGCAGTACGCCGCTTCGGCATGAACTCCGGTGGTGGCTTTGTCGACCAGCACGGCAGCGAATTCCTGATCCGCAACATCGGTGACTCAGCCGAGCTGGAGCAGCTTCGCAATATTGCTGTCGCCAATCACAATGGGCGCACCGTTCTCCTGCGCGAGCTTGCCGACGTCTCTTTCGCACCGCGCGTCAAACGCGGTGAGGCCGGCTACAACGGCGCGCCGGCGATCATCATGAGCGTCCAGAAGATGCCGACTGCCGATACGCTGCCTCTGACGCAGGCGGTGGAGGCAGAGCTTGCAGCCTTGCAGCGGACCTTGCCTGATGGCGTGACCGCAACCAATGTTCAGTTCCGGCAAGCGACCTTCATCGAACGGTCGATTGAGAACGTGAAGTCGGTACTGCTGGAGGCGGCAGCGGTCGTCGCGATCGTTCTGATCGTATTCCTGTTGAATTGGCGCGCCACGCTAATCTCGCTTTCGGCGATCCCGATCTCCATCCTCATCACCGTGCTCGTCTTCAGTTTCTTCGGTTTGACGATCAACACCATGACGCTCGGAGGGCTGGCGATCGCCATCGGCGAGCTGGTCGACGACGCCGTGGTCGACGTTGAGAACATCCTGCGGCGCCTGAAGAACAATGCCGAGCGCGCGGTTCCCCTACCGGTGCTCCAGGTAATTGTCGCGGCCAGCCGCGAGGTCCGCTCCGGTATCGTCTATGCGACGTTCATCATTGTTCTCGTCTTCGTTCCGCTGTTCGCGTTGACCGGGGTCGAAGGCCGTCTGTTCACGCCGCTCGGCATCGCCTACATCGTTTCGATCCTGGCCTCGTTGGCAACGGCTGTAACTGTTACGCCGGCCCTGTCCTACTATCTGCTGCGGAAGACCCGCGTCGCGACCCACAAGGACAGCGCCGTCGTGCGTGTGTTGAAGCGGGGTAATCGCGTACTTCTGCGGTGGGCCTTCGACCATCCTCGTCAGGTGCTGCTGCCCGTCGTCTTCCTGCCTCGGGCGTTTCTCCCGCCGTTCAACGAGGGCACGCTGCTCGTCGGGATGCAATACAATCCCGGCATCAGCCTCGCCGAATCTCACCGACTTGGATTTGCGGCCGAGCGGCTGGTCATGACGGTGCCGGAGGTGACATCCGTTGGCCGACGGACCGGGCGCGCCGAACTCGACAGCCATGCCGAAGGTGTGCACGCGAGCGAGCTCGACATCGATCTCGAGCGGTCGGACCGCCCCAAGGAAGCGATATTCGAAGAGATCCGCGAGAAGCTGTCAGTGCTGCCGGTCTCAGTTGCGCTCGGTCAGCCGATATCGCATCGCATCGACCACATGCTTTCCGGTGTGCGTGCCGGCCTCGCCATCAAGATCTTCGGTCCCGATCTAGATGTACTGCGCACGCTGGCGGACCAACTCAACACCCGATTGAAGGGCGTCAGCGGTCTGGTCGACCTCAATGTCGAGAAGCAGACACTCATTCCGCAAATTCGCGTCCGCGCGGTGGCCGAGAACGCGTCGCTCTACGGCATGTCGCCGGCGCAGGTGATGTCGGCAGTCGAGGCGCTCTCCAATGGGCGCGTGATTTCGCAGATCAGTGACGGCGAGCGGCGCTTCGATGTCGTCATCCGGCTTTCCGATGCCGACAGATCGACGCGCGCCTTGCGCGACGTGCTCATCCCGACACCCACCGGCTACATCCCGCTTAGCTATGTGGCGAGCGTGGACGAGACTGTGGGGCCCAACCAGATCCTCCGCGAGAACGGCCAGCGCCGCATTCTGCTCTTTGGCAACGGCGACGGCGTGCGCGACATGGCGGCGATCGTGGATGATGTGCGGCGCATCACCGGCGAGATGGCCTTACCGCCGGGCTACGTCATCCGCCTCGACGGCACCTTCCAGGCTCAGGAGCAGGCGACACGGACCATCGGCCTGCTATCGCTCGTCTCATTGGCGCTGATCTTCCTTGTGCTCTACTCGCGCTATCAGTCAGCCGTCTTGAGCGCCATCATCCTGATGAACATCCCGCTGGCGTTGATCGGCAGCGTGGCCGCGCTCTGGATCGCGGGGCAACCGCTATCCGTGGCCAGCATGATCGGCTTCATCACGCTCGCTGGAATCACGGCGCGCAACGGCATCCTGAAGATTAGTCACTATGTAAACCTCGCAATATTCGAAGGCGAAACCTTCGGCCGCGATCTCGTTATCCGTGGCAGCCTCGAACGGCTGACACCGGTACTGATGACGGCGCTGGCGGCCGGACTGGCGCTAATTCCGCTGCTTGTCGGCGCGGATCAGCCAGGCCGAGAGATACTGCACCCCGTAGCCGTCACCATCTTTGGCGGACTCATCACAGCGACCATCATCGACACGGTGCTCACACCGTTGTTGTTCCTGAGGTTCGGACGGAGGCCGCTCGAAGCGCTAGTCGCTCAGCGTGCAGCCGCCAACACCACGGCTCAGCCCGGCATGTCCGGGACAGTCGAGGCCTACTGAGCAACCCCACACGGAGAAGAGAAAATGCTGCGCAAAAGTTTGACGTCTGCGATCCTCGGCCTTGCCGTCGTCTTGTCCGGCCCTGCATTGGCGCAGAAGGTCGGCAAGCATGGTGGCCAGACCGCCGTCGTAGCCGGCCACCATGACGCCGAGCTGGTTATCGAGCCGACGAGGCTGGTGCTCTATCTGACCAATCACGGGAAGCCGCTATCTGCGAAGGACAATGCAGTGCGTGCCACGGTGCAGGAAGGCGGCAAAAAATCGGAGATCAAGCTCACGGTCGAGCAGGATCGCCTCGTCGGTCCGCTGGCCGCACCTCTCAAGAAGGGTGCGATCATCCTCCTCTCTGGCAAGACCGAGGACGGTCACGGCGTCTCGGCGCGCTTCACGGTGAAATAATGGCGTCGCAACCCGTCCCGAAGGTAACGGGGCGCAAGCCTCGTTACCGCATAACATCGAGCTATGGCCATTCCGTCGTACTGAGCCTACTGATGTTGGCCCAGCTATCGGCCCCATTGCTTAGCCAATCGTTGTCGTCCCCTCCCCTCCCGCACGATCCCGAACACGCGGAAAGGGCTCGTCATTGGTGCGGTATCCATCTTTCTCGAAACGAACTTGTTGCCGCGCTGTCTGACTGCGACTACGCGGTCGCCCGCGATCCGAAGGACTCTGCTGCACTCTCCAATCGCGGTTCTGTGTGGCTTGCGGCCAACGAACCGTCGCGGGCGCTGCGCGACTTTGACGCCGCAATCAAGTTGTCGCCGCACGATCCGGAACTCCACTTCAACCGGGCGATCGCGCATGGCCGCCTGGGCAATGGCGAACGTGCGATCGCGGACTACACCGAGGCTATCCGGCTGAACCCAGATTTCTCGATCGCCTATCACAACCGCGGCGTCGAGTTCGAGCAGCGTGGAAGACTTGACGACGCCCGAGCCGACTTCGAGCACGCGCTGAGAATCAGCCCCGACCTGGCGCCTGCGCGTCAAGACACCCGAGCAAGTTGGAAAGTGCACGCATCACTTGAAAGGCAAATATGAGCGCCCTGAATCCCCTGCTGTCGAAGGTCTTCCAAGGACCATTGGATCTCAACCGACCAGTACTTGGCCGCGTTTTCTTCCTCTTCGAGTATGCGAGGATGTACGTCGAGGAGTGGATTGAGGCCTTTGATGCCCGCTTCGGGACCGATACGTCAGCACCCGTTTTCGAGCGTGAGCAGAAGTCATCGGTGCACTTCTATGTTCCAACAACCGCTTCGCTCATCTACGAAATCCTTGCGTCACTTGCCATGGTTCCAAACAAGTTCACGTTCGTCGATATGGATCAGGTAAGGGCCGCGCACTCCTCGTCGCGTCCGAGTTTCCGTTTGCCAAGATTGTCGGGATCGAGCTTTCGGAGCAGCTCCATCGCATCGCCGAGAATAATGTCCTGCTCTATAAACCTGCTTCCCAGCAATGCGATGCCTTCGATCTGAGGCGTATGGATGTGCTCGACTATGATCACGAGGGCGGGCCTCTTGTACTGTTTCTCTTCGACCCATTCGGGCGAGAGATATTCAAGGAGGTGGTTGCGTCGCTCGATGCATCACTAAGGGCAACCCCGCGCGAAGCATATGTCGTCTACGTGTACCCGCAGTACGAGGATTTGTTGCAAAACTCCCCAGCTCTTCGCAAGATGAGGGAGGGTGGGACCCGGTGGCGCCCCTGGAGCCGGTACGTGGTCTACGCGTCGGCGGATGTTCAGGTCGCATAGTCCGCTAACCGCTAAGCGGTGTTGTCATGTTGCCGTTCACCACTGATCAGTTCTTCCAGCTGTTCGAGAGCTATAACCGAACGATCTGGCCGGTGCACATCGTGGGCTATGGCTTGGCAGGTTTTGTCCTGTGGGCAATATTGACGAACCGCTACTGGAACTGGCGGGCTGCGTCGGGCGTCCTATCTCTCCTGTGGCTTTGGAATGGGATCGCCTACCATCTCGCCTTCTTCACATCGATCAACCCAGTTGCCTATGGGTTTGCGATCCTCTTCGTTGCACAGGGACTGCTGTTCTTTGCGAGCGCGTTGAGCGAACGTGGTCCCTACTTCGTCGTTGGCAAGGACTGGCGCACGGCGATCGCGCTCGCAACCATCACATACGCGCTCATCATCTATGGTGTTCTGGGCAGTCTGGCCGGACACGGCTGGCCCCGTGCTCCCGTGTTTGGTGTTGCGCCATGCCCAACGACGATCTTTACGTTTGGGGTTCTCATGTTGGCGGGGCCGTCGGTGCCCGGTTGGCTCGCCGCTTTTCCCATCGTGTGGGCTCTCATCGGCTCGACCGCCGCGGTCCTGCTTGGGGTGCCTGAGGACCTTGGTCTGCTTGTGTCCGCCAGCATCTTCCTGGCGACGAGCAGGCGTCGCCTCAACTGAACAAGCAGGGGCATCGGCTTAGGGACTAGCGGTCAGGGGACACCGGCACCACGCCCTCCCGACCCATCTCGACATATGCATGATGTCCGCTCTCGGACGAACAGCGGAGTTTGCAGAAAGCCGATTCTGACACCGAATTCGATCCGCGATCGACTTCTTCACCCTCGGCGCCAGGATCGGACAATTTCGCTATCGTCGAGCATAAAACGAAGCAGTGGTTTGCGCCGCCATTCGTCGGCGCACAGAGTACGATTGCAGATCGGGGGCTGAGCAAAGCAGGTTCAGAGCTTTACGTGGTTGAGTCGAAGGGCATTACCAATGACGCTCACCGAAGAGAGCGCCATCGCGGCTGCCGCTATGATCGGCGAGAGCAATATCCCGAAGAAGGGATAGAGCGCGCCAGCCGCGACCGGCACGCCTGCGCCATCGTCGCCGCCGAAAGATGCCGCGCCCTGACAATGCCGTTGAGATCGCCTTTCAACAACGTTACTCCTGCGCTTTCCATCGCGACATCGGTACCGGTCCCCATGGCAATCCCAACATCCGCAGCCGCCAAGGCCGGAGCGTCGTTGACACCATCGCCTGCCATCGCCACGGCCCTGCCTTGAGCCCGGAATCGCTCGACGATCTTGCTCTTGTCCTCTGGCAACACCTCCGCCTCAACCTCGGTGATGCCAAGCTTGGCGGCTACGGCCTGCGCCGTCGTATTGTTGTCCCCGGTCAGCATGACCACGCGAATGCCAGCTGCTTGCAGCGCGGCAATGGCCGATGGCGTGGTCGCTTTGATCGGGTCGGCGATCGCGATGATGCCGGCCACCTTGCCGTCGATCGCTACGAAGATCGCTGTGGCGCCTTCTTTACGCATCTCATCGGCCGCAGGCGCCAAACTCGCGGTATCGATGCCGCCCTCCGTCATGATCCGCTGATTGCCGATGACAAGGTTGCGCCCTTCAACCGTGCCAACAACACCCTTGCCAATTGGCGAATCGAAGCTCTCAGGTTGAGAGAGTGAGAGGCCCCGCTCGTTCGCCGAACGCACGATCGCTGCCGCTAATGGGTGCTCGCTCGACCGCTCAAGGCTGGCTGTCAGTCTAAGTAGCTCGATCTCATCGATACCAGGAGCTGTCCTGATCGCCACTACGCTCGGCTTGCCCTCGGTCAGCGTGCCGGTCTTATCAACGACAAGCGTGTCAATCTTCTCCATCCGCTCGAGCGCCTCGGCGTTCTTTATGAGAACACCGGACTGAGCACCCCGTCCCACGCCGACCATAATCGACATAGGCGTTGCGAGGCCTAGGGCACACGGGCACGCGATGATCAGCACTGACACGGCTGCGATCAGACCGAACGTCACCCGAGGTTCCGGCCCCCAGATCGACCAGGCGGCAAATGCGATCAGCGAGACGAGGATCACAGTCGGCACGAACCAACCCGAGACCTGATCGGCGAGCCGTTGAATGGGAGCACGGCTTCGCTGCGCCTGAGCGACCATTTGCACGATCTGAGCGAGCACTGTATCGCGGCCAACTTTGTCGGCACGCATCACGAAACCGCCGGACTGGTTCATGGTGCCGCCGATCACCTTCTCGCCGGCAGTCTTGGTCACGGGCATGGACTCACCCGTCACCATGGACTCGTCGATAGCGCTGCGGCCTTCCAGGATCTCTCCGTCCACGGGTACTCGTTCGCCGGGCCGCACCCGCAACTGCTCGCCGGCAGCCACTTCTTCGAGGCTTACGTCCTCATCTGTCCCGTCAGCTTTGATCCGACGCGCTATCTTTGGCGACAGGTCGAGTAGGGCTTTGATCGCACCACTCGTCTTCTCGCGCGCCCTCAGCTCCAGCACCTGTCCGAGCAGCACGAGCACGGTGATGACAGCGGCCGCCTCGAAGTAGATCGCGACGGAGCCGTCATGCCCACGCATCGACGGGGGGAACACGTCCGGCCATACGGTGCCAACGACGCTGTAGATCCAAGCCACGCCTGTGCCCATGGCAATGAGCGTGAACATATTGAGGTTGCGTGTCCTGAGAGAGGCCCAGCCACGCTCGAAGAATGGCCACCCTGCCCACAGAACCACCGGCGTTGCGAGAGCGAGCTGAATCCAGTTCGACTTCTGCTGACCGAGCCACTGGTGGAGACCCGTTAGGTGTCCCCCCATCTCAAGAGCGAACACGGGCAGTGTGAGCGCGAGCCCAATCCAGAAGCGGCGCGTCATGTCAGCCAATTCGGGATTGGGTGTGGAGTCTGCGGTGACCATCTCTGGCTCTAGCGCCATGCCGCAGATCGGGCACGAGCCGGGACCTTCCTGTCGGATTTCGGGATGCATCGGACACGTGTAGATAGTACCGGCAGGGACAGGCACGGCAGGCTTGAGCCCTGGCTCTAGGTACTTTGCGGGCTCCGCGATGAATTTCTCCCGACACTTGGCTGAGCAAAAGTAATAGGGATGGCCGTTGTGCTGATGCCGGTGCTTCGCCGTATGCGGGTCCACTGTCATGCCGCAGACGGGATCTTTCACAATGTGATCGGTGGCAGCGTGCGACGTGTGATCGCGTTGATGGTCGTGGGTGTGTGACTCGTGCTCTGCCATGGCAGACCTCCTAGTCCATCGTTCCGGTCGCAATCCACCTTATACCAGGTGGGGGTATATTGTTTGACACGTATACCCCGCCCGGGTATATGTCAACTATGCAAACCACCGACAAGTCGGCTCGCCTGAAGCGCCTCAATCGGATCGAGGGCCAGGTTCGCGGTCTCGCCCGCATGGTAGACGAAGATCGCTACTGCATTGACATCGTCACGCAGATCGCAGCCGTACGGGCGGCGCTGCGGCGCGTTGAGGAGCAGGTCCTTCAGGAGCACATTGGACACTGTGTGGAGAAAGCCATCACATCTGGTCGCCCTGATGAGCAGCGAAAGGTCATTGAAGAGTTGATGGAGTTGCTCGGGCGGGCCTCGAAGTGAGTTTGCCGGTCGATGACCGGGTAGGAGGATACAATGCACAAAACAGACTTGTCGCTCGGCCGGCGCGCTTTCGTTGGCTTCATGGCTGCGGGTACGATCATATCAATTGCACCCCTGGCCTTCGCGAAGGCGTCGCACTCGATCACCGTTTGGAAGGATCCCAACTGCGGATGCTGTCTCAGTTGGGTGGAACATCTGCGTCGCAACGGGTTCGTCGCGACGGTCATTGAGAGCACAGATGTCCAGACCATCAAGTCGCAACGGGGCGTCCCGATGGAACTCGCCTCGTGTCATACGGCGGAGATTGCCGGGTACACGATCGAGGGCCATGTCCCCGCCGGCGCCATTCTGCGATTGCTCTCTGAAAAGCCAGCTGCGCGAGGCCTCGCGGTGCCAGGCATGCCGAGCGGCTCTCCAGGCATGGAAGGCGGCACACCGGAAGCTTACGATGTCATTATCTTCGGTCCGTCTGCGCCGACTCGATTTGAGCGCTACCTCGGCCTTCAGCGTTTGTGAGGCAATGATCCGCCTCTCAGAGACCTGAAACAACCTGCTGCAATTGATCTTTCACGTCGCCTGCTATCGCCGCTAATTTCGGGTTCTTGACAGCCATCATAGAGGCGACCGGATCGACAGCGGAGACCTCGACCATTCCTTTGCTGATTTCCTGCACGACCACATTGCAGGGCAGCATCGTTCCGATCGCGTCCTCGATCTGCAGTGCCTTATGAGCGAAATCGGGGTTGCAAGCTCCCAGGATTGTATAGGGTCGGAATTCGACGTTGAGCTTCTTCTTCATCGTTGCCTGCACGTCGATTGTCGTCAGGACGCCGAAACCCTTCGCTGCCAAGGCATCCGTCACATGTTGGATCGCCTTGTCGAACGGCATCTCAAGTATCTTGCTGAAATAGTAAGCCACACTCGCCTCCACTATCTGCGGCGCCGAACATAGCGTCACATTCACACTGCTTCCCACATCGTTGAATTCCGGTTGGCCAAACGAGCCGGATGCCATCACATTGCGCCGCAGTCGACACCGATTAAAGCTTCTCAGTTGCCGGCTTAACGGCCTTCATGGATTCGACCATCGCCTCCATGCTCTTAATGCGAATATCCATCCGTTCGATGGCGCCACCTTTGTCCATGGCATCCATCATGCTCGTGCGCATTCCCTGCATGACGTCCGCGCGGGCCTTGATTGCATCTGCGTAGGCCTTCCAGACATCGGCTTGAGCGTCAGTGATCTTCAGCTCGCCCTTCAGGTGAGTGAGACGGTTTTCAGCTATCGCGCCCATCATCTCCTGGTTGCCCGCCATCCTGCCTTGACCCATCGGGCCTTGACCCATCGGGCCTTGTCCCATCATGCCTTGACCCATCATGCCCATCATTGGGCAGCCGCCACCTGCCATGCCCATCATGCGCCCTGCTTGGGACTGGGCGAATGAAAGATCGACAGCGATTACGCTCATTGCAAGCGCCAGCGCGACAGTAGCGAATGACTTCTTCATGGCGCACTCCTATGCATCGAATAGATATCGGGCGTGAGCACCCGGACCCAACCGTTACCTCGACATTTATTCTCTCAAGCAGGCGGCTGCCAGGATCGGAAAATACCTAGATTCGTCGCCCCATCATTTTGAGACCGGCCTTCCCGCAGCCACGGCTTCGGCGTCACTTGATGGCGCAAATGGGTAGATTCCGAGGCTTCTGAAGCCACGCTGTCGTCTAAGCTGCCGATCAGGCTTATGATCATGACCTAGATGGAGGATGACATGATGCACGATGGCTGGATGAATTGGGGCGAAGGTGGCTGGAGCGGCATGTGGTTCGGTCCGCTGTTCATCGCTGGAGTGCTCTTCCTTGCGGTGGCGCTGCTCTTCGTCGTCAGGCGCCGAAGAAGTGGCGGTTCGACTGGGACAACGAATTCTACTCGGACGCCGCGCCAGATCCTCGACGAGCGTTTTGCGCGGGGCGAAATCAATCGAGAGGAATTTGAACAGCGCCGCAAGGCAGTCGAAACGTAATCCATCAGTCCGCATTTATCACGCCTTTCCAGAGAATGACCCGATTCGCTGCGCCCGCCCAAGGCGGGCTGCGCGCATGTTGCCATCTCCACGGGCTCTGGCCGTCGCGCGGCGTCATCCCGCCTTCCGCTGGGACAACACGATGCTTGTGTATCAATCGAGGGACGCAATTACCGGCACCTACCGGGCCCTGCAAGAAGCACATGGTCCGCCACCTCGCCGAGTTCGAGTGGCGCTTCAATCATCGCTTCGATCTTCCATGATCCCCGGCCTCGGCCGCGCCGCCGTGACCACAAAACCGCAACCCTACTGGTGGCTCAAGATGGCGGACTATGGTGTGTAATCAGGAACACCGGAGCGAACCCGCCCCCGGGAGTTCTGAAATTCGTGGTCTGGCCCTGATAGAGGCGCGCGGCCACCAAAAGCACATGACCGTCATAGGTATAGAGGCGAACGTCCATCTTGCGTGCCTGGAGTGCGTCGTCGATCTTGATCATGCGCTCGCTCGGCCGAACTAGGGTCTGGGCAACGTAGTCGCCTCGCTCGATTTCTGCCCAGACGCCTTTCGTCACCTTGTCGCCGCGGTACACCGCTTTTCCGCCATGTCCGCCCGTCGGTTTGAAAAACAGGCCCTTGCGCGCCTTCCACAGTTCGTCGGCGGTTTCGGGAGTGACAAGGACAGTGCGTGGGACGGATCTAAGCTGGACAAGGAGTTTTGGGTGCACGCCCCAAGCCTCGAGCGTCGGCGGATCGGAGAGGAGCGAAAGGTTACGCTTGTCGGCGAGCAGGGCGTGATTGTGCGGATTCGGCGTTACGACCACCGCACCATCGCGATAAGCCTCTCGCAGCGCCTTATGCTTGGGCTGACCAAACGCGAAATCTGTGACCCGATGAGCTGGCCGCCCTCATAGCGAAGGTGGCTGGCATCCGCGATAATCGCATCCACCCCGCGAGCGGCCAGTACTTGCCGCGCAAGCACGAACTCGGGGTAGAGATACTGATCCTCAGGACTATCGTCGATGATCGCAATCCGACGTGGAGTACCCGTTCCCCGCTGGCGCATCCATTCGTCCTGGAACATCCGAAACGCCGCGTCTTCAAACGTGTGCGGCGTCAGCGGCATGTCCATTTCGGCACAGCACACCCGCTGCGCCCTTGCAAGGAGGGCATTCAGGAATGCCCCGCCGGCGTTAGTATTGATCTCGATTAATCGGGGACCGTCTTCGCCAAGATGGAAGTCGTAGCCCATCAATGCACCCACTGGACCATGATCCTCCCTAGAAACTTCGGGCGCCCAGGAGAGGACAGCGGCCTTGTATGCAGCGAGCCGGGCCACCGTTTCGATGGCTGCCACCGCCACCTGCATCTCGGCCACCACCGTGGCTGAGAGAAACACCGGCACGCTCGAGAACAAGTGGGCCTTGGGGCGGATGAAGGTCTCGCAAAACGCTGGGTCGTTGGACTCGTGCTCAAGAGCTTCGCACAGCGACCGACGGTCGAGCGTGACGCAGAAGCAGTTCTGGTTGAGCCGTTCCGCGAGGATCTGAACTGCACCAGAGGAAGTGGGGTCTGGATCGCTCATCGATCGCAAAGCCATGGTTGCGCCCAGAGGGGACGTGCTTCAAAACCCAGGTGGTCGGCGAATATTCTCACAATCATCGCTCCCCTGCGTTTCGGTAAAATCTTGCCGATCAAATCGCAGCATTGCTTCTTGGTCCGGTCAATGCCCGTACCCGGTCAAAGTGGATCAGTTTCGGCCTCTAAACAACCAGATTCCGCGTCTCCGAACGGCGTGCAGCTGCAGAGATTTAATTGGGCTCGACCGTCGTCAGGCTATCATCGCAATGTTGATCTCTGTCAATGCAGGAGTGGCATCGAGTTGCTATTCGATCAGTCGCTCGAGGTCCGTGAGGCAAGGTTAAGGTATCGCATGTTTTACGACAGCACATGGCAGCGCAGAAAGGATCCGCGTCGTGCGACGTGGGGCTTGAGGCGCTGGCTTGTGTTGCTGCTGGTCCTTGCGATTTCAACCTCAGGTCTCGTTCATGTTCAGATGGGCGACCATGCCGCGTCCGCAGCCTCGCTTTCGCATGAGATTGCGTCTCAAGGGGCGACTGCGGAGCCGCATTGTGCCGGTGATGCAGATGAAGCCCATGGCGCCCCCTGCTGCAATGCCAGCGGCTGTTCATTTTGCGTCCCGCTGACCTCATCTGCGGCCATTACCAGGGCGACGGTCGCTGAGGTTGTGGCAGCGCTGCCTGATGAGGTTGTTCCCGGCCACTGGCCGTCCCCCGGTTTCCGCCCCCCGGCTCTCTCCGCGAACGTCTAGGTCCGACCACCTCTTTTGGTGTGTTGGGCGATTCCGATCGGCATTGACCGATTCGATCCGACACGTCCCGAAGAGAGGTTTCACATGCGATACTTGTCACGTCGCCAGTTTCTGGCATCCACCGCCACAGCCTTGGTCTCGAGTCTTGCACTAGGGCCAAGTCTTGCGTACGCACAGCAGTCGCCTGCCTCAGCACAGAAATTGAAGGGCATTGTCTATACCGCCGACGAGCACGGGAATTCCGTCAGCGCGATCGATCTTGCGTCCGGCAGGGTGCAAACCGTTCCGATCCCGATCTCCCCGCACAACGTGCAGTCCACGGCCGACGGATCGCGGCTGCTCGCTGTTGGTGGGCCCGCCGGTGACGGTCACGGCCATGGCGCCAACTCGGCACATGATCAAAAAGAAACTAAGGGCCGCCTCCTTATATTCGTTGGCAATCATCCAGCCCACGTCGTCGTTGATCGTGCAGGCCAGCGGGCCTTCGTCACCAACTCGGGTGACAACAGTGTTGCGGTCGTCAACCTGGCGCACAAGACCATCGTGCAAACGATCAAGACCGGACGGTATCCGCATGGTCTGCGCATCAGTCCGGATGGAAGTGAGTCCTATGTTGCAAATGTGGAAGACGGTAGCGTTTCGGTGATCGATACGTCGATGCTCACCGAGGTTGCCCGAATTCCAGTGGGCAAGACGCCGGTCCAGGTCGGGTTCACGCCTGACGGCAGCCGGGTCTACGTCTCTTTGCGCGATGAGAACAGCGTCTCGATCATCGATACTGAAAGTCGAACGAAGATCGGGACGATACCAGTCGGACGCGGGCCAATCCAGATCCACGCCACGCCGGATGGACGCTTCGTCTATGTTGCCAATCAGGGGACGGACGCCGAGCCTGCGGACACAGTGTCGGTCATCGAGGTAGCCAGCGATAAGGTGGTCGACACCATCAGAACCGGCAAAGGCGCGCACGGGGTTGCTGTCAGCGACGACGGTTTGCTCGTGCTTGTCAGCAACATCACTGATGGCACTGTTTCGGTCATCGATGCAGCGAAGCGGGTAGTGGTCGCAACCTTCAGAGTCGGTCGCGGGCCGGGATAGACGCTCAACATTTCGCATCGCCTAAAAGCGGAACAACAGGAGATTGATGATGAACGCGACCGCGCGTCTCGCAATTGTCCCGATGGGATTGAGCCTCGGCTCGTTCCTGGTCATCACCTATGTGCTGTGCGTGCTGTTCGGCATTCTCGTGTCCGATCGCGGAATGCATCAGTTACTGGCTCAACTACTTCCGGGCTTCACGTGGATAACTTGGCCGAGTTTCTTCCTCGGCTTATTTTGGAGCTTCGTCTACGGCTGGTACGTCGCCGTCGTGTTTGCGCCACTGTACAATTTCTTCAACGCGCGGACGGAATGACCGTTCGACGGCAAACAGGAGGCAGAACGCGTGATGAAATCATCCAGCATAGGTCACTCACAGCCAATCGTATGTCGCTGCCAGCGCTGTCTCTCGCCATGGTCTCTCTGCGGGACTGATCTGGATATGCGGAGCCGTCGGCGTACTCGCTGTAGCGACGATTCGTTTCCTGTTTGTTATCTCGACATGGACAGCGATTGCCGTGGTCCTGCTGCTCGCATGTCCGGCCGTCGTAGTCTGGGAGCTCGTCGACGACCTCAGGCAGCGGCCACCAACTCCGCGGAGCAAATGAACGCAACGTCCGTGGCCGCGCTCACAGGTGACGACCGGTCGCGCTCGAACACCAGGGTCGAAGCACGCGTGACACCGCTCGATCCTGCCGGCGTCACCCGGAGGCTTGAACGAAACAAATCGTCAGCACTGTCACCTACGACAGTTTACTTCACGATACGCACCAATGAGCTCCATAGACTTGGCTTCGATCACTCGAGGCGCATCTGCGACATTGGAAATCCCCCATGAACTCCGAACACGCTGAAAAGACCTCGTTCTGGCGCTCGCCGATCGGCCTAGTGCTGTGCGGCTTCCTTGCAATCGCTGCACTGTTCGTCGTGCTCGAACATCGAGCGCATCTACTCGGGCTATGGCCGCTGCTATTCCTGCTGGTATGCGGCGGCATGCACTTTTTCATGCATCGAGGCCACGGCGGACACGGCGCCCACGGCCGTGACGGGCAACTCCCCATAAACAAGCGAGGCGCCGATGAGCGGTGACATTCCGGCTTACGGCCTGTGGTTGCTCGTCTTCATTAACTCGGCCGTCTTTATTCTGTTCGCGTTCAGCTTCTTCAAGCCGGCAACGGCGCGGGACTGGCGCTCGTTCGGTGCCTATTCCGCTTTCATTGTGGCGCTGTTCGTGGAGATGTACGGGTTCCCGCTGACGCTCTATTTGCTTGCCGGCTGGCTCGGCAACCGCGTCCCCCAGCTCGATCCGCTGTCACATGATGCGGGCCATCTGTGGCCCGCGTTGTTCGGCTGGTCCATGAATCCGCATTGGAGCCCGTTTCATTTGCTTAGCTTCGTGTTCATCGGCGGCGGCTTTATGCTGATCGCCAAAGCGTGGCACGTGCTCTACACGGCGCAGCGCTCCGGAGAACTAGCAACCACGGGACCCTATGCCCACATCCGGCACCCGCAGTACGCGGGGTTTGCGCTGATCATCATCGGCTTTTTCCTGCAATGGCCGACCTTGGTAACAGGTCTGATGCTGCCGGTGCTACTCGTAATGTATTGGCGCCTCGCCAAACGTGAGGAACGCGAAGTCGAAGCGCAATTCGGCGAAGCTTACCGGCGCTATGCCGAGCAAGTCCCAGCCTTTGTCCCGCGGTTCTATCGGCTCGGTCCCGCATAGCTTACGCTCTGCACAGAATGCCAATTGCGATGTGACCAACCCCACTCCAAGGAGAATGAACATGAAACTCCATCTCAAGACGAGCGCACTCGCTGCCATCATGGCTGCTGCGACGATGATCCTCACTCCAGTGCTGGCGAGTGTTTCCGCTTTCGCGCAGCCTGCAACGATGACAGCACCGACTTCTGCCGCCCTGTCCGAGGCTACGATCAAGTCGCTGCAGGAGGCTTTGACCAAACAAGGCATTGCCGTGAAGGTAGACGGCATTCTCACCGACGAGACCCGCGCCGCCATTCGGAGATACCAGTCGGAACATCATCTCGCGGTTTCCGGCGAGCCCGACAAGGCAACGCTCGATAAGCTCGGCATCGCCGTCGCGGGTGCCGCTCCCGCCGGCCAAACCGCGCAAGCGCCGACAACTCCTGGGATGGGCCAGATGATGGGACCGCAGATGATGCAAGGTATGTCTCAGGGCATGATGGGTCACGGCACGATGGGACCAAGCATGATGGGTCCCCGAATGATGAGTGGCCAGATGCCGATGCAGCAGGGCATGATGATGTGCCCAATGATGGCCGGCATGATGGGTCGGCAGCCCGGCATGACGGGTCAGCAACCCGGCATGACGGAGGGCATGATGGGACAGGGCCGCGGCGCCATCGGTCTTGGTGTCGTCACGCCGAGCACGACCGTGTCGATTGAAGATGTGCGTGAGCATTTCGACCGGCTTCTCCAAGCGCAGGGCAATCCGCGCGTGAAAGTCGGCACGGTCAAGGATGTCGACAAGGATTCGATCGTCGCCGAGATCGTTACGGCGGACGGCTCGCTGGCGGATCGCTTCAGCGTCAACCGGCGATCCGGCGTAATTCAACGCGCGCAGTAGAGCTTGCCAGCCGATAAAGCAGACAGCTCTTCGGAACACCGCTTGTCACACACGTGGGCGCCATCCTCGGGCTATCGCGCGCCCCTTATCGAGAGATGGTGCAGAACCTCATCTGGGGGACGACCTAAAACGCGATCGCCGTGCCGATGGCGACCGGCATTACCTGTGGCACTGGCTTCATGATGACGCCCGCCGTGGCCGCCGTCTTCATGTCGGCCAGCACCGTCATCGTCGCCATCAACGCGCAATTCCTGCGCTCCTAAAGGAGGCACATATGACAGTGATCAACGAACAACCGAGTGCTGCGTCGTGCGGTTGATCCTTCCACTGCCGGGAAACGAGGCCTTAGCGCGGCGTCTGGCCGACGCAGGACGCTGGGAGCTCGGCGAGTTGCAGACCCGCCGCTTTCCCGACGGCGAGACCTATGTTCGCATCCTCTCGGAGGTGAAGGACAAAGCCGTCGACTTGGTCTGCACGCTGGGCCAACCCGATGACGGCTTCCTGCGCCTGATCTTTGTTGCCGACGCCGCCCGCGTGCTCGGGGCGCGCGAGGTGACGCTTATCGCGCCTTACCTTTCCTATATGCGGCAGGACCGCCGTTTTCAGCCGGGAGAGGCGGTGACCTCAAGGAGCTTCGCGCGGCTTGTCTCATCTAGCTTCGACCGGCTGGTGACGGTCGATCCGCACCTGCACCGGTATCCTGCACTCTCCGCGCTCTACACGATCCCTGCTGAGGCGTTACACGCGGCGCCTCTCCTTGCAGACTGGATTGCCGCAGAGGTCGATCAGCCGGTGATCGTCGGCCCGGACGAGGAGAGCGAGCAATGGGTGTCGGCGATCGCCAGTCGCATCGGCGCCCCTCATGCCGTGCTACGCAAGGTCCGGCACGGCGACCGCAATGTCGATGTCGAATTCCCAGACCTTTCGCAGTGGAAGGCCCGCTATCCGGTCCTCGTCGACGATATCGCTTCGTCGGGTCACACGCTGATTGAAGCCGCTCGAAAACTGCCGCTCCTTGGCTTCCGGCGACCAGTTTGCGCGGTTGTCCACGGGGTGTTCGCGGAGGATTCCTATGAGCGACTAAAGTTGTTCGCCGACCGGATCGTCTCAAGCGATTCAATATCACATGAGAGCAACGCCATCCAGCTTGCGCCGCTGATCGTTGCGGCGATCGCATCAGCCGAGATGGCTCGAGAGGACATCGTTCGGCATCGCCGTCTACTCGAGCCTGGCGACGAAGTTAGCGGCGTTGAGTGAGGGGCCTACAATGATGGCGCGCCCAGTCAGGCACCCAATCAACACTGAAGTCGACCAGGAGGCAGACATGCTCAAACTCACGTCCCTCGGCGGTGCTGGCACTGTCACCGGTTCGAAACATCTGCTGACGCGGGATGGCAAGCGCATCCTGATCGACTGCGGCCTGTTCCAGGGCCTCAAGAATCTACGCGAGCTGAACTGGACGCCTTTGCCCGTTAAACCTTCGAGCATTGACGCTGTCGTCTTGACCCACGCGCATCTGGATCATTCCGGTTATTTGCCGAAGCTCGTGAGGGACGGCTTTCGTGGCAACATCTTCGCAACCGACGCGACCCGCGATGTTGCAGAACTGATCCTGAAGGACAGCGGTCACCTCCAAGAGAAGGATGCTGAATATGCCAACAGGAAAGGCTTCTCCAAGCACAAGCCCGCCCTGCCTCTCTACGGCATTCACGATGCGGAACGCGCGCTCGAACACTTCTCGGCCGTTCCGTTCGCCAAGCCGGTCCAGCTTCCCGGAGGGGCAATCCTGATGTTCAGGCGTGCTGGCCATATCCTCGGTGCTGCCACCGCCGATATCGAATGGGGCGGCAAGCGGATTGTCTTTTCCGGTGATCTTGGCCGTTACGGAGATCCCATGATGCTTGATCCGGAGCCTGTTCCCGAGGCCGACTACATCATCATTGAATCCACTTACGGCAATCGCATCCACGAACCGGGCGATCCAACCGAGATGCTAGGTTCTATAATCGAGCGCACGGTTCGGCGCGGCGGGACCGTGGTGATCCCAGCCTTCGCCGTCGGCCGGGCTCAGTCGCTGCTTTATCATCTCTGGAAGTTGAGGTCTGCGGGCCGACTTTCAAACATTCCAATCTACCTCGACAGCCCCATGGCGATTAGCGCGACGGACCTGCTCCACGCCCATCGCGACGATCATCGGCTTCCGCCGGATGATTGCGACACAATCTGCGGGATCGCCAAATACACAAGGGACGTCGAAGGGTCAAAAGCAATAACCGCGAGTTCCTATCCTAAGGTGGTGATCTCAGCCAGCGGCATGGCAACCGGTGGCCGCGTTCTCCACCACCTCAAAGCATATGCACCCGATCGAAGAAACACTATCCTGTTCTCCGGTTTTCAGGCTGCGGGAACCCGCGGACGCGCCATGCTGGAGGGGGCCCGCGAGATCAAGATCCACGGGCAGTGGATACCGGTTTTGGCAGAGGTTGCCGATCTGCCCGCGCTCTCGGCGCACGCGGACTCTAATGAGTTGCTGCGCTGGCTTTCCGGCTTCCGTCAGGCGCCTGCGCACACCTTCATCGTTCATGGGGAGGCTTCAGCCGCTGAGGCGCTGCGCGTCCGCATCGACAAGGACCTCGGATGGAATGCGACCGTTCCTCGCCAAGATCAGGCGTTCGACCTATGAATCAAGGTGACACCTCGACAGAATTCCCCACCCCACCGCCACTCCGCGCCAAACGTCTCCGGCTGCACACACAACACCAGCCGGTTGTTATCATGCGGACCGACTGCCATGTCTGCCGATCGGAAGGTCTTGCTTCCAGATCGCAAGTCCTGGTGTCGAGCGGTGGCCGGGAGGTGCAAGCAACCCTGTTCCAGATTGAAGGGGACGATCTGCTCGCCATCGACCAGATTGCCCTTACGGAAACCGCTTGGCAGATCCTACGGCTCGAAGAGGACGCGGCGGTCGCCGTCACGCATGCACCCACACTCGAATCCCTCGCAAGTGTCCGCCGGAAGATCTACGGCAACCGGCTCGACTCGCACGCCGTTGAGTCGATCGTCAAGGACGTCGCCGCACGCCGCTATACTGATGTACATTTGGCGGCCTTCCTGACGGCGAGCGCCGCGCTTCCTCTCGACGAGCAGGAGACCGTCGATCTGACCGGGGCCATGGTCGAGGTCGGCGAGCGCTTGCGCTGGGATTCCCCGATCGTGATGGACAAGCACTGTATCGGCGGGCTCCCTGGCAACCGTACCACCCCGATCGTCGTCGCGATTGTTGCAGCCCACGGGCTCGTTATCCCCAAAACCTCGTCGCGTGCGATCACCTCGCCGGCAGGCACAGCGGATGCGATGGAGACGCTCGCTCCGGTCGACTTGGACATCTCGACGCTCAGACGCGTGGTGGAAGCCGAAGGCGGCTGCATCGCCTGGGGTGGGGCGATGCACCTGAGCCCGGCTGACGACATTTTCATCCGCATAGAGCGCGAGCTTGATGTCGATACCGAAGGGCAGCTCATCGCGTCTGTTTTGTCGAAGAAGATTGCGGCCGGTTCGACGCACGTCGTGATCGATATTCCGGTCGGTCCCACCGCCAAAGTCCGCAGCGAGGCGTCTGCGCGTCACTTTGCGGAACGAATCAGCGCTGTCGCGTCGCACTTCGGACTGTTGGCTACATGCCTCTTGACCGACGGATCGCAACCGGTCGGTCGCGGAATAGGCCCGGCCCTGGAGGCGCTCGACGTACTTGCTGTGCTCCAAGACGCACCGGGCGCACCCGACGATTTGCGCAGACGCGCGGCGACACTGGCTGGGGCTGCCTTGGAGATCGGCGGGAAGGTCGCCAGCGGGGAAGGAACCACTGCGGCGCTTGCGAGCCTTGCGAACGGGCGAGCGTGGCAGAAGTTCCAGGCCATATGCGAGGCCCAGGGTGGGCTACGCAATCCCCCGAACGCATCCAATGTGCACCCGCTGATCTCGCCGCGTGCCGGACGTATCGTTCATATCAACAATCGCAAGCTCGGGAGGCTCGCCAAGCTCGCGGGCGCACCGGAGGCCAAGGCTGCAGGCGTCTTCATGAATGTGAGCCTCGGGCAGGAGATCGACAAAGGCCAAGTGATGCTCGACATCCACGCCGAGACCTCGGGCGAACTGGCTTATGCATTGGAATACGCGCAAAGAAGTCAAGACATCATCGAAGTCGAGTTTTCGTCGTGACGGTCTCAATCGACCGCGCCAGGCGTCGGAGCGCCGGCTGACTTCCACCAGATTGGCGTGAACAATGCCGATTCGAGCGTGTCGGACCGGCGCCGGACGACCTGATCGGCCTAGTAGCATCTTCCACTGACGTGGTACGAGTTTCCGCCGCGACACAGGAGAGACTGCTCTCAGCGCTGATCGCGGTCGCGTGTGGCAGCACGCCCATCTATTGCGCCGTCCAGACAGCATGATCGAAGTGGCGACAGACGGTTCGGTCTATACGTGTATGCTCGGCTGCGGCCTGCTTCGCACAGAGGAGCCGGCTCTCAACTGGCGGACCTCCAGCAACGATTTCGAGGACCGTTACCTGCTGCATTCCGCCCACGGGCGCTGCGGAAGGCCGCCGATATTCACGGCTTGTTACTCGGGGAGTTTCGGGTACGCTGGTTTACACGGCGAGATGTCTCCGAAACGGAATGATCTTGATTGGGGCGTCGGACAATGGAGGCGAAAATGCGCACATCTGATGTGATGACCTTTGGCGCGGCCAGTATCAGTTCGACGGCGCCGATTGAGGTGGCGCAACGCCTGTTGGTCAGATGCCGCATCAGCGCACTACCCGCGGTGGATGGAAATGGAAATCTCATCTGCATGATCACGGGCCGGGACCTGCTGCGCCCCAGAGAGGGGGCTTCCAGTCAGAATCGCCAGAAATGGCAGGAATTTCTGCTCGGTTCGAGGAACTGGGACGATCGAGCTGGATCAGCGCGGCTCGTGTGTATCGCCGACGTGATGACGTCCGACGTATTGATCGACAGCCAGGACCCACCGAATGTCGAAACCGCCACCATGATGGGGAGGCGTGGCGTCAAGAGAATTCCTGTCGTCAAGGAAGGCAAAACAAGAGGGATCGTTAGACGTGCCGGCTTCCTCCGCGGACTAGCTCGGGAAGCAGAGGAGATGCCTTCGGAGAGTGTAGAAATTCGTGAATTACGCCAACGTGTCATCCTTGCGCCGTCGCAGAAGGCGCAGACTGGCTGGCGTTCGATGAACGTCGCGGTTCGTGGCGGATCAGTCGTGTTGCGCGGTGCGCTGACGGACAAGGATGCGGCCGCTCGGCTAATTTCAGCGGCGCGTGGCGTAGCGGGCGTCAAGCAGGTAGAGGACCGCCTGATCATTATTGGTCGTCGTCGTCACGAAAGTAGTGGCCCCTGCCCTACTCAGCACTGACAACCCCGGAGGTCAACGGAGGCGGGGTCTCGATGAGCAGCAACCTGGCTCTCGTGGGTGACATCGGTGCGACCAACGCCCGGCTTGCGATGATTCGCTCCGACGGAACCATCAGCGCGCCTCGCGTGTATGATTCACAAGCTGATTCGGATATCGCGAAGGCGATTCTGAGCTTTTTGGCAGAGGAGCGTCCGACTGGCAAGCCAGATGACGGGGTGTTGGCTATCGCCGCCGTTGTATCCGGTAACGAAGTGCGAATGATCAACCATCCTTGGCATTTCTTGATCGAGGACTTGCGGATACGTCTTGGTTTACGCGAACTTCACATCATCAACGATTTTGCTGCCAACGCCCTCGCCATATCGGAACTTGGTGAGAGCGATATTGTCGAGGTCGGCTCTGGTTCGGGCGTCATCGACGCGCCCATCGGCGTGGTTGGCCCCGGCACAGGTTTGGGTATCGAGAGCGAGGGCGGTCATGTCACCATGCCGGCGGCGACATCGCGCGAAGCGGAAGTTTTGGATCTCATGCGTCGTCGTTATGATCATGTTTCTGCCGAGCGGGTACTCTCGGGTCAAGGCCTCGTCAATTTGTACGAAGCCCTTTGCGAGCTCGAGAACCTATCATCTGCATCGTTCACGCCGGCGCAGATTACAGACGCACAGATCTGGCGGGAGGACCCACGGACGCAGGAGGCGACCGGCATGTTTTGCGCAATGCTGGGTACGGTTGCGGGCAACCTCGCCCTCACGCTCGGTGCGCGTGGCGGCGTCTATATTACTGGAGGTATCGTTCCGAAGCTCGGTCGGGTTTTCTTCGAGTCTGATTTCCGAACGCGCTTCCAAGCGAAGGGGCGGTTTCTGAACTATCTTGAGGCCATTCCGACTTACGTCATCACGCGGCCGGTGCCGGCGCTGTTGGGGGCGGCGAGGTATCTTCGGCAGCTATGAGATCGCCGAGAACTGCAAACTGAAAGCTCGCGCACCGACAAGATCGCTTCGTCTCGCCGGAACCTACGCTCACGGAAGGAGAATGGCGAAAGTGAATCGAGACACTTCAACGCCTGCCGGAGCCGCCGCTGCCGGATGGCTCGGCGATTCCCGAAACGCCGAGCGACTACGCTGTCATGAGGGATCAGGCTCGCGCATGTGCCGTTTTGAATGGCGGGCGTCGTTCCACAGGCGAATGACCGGCTCATCCAGGTTGTGGTGATAGCCAAGAATACTCAGCGAAGACGTCGAGAGATAAAGGTATCGGGCATCTGCCGCCGGTAGGCCGAGCCAGCGGGCAGTGAAGACGCGCAGGATGTCGCGATGCGCGAAGACGAGCACGTTGCCCTCCAGCGCCCGGATTCGATCGATGACGCGCTCCGCGCGCACGCTCACTGCTTGCAGCGTTTCCCCGTCCGGGCAGCCGTCCTGGAACAAACGCCACTGTGGTCGCTCGGCCTGGATCTCCGCTGTGCGCCGGCCTTCGTACGCGCCGTAGTCCCATTCCAGCAAATCGGGATCGAGCTGGGCGCAGTCGTCGAAACCCGCCAATACTGCCGTCCGCCGTGCGCGTTGCAACGGGCTGGTAAGCACTTGGACGAGGCTCAAGCCCTGCAACTGCGTACCCAGCTCTTGCGCATCTCGCTCGCCTCGATCGGTCAGCGGGATGTCGGCGCGGCCGGTCGCCTGCCTGCTAAGGCTCCAGGCGGTCTCGCCATGCCGGACAAGATAGACCTCTGGAAGGATGCCGCCGCTCATGTGCACTTGGAGCTGTTGGGCCCCACTCCATTCGCTCCCCATCTCCAATCGCGAATCTCCGGCATGTCCTCGCCGTGTTGCCGGATGTAGCGCTTGTGATCGATAAGTTTGTCGCGGATGATTTGGGTGAGGTGGGCGGCGCGTGTACCCAGACTTGGCACCCGATCGATAACGTCCTTGGCCAGATGGAACCGATCGAGGTCGTTGAGCACCACCATATCGAAAGGAGTCGTAGTCGTTCCCTCTTCCTTGAAGCCACGAACGTGCAGATTGTGATGGTTGGTTCGTCGATAGGTCAGCTTATGAATTAGCAAGGGATACCCGTGGTAGGCGAAGATTATGGGCTTGTCCTTGGTGAACAGAACATCGAAATCCTTGTCGCTTAGCCCGTGGGGATGCTCACTCTGTGGGTAGAGCGTCAACAGATCCACCACGTTGATGACGCGAATCTTGAGTGACGGGAAATGCTGCCGCAGGATATCCACTGCGGCCAGAGTCTCCATGGTCGGCACATCGCCGGCGCAGGCCATCACAACGTCAGGCTCGCTGCCTTCATCGTTGCTGGCCCATTCCCAGATGCCCAGCCCGGCGGTACAGTGCTTGATGGCTGCGTCCATATCGAGCCACTGCGGCGCCGACTGCTTGCCGGCGACAACGACATTCACGTAATTGCGGCTACGCAGGCAGTGGTCCGTCACGGAGAGCAGGGTATTGGCGTCGGGAGGAAGATAGACGCGGATAACCTCCGCCTTTTTGCTCATAACGTGGTCGATAAAACCAGGGTCTTGATGGCTGAAACCGTTGTGGTCTTGCCGCCATACGTGAGACGATAGCAGGTAGTTCAGAGAAGCAATCGGCCGTCGCCAAGGAACGTGGTTCGCCACGTCGAGCCACTTGGCATGTTGGTTGAACATCGAATCTATTATGTGGATGAAGGCCTCGTAACATGAGAAAAACCCGTGACGGCCTGTGAGCAGATACCCTTCGAGCCATCCTTCGCATTGGTGCTCGCTCAGTACTTCCATCACCCGGCCATCCGGAGCGATGTGGTTGTCGCCCGAAACGATTTCTGCGGTCGAGCAGCGGTTCGTCACCTCGAAAACCGCGCCCCAGCGGTTCGACGCGGTTTCGTCGGGGCTGAAAACGCGGAAAGTCTCGGGATTCAGCTTCACCACGTCGCGGATGAGTTCGCCCTGGACGCGCGTGGCTTCGGCGCTAACGCCGCCCGGCACAGGTATCTTCACCGCATAATCGCGGAAATCCGGCAGGCGCAAGTCACGCAGCAGGAGTCCGCCGTTAGCGTGCGGGTTGGCGCCCATACGGCGCGTGCCACTTGGGGCCAATTGAGCGAGTTCGGGACGGAGCCTGCCGGTTTCATCGAACAGTTCGCGCGGGCGATAGCTCTCTAGCCACTCTTCCAGAATCTTCACGTGCCCCGGGCGACTCATGTCGCCCATCGGTACCTGGTGCGAGCGATAAGTGCCCTCGGTCGGTCTGCCATCGACTTCCTTCGGGCCTGTCCAGCCCTTCGGTGAGCGCAGGATGATCATGGGCCAGAGCGGACGCTGCTTGAATCCATTGGCGCGGGCGTCTTGTTGGATGTGTTGGATGCTTTCGATCACGGTGTCGAGCGTCGCAGCCATGAGCTGATGCATGTCAATCGGGTCGTCGCCTTCGACGAAGTATGGAGTGTAGCCGTAGCCGCGGAACAGTGATTCGAGCTCGTCACGGGGAATTCGGGCAAGCACGGTGGGGCCGGCAATCTTGTAGCCGTTCAAATGCAGGATCGGCAGGACCGCGCCGTCGTGCACCGGATTAAGGAATTTGTTCGAGTGCCAGCTGGTGGCGAGTGGGGCAGTTTCCGCCTCGCCATCGCCCACCACACAAGCCACAAGTAGATCGGGATTGTCGAAGGCGGCGCCGTACGCGTGCGACAGGCAATAGCCGAGTTCACCGCCTTCATTGATGGAGCCCGGCGTTTCCGCCGCGACGTGACTCGGGATGCCGCCGGGAAACGAAAACTGCGTGAACAGCTTTTTCATCCCCTGTTCGTCCTGCGAGATGTTCGGGTAGAGCTCGCTGTAAGTACCCTCAAGATAGGTGTTGGCCACGAGGCCCGGGCCGCCGTGCCCGGGGCCGGTGACATAGATCACGTCGAGGTCACGCTCGCGGATGACGCGGTTCAAATGCACATAGATGAAGTTTAACCCCGGGGTGGTGCCCCAGTGGCCCAGCAGCCGCGGCTTTACGTGCTCAATCTTCAAGGGAATTTTGAGTAGCGGGTTATCGTACAGATAGATCTGCCCGACCGAGAGATAGTTGGCTGCACGCCAATAGGCGTGCATCTTCTTGATGAGCTCCGACGAGAGCGTCTTGTTCATGGTCCTATTCCTCGGAATGATCACGCTGGCTGGCTGGAGTGCCAGCAAGTATTCTGAAAACGGCCTTTGCGATGATCACGTCTTCGTCTGTACGAATGACGCGCACCTCGACGCGGCTTTTCTCGGCTGTGATTACCGAGCCGCCGGCTGCATTTCGGGTGTCATCAAAATCGACACCGAGAAAGCCGAGGCCCTCGCAAATGCGCGCCCGGATCACGGGGGCGTTCTCGCCAATACCGCCCGAAAAGACGAGCGTGTCCAGCCCGCCAAGCGCAGCGGCAAAGGCGCCGATCCACTTCTTGACTTGGTAGCAGAACAGCGAGATGGCGTCGGCGGCACGAACGTCACTAGCCTCGTGCCTTAACAAATCCCGCAGGTCGGAGCTCGTTTCCGAAATGCCGAGCAACCCTGACTCCTGGTTGACCATGCAGTGAAACTGCTGGGCGGTCATGCGCTCGGTTTGCGCAAAGTACCAGCCCAACCCAGGATCCAGATCGCCGGACCGAGTGCTCATCGGCACGCCTGCCGCCGGTGTAAAGCCCATGCTGGTGTCAACGCTCTTGCCGTTGCGGACCGCCGCGAGGCTCGACCCATTTCCAAGGTGGCACAGGATCAGCCGCCCCTTCGCAGCTTCGACGCCCGCCACGCGCGCGAGCTCGTCCCTGAGAAACTCGTAGGACAGTCCGTGAAAGCCGTAGCGCTCGACCCCCTTCGCCGCGAAGCGCCGGGGAATGGGAAGGATCTTGGCGACCCGCGGCATATCCCGATGAAAGGCGGTGTCGAAACACGCGACCTGCGGCACACCCGGCATCCGCTCGCTGATCAGATCAATCAGATCGATTTCGGAAGGCAGATGCTCCGGGGCATAGGAGCTAATACGGCGCAACTCGTCCAGAACCTCCCGCGTGACGCTAAGCGGTTCTCGATAAATGGCGCCGCCGTTGACGAGGCGATGCCCCACTGACGTGATCGACGAGAGATCGATCTGATTGCCGAGCCAGTCGACCAGATAATTGGCCGCCGCCCGGTTGTCGAGGTGTCCGATGGCTTGATCGTCCTGCCGCTTCCGGGTCGGGTCATTAAAGGCGAAGGTGGTTCCTTGCAAGCCAATGCGCTCGATCTTGCCATGCAGACCTCGCCTTGGCGGGTCGCCCATCCGAAACAGAGCAAACTTGATACTCGACGAGCCACCGTTGATTGTCAGGACGGGTGCTGCGGTTGGCATCAACCTGACTCCTTCCGGAGAGCTGTGCGTTTTGCTGCCGCGTCATTTAATCGAAAGACACGGGTGGTGGCGCCCGCGAATTCATACACCTTGCCTTCGACGCTCAGGGTAATCGGGGCCGCCTCGCGATCGCGCCCGCGGATCGTGAGAGCGTCGCGGGTAAGCCGCAAGTCGAGTGAATGCCCGCGATAGCGAATGCGCATATCGAGCCGTTCCATTTCCTGCGGCAGTTCCGGATTGAGCCGCAGAACATCGCTTTGTACTTCAATTCCGGTGGAGACGCGCTCTACCAGGTCGACGCTGCCCGCCATGGCTCCAAGGTGCACCCCTTCCGAAGTGGTTCCTTGCTGGATATCGGATACGTCGCTTTGCAGCGCCTCGGAAAAGAACATCATCGAGCGGGGTCGGTCGGAGCGCGCCAAGACCCAGGCGTGAACCACGCGGCATAGCGTGGAGCCATGTGACGAGCGTGCGGAATAGTAGGTGACATTCTTCGGGATTGTCTCGTACTCGAAAGGATAACCCAGACGCGCAAACAGCTCCCTGAGTTCCTCCGATGAAAACAGATAAAACAACATCAGCACATCCGCCTGTTTCGAGAGCTTGTAGTGGTTTGCGCTGTCGTTCTCCGCCTCTAGAATGAGGTCAAGCCGCTGGATATTGCCGTACCGGGCTCGGTAGTGCTGCCAATCAAGTTCGCGCAGTTCGTCGTAGCCCTCAAATTGGCTAATGATACCGTCCTCGTGAAAGGGCAGGTACATCCTGCGGCTGATATCGCTCCAGCGCGCGATCTCCTCCATCGACAAGCCAAGCCGCGTCGTGAGTTCGGCGCGGCCGAGGTCGGAGAGCAGGTCGAGCACCTCCAGCGCCCGGCACATCACCCACACGGCCATCAGGTTCGTATAGGAATTGTTGTTGAGGCCGGGCGTTGCTGAATGCGGATAACCGTCATGAAACTCGTCGGGCCCCATCACGCCACGAATCTCGTACCGCCCACGCTCGTCACTGAATTTAGCTATGCTGGACCAGAAGTGGGCGATATCGAGGATGAGCTCAGCACCGTAAGAATGCAGGAACTCAAGATCGTGTGTGACCTGAAAATACTGCCAAACGTTGTAGGCAATGGCGCTCCCCACGTGTCGCTGCAAATAAGAGTTGTCGGGTATCCAGCGTTCTGAGCGAGGGTTCAGGTTGGCCGCCTGGGTCTCTTCCTGACCGTCACTTCCGCTCTGCCACGGAAACATTGCCCCCTTGAAACCGACGCTTCGGGCGGCCGCGCGCGCCTCGCCAAGTCGGCGGTAGCGGTACATCAAAAGTGACCGGGTGATCTCGGGCATGCGATGATTGAAGAAGGGGAAGATGAACAGTTCATCCCAGAAGACATGGCCTTGGTAAGCCTCCCCGGTCCAGCCGCGCGCGGGCACGCCGTGATCGAGCCCGATGGAATTGGGCGATACGGCCTGCAACAGGTGAAACATATTCAACCGGAGCAGCATTGAGACGTTCAACTTGAACCCGGCATTGGATGGCTGAATATGCACGTCGAAGCGGCGCCACAAGTGCTTCCAGGCCAGGACATGATCCGACATCAATGGATCGAAGTTTCCCGCACGCACGATGGCCTTACGCGCCTCCAACCCGCACTCCGATATGGCGTGATCGCGCGATGTATAGAACGAGGCCACCTTCTCCATTACCAGCGTCTGGCCTTGCTTTACGTCAACTTCCAACTCCTGCCCGATGTAGCCCGGTTCTTCGATGGTTCGGCGCAGGACATCGATTGGCCGTCCGTCGAGTAACGCACGCGTGCGCGCGGCCTGGGCGACATGAATGTTCGACTGGCTGGTGCGCACCAGCATGCAGACGCCGTCCTCGCTGACGACCTCACCGGTTAACGGCTCCACGTGTTTGCTGTTGAATTTTCGGTACAGCTTCGCGCCTGAGTTGACGACGCGCCCGTCGATCGCGGAACGGACCGTTACGCGCGCCGACCAATTCTCGGCGGTCAGCGCCAATTGCAACGCACTCAAGTGCATGTCGCCCATTGAGACCAGGCGCCGCTCCTGCAACAGGCTGCGTCGCCCATGCTCGTCTGTGAAGCGCAGAGTCCTCGACAGAATGCCTTGCCGCAGATCGAGTTCCTGGCGGTAGGAAAGGAGTGTAAAAGTATTCGCATCGAACCAATCCTGATCGGCGATGCGAAATTTGAGTGCGAGCCAGTTGGGGAAATTGACGAGATCCTCGTTCTCGATCACCCGGCCGGCGATATCGGTCCGCAGCCGGTTGTAACCGCCGGCGAGGTAGGTTCCTGGATAATGAGTGCCATCCGCTACCGCCCAGGCAGCGGAGGCTCGTGTCGCGAAATAGCCATTTCCCAGGGTGCATAGAGCTTCGCGGATTCCCTCGTGCGCCGGGTCGAACCCGTCGAACACCAATGACCACGCCGACGGGGGCTCCGCAGCCACCCGAACCTGAGCCAGAGTGGTGACCACCACATCGGCGCCGGCCTCACGTAGCGCCAACGATTGCCCGCCGCGATCGACCCCAATGACGCAGCCAAACCGGCCCGCTCGCCCCGCCTCGACGCCGGCAATCGCGTCCTCCACGACGACCGCCCGCGAGGGTTCGATCCCGAGGCGCCGCGCCGCTTCCAGAAACGCATCCGGCGCCGGCTTGCCATTGAGCCCGAGGCGAGTGATGTCCTTCCCATCCACTCGCGCGTCAAATAGGTGCGCAATGCCTGTCGTCTCAAGCACCTTTGCGCAGTTGTTGCTGGAAGAGACGACGGCCGTCTTTACCTGCTGCGACCGCAGTGCTCGAACCAGCGTGATCGCCGCTTCGTAGGGTTCGACGCCACGCTGCTCGAGGTGTTCCAGAAAATACTTGTCTTTGAGATTGCCCAGCGCGCGCACGCTTTGGACATCGGGTCCGTCTTCCTGCGCCCCCTGCGGCAGTTCGATGCCGCGTGCCTTGAGAAAGGTTGTCACGCCATCGTAGCGCGGCTTACCGTCGACATAGCGCCGATAGTCGGTGTTGATGTCAAAGGGGACAAAAGGTTCGCCAAGGTCGCCGGAGCGCCTTTTGAGGAACTCGTTGAACAGTCTTGTCCAGGCAGCGGCGTGCACGCTCGCCGTCCTGGTCAAGACGCCATCGAGATCGAACAGGACAGCGTCATAGTCCCGTGGGGAGAGCGTGCAAGACGGGGTCGCGGCGCCCGCTGATGAGTTCACAGTTTGACCCGCTTCAATAGTTGGGCATTAATCGCCACCACGACGGTGCTCGCCGACATGAGTATCGCGCCCACTGCCGGTGTAAGCAGGACGCCCCACGGCGCAAGGATGCCGGCGGCAAGGGGAATGGCAAAGATGTTGTAGCCCGCCGCCCACCAGAGATTTTGCACCATCTTGTTATAAGTGGCGCTGCTGAGCGTGATAATCCGGGGGATGTCACGGGGATCGGATCTCACCAGCACGATATGACCGGCCTCTACGGCGACATCGGCTCCCGCGCCAATCGCAATCCCGATGTCGGCGGTGGCCAGGGCCGGCGCGTCGTTCACGCCATCTCCGATCATTGCGACTTTCTTGCCCTCGGCCTGAAGCTCGCGGACCTTGGAGGCTTTGTCCTCGGGCAGCACTTCCGCGAACACGGTGTCGATGCCAAGTTCCTTTGCCACGGCATCGGCCACGGCCTGCGCGTCGCCGGTCAGCATGGCGACCTGGATCCCCCGTTCGTGCAGCGCCGCGATGGCTTCGCGGCTCTCTTCGCGGATCGCGTCCGCCACGGCGTACACGGCCAGGGCACGGCCTTCGCGAACGAGATAGATCGCCGCCTGCCCCCGGCTGGCCGCAGCTTCGGCCGCCTCCAGAAGTGCCGGCGACACCTGGACATCTTCCGCCTTGAGGAGCGCCGGGCCGCCCATGTGGTACTCCGCGCCGTCAATCGTGGCCGCCACACCCTTGCCGGTGATCGCGCGGAAGTCGTCGGCGGCTGGAACGTCGATGCCTTTGTCCTCCGCGGTCTTCACGATGCCCCGGGCGATCGGATGCTCGGACTCCGATTCGATGCCGGACGCGATCCGAAGCGCTTCGTCCTCCGCC
>LNFM01004867.1_pt1 | contig 58436 bp, 50 predicted proteins | sample 596031 | NCBI WGS metagenome assembly LNFM01 (sample SAMN04254537, study PRJNA301005) | activated carbon metagenome | isolation source: dual media filters at the Ann Arbor, Michigan drinking water treatment plant | place: USA: Ann Arbor | reverse complement strand
CTCTCGTGATCCACATCCCCGACCAGCCGCTGGCCACCAAGGTGCTGCAGGGCGCCTTCGCCCACGGGCGCGTGCCGCAGCAGTTCCTGTTCAGCGGCCCTCCCGGCACCGGCAAGCGCGAGGCCGCCATCTCCGTCGCTCACCACCTCATCGGGATGCCCGAGAGTGAGGCCCACCGCGCCAGCCTCGACCTGTCGATGGTGCGGGCCTCCGGCGCCCAGATCCTGCTGGAGGACCTGGAGGACGCCCTGCGCGACCTCGCCTCCCGCCCCGTCGTGGGCCGCTGCCGCGTGGTGATCGTGGAGGGCGCCGAGCGCCTGCGCGACGTCGCCGGCAACCGCATCCTCAAGCCGCTCGAGGAGCCGCCGGCGCACTCCCACGTGATCCTGGTGACCGACCGGCCCGAGGACCTGCTCCCCACGATTCGCAGCCGCTGCGTGCCCGTGCCGTTCCGGAACCCCGGCTGGCGGGTCATCAGCCAGCGGCTCACCGAACGTGGTGTCCAGGCCGAGCACGCGGAGGCCCTTGCCCGCTCCGACGGGCCCATGGCCCTCGCGGGCGACGCCTTCTACCGCTCCATGCGCGAGGCCGGCACCGCGATGGGCCTCAGCATCCTCGTCGGGGGGCGGTCCGGGCGGCAGATGGTGGACGAGGCCCAGACCCGCATGGAGGCCGCCGCCGCCATGAACCCCAGCGAGGACCTCGAGTCCCTGCGGCGCGTCGCCGCCGAGCTGGAGGGCAAGCGCGGCGGCAAGACCGCCGCCAAACGGGCCGAGGACCAGGAGAAGCGCGAGCGCCGCCGCATGATCAGCGACGGCTGGGACGCCGTGCTCACCGGCGCCGCCGGCCTTGTGGCCGACGCCCTCGCCGTGAGCCACGGCGCCGAGCAGAGCATCCGCAACCGCCATCTGCTCGACCAGCTCAAGGCGGCCCAGCCGAACCCCGAGTTCTGCGAGCGGGCGATCGAGGAGCTGGAGCACACCCGCGCCGAGCTGCAGCTCAACCCCACCGTCGACGTGGCCGTGCAGTCGGCGCTCATCCGCATCGAGCTGGCCCGGCAGGGGGAGCGTCACGCGCTGACGCAGCCCGGCCGGCTGCCCTGGTGACCACCGACTCGCAGGGCCCGCGCCGTGGGCGTGGGCTCCCCGGGATGCCGCTGCTCGGCCGCTGGGGGCTGGTGCTGGGCGTGGCGATCCTCTTTGCGGTCGTGATCCTTGGGGGGAACCTCGTGGGTGGCGATGAGAGCCGTGTGAACGCCATCGCCGAACCCCTCTCGGAGCTGCCGAGCTTCCCGGTGGGGACCATCCCGGCAGATGCGCCCAATCCGGAGCGTGACCTGTCGGCCTTCACGAACTGGGTGCTCCCCCGGCCGTTCGCGGACTGGGAGCGGGCGTTCAAGGAGGCCGGCCGGCCGTGGGCGGAACCGGAGGGGCCACTGCTCTTGGTTCGGATCTCCGGCGACGGCCCCGATGTCGTGGCGGCCACCGTCTTCGCCTCCGGCCTGCAGTCCGCCGACTACGTCATCACGCTGCTCGGCATCCCGGGGCGCATCGAGTTGGCTCGACGTGAGAAGCCGGACACCCAGGCCGAACTCCAGCGTCAGCGCGATGAGATGGTGGCCTGCCTCGCCGGTGTGTGGGGCCGCACCCTCATGGCACCCGCCCGCCTGGCGGCCGTCGCACCGGCCCCCAGGGCGCAGTCCGTGCGCCTGGGCGCGGAGATCGGAGACCCGTCGGTCTGCGACACCTTCACCACCGACGGCTCCTAGGTGACCGCACTCATCTTCGGCTTCCTCGTCGCCCTCATCTGGGCGGCGGCGGCCATGACCGCGTCCCGCTCCTCGCGGACCATCGGCACCATCCCCACGCTCTCCTGGGTGATGCTGGTGGGCATCTCCATCGCCCTGCCGCTGGCCGCGATCGCCGGCTGGCCGGAGGACCTGGACGGCGGTGCGCTGCGGTGGCTCATCCTCGCGGGCTTCACCAACGTGCTGGGCCTCGGGCTCGCCTACGCCGCCTTCAGCAAGGGCCACGTCGGCGTGGTCGCCGCCCTGGTCTCCACCGAGGGCGCCCTCGCGGCAGTCATCTCCGTGATCGCCGGTGAGCGCCCCGGCTGGATCACCCTGGGCGCCCTCATGGTCGTGGCGGGTGGTGTCGCCCTGGTGGCCGCCGGCCCCGGCCAGAAGGACGCGGACGGCAAGACCGCCTCCCGCCGCCCGGCCATCCTGTTCGCCCTGGCCGCCGCCACCGTCTTCGCCGTCACCCTTTTCGCCTCAGGCCAGGCATCGGACGCCGTCCCCGCCGCCTGGGTGGCCCTGCCCGCCCGTCTGGTTGGCGTCGCCCTCCTGCTGGGTGCCCTACCGTTCGGCGTCATCAAGTTCGTGCCCCCGGGCCGCCGCATGTTCTGGGCCGCCGTCACCGGCGTCCTCGAGGTGGCCGGCATGCTGGCCTTCGCCTTCGGGGCAAGGGACTCGATCGCCATCACCAGCGTCGTCGCCAGCCAGTTCAGCGCCCTCGCCGCGGTGCTGGCGTTCCTCTTCTACCGGGAGCGCCTCGTGAGGCGTCAGGTGGTGGGGATCGCCCTCATCGCCATCGGCGTAGGGGTGGTGGCGGGGGTGGCGTAGTGGCGCCTCTAGGACGAAGGACCGACCACCGCAAGAAGCCGCTCCCGATCGGTGGCACTTAGCTGTCTGTCACCCCGTACATTGCGGACCGCCAACCGCCTTGCCCCTTCATGCACATCCGGCGACGCATTCATCAGAATGTAAGCGTCCGTCCCGCCGTCACGCGTCGCGCGGACGTCCAAGCCGAGGTCGCGAAGATCCCGGACTCGCCGCTCAGTGTGAATCGCATCCCCGGTGAGGACGCGCAGAACCGAGACCGGAACGGCATGCTCAACTCGCCGCGCGAGGTAGCAGTATAGATTTACGTGCACCGCTCCAAACCCGAGCACGCCGAGGTAACGGTCGGGGAGGAGGCCCGAATAGGCAACACGCAGCTGGTCCGAGACTTGCCTACACACGGACGCAAACACCTCCGGGCCTTCCGAAAGCCGCTCCCTCAAGAGCACCATAAACGCTGCCGCAAGGGACGCCTTGGCGTCAAGATAAGCGGCCAGGCCGTCATGGGGATCCATTTCCGGATCATCTAGAAGCGACTCAAGCGTGTGCAGCCTAGAGAGTGAATCCCGTCGCAACGAATGCCAGCCTTCCACGAGCTAGACCCTCCTCGTTATCGTCGGAACATCAGCCAGGGGTGGGAAGCGGAGAACGCTTACGTCTTCGCCAGCTTCCTCGACCGCCTCCAGGTCACCAAGCCAGGTTCCAAGAAAAGCGGCGCCCTCAACATCCTCAGATCCGGCTCGCATGAAGGTGACCTTCGATGGAAGCGCGACCCGAACGGGGTGCCCGGGGCGGGGGCCCTCGCCGAGGCCCCTCTCCAGATCAAGGCCTGCTGCAAATCGCCGGACGTCGGACACAAAGTCGAGGACGATAACCTTGTCCTTCCCCGGTGCGAGCCGCAGCCCGCGTCCAAGCTGCTGAACGAAGATGCGTCGGCTGTGGGTAACGCGCTGGAACACAACAAGGTTCACGTCTGGAACGTCTACGCCTTCGTTCAGGACCTCGACAGCACAAAGGACACCAACCTTCCCATCGGCAAAATCACATAGCAGGCGATGCCTATCGACTACCGGCATAGACACGCCGGCCGACGACCGCGAGTAGATCGGCTCAGCGCGAGTAAAGGCGAGTGAATTGATTCTGGCTGCCATTCGTTCCGCATGCGCCACCGTGCCGCAGAAGGCAATGCAGCGCGGTACCGATAGCTCAAGCCACGCCTCCGCAAGGCGCTCAACGACAGCGTCGTCCCAATCGTCAATGAAGAGAGTGCGGTTGATTGCGCGGGGTGTGAAGCGACTACCATGGAGCCGGCGCAGGCTATCCCAGTCAACGTTGTCCGTGAACATACGGTAGTCAACGTTCGCCAGGAAGCCGCGGCGGAGCCCCTCGACAAGATCCACGCTCACCAGCGGACCGTCAAACCGATGGTCCAGGGTACTCCCGTCGGGGCGCCAGGGAGTTGCGGTCAGCCCAAGCAGGAAGGGGCCCTTCGGCTCTCCTACTTCGAGGGCATCAAGGGTCCGCTCGTACATGGTGGTCCCGAGGTGGTGGCATTCATCCACCACAACGAAGTCAAACTTGGGCAGGGACCGCCCCGCCTCCACTGCCGCGGCGACTGAGTCGACGCAGGCAAAGACCGCAGCCGCTGATGCGAGAGCTTCGGGATCCGGCTTCTCCTGGCCGTTCCAAACCACTGAGGCCTGATCAAGCCGAAGCCCGGGCCAGAAAGAGCGCTCGAGCTGATACACAAGCTCGTTTCGGTGAGCCAGGACCAGGAGGCGAAGCTCCGGCTTGTGCTTTGAAGCCCGCCTGAACGCCTCATAAGCCACCACTGTCTTGCCAAGGCCGGTGGCCAAGACAACCAACGCGGAACGGTCGGACCCCGTGAGCCACCGGCTTAGGATGCCGCTAACTGCCTCCTCTTGATACTCGCGGAGAGTCGGCGCATCCAGGGCAGGGTGGGCCTGATGGAGCGCATCCCGCCGCTTGGCGAGAGCGACACGATCCCACAGCTGCAGCTGCACACCCTGCCGAGCCAGGGTGTTCTGCAGCTGAAAGACGGATGCCTCAAAGCCTGAGCGACTCACGATCACGGGCACGTCGGCGCCGTAGCGGGCGCATGCCTCGAGTGTCTTTGCAACGACGTCGGTGCCAACCGGGGATGTCCATCGCTTGACTTGAACAAGCCAGCGACGGTGGTTGCGACGGGCAAGGACGTCTGCTCCACCATCACCAGACTGTCCCACCACCATTACGCTATCGAAACCGGACACCAAGAGCAGACGGGAGACCAAGCGCTCAAACGCCTGCCAGGTGGCTGAGCTCAAAACCAAATCACTCAAGAAGCTTTGGCTCATGCGAGCTTGGCTTCAAGGAAGTCGCGAGACGCCCGAGAACGGGAGATGATAAGCGGTTCGGGATGCTTGTAGCGAATGTAGGCGGCAAGATCTTCAAGGCAACGGAGGTACTTTGAAACGAGCTCAGCGCGACCCCGTTCGGCGACGCTCTCGCCGACGCCAAGCGGATCAGGAAGGCGTTCTACCCAGACGGAGCCGAACCAGGCGTCCGGGCTATGGCGGAAGAACGCCACGAGCGTCTCGCCGTCGACGTACCGGAGATACCCTCCGCTGCCCTTCAGCGATCCGAGCTCGTCAAGCGGGCGGCCCGCGGCGATCAGCGAGTCGGCCAACTGCAGCTGCTGCGGGTCTGTGAGTTCCTGGTAGAAGTCGGACGCCTGAGGCACGCCTACGAGTCTGTCGGCGATACCAGCGAACAGCTTCTGGATGCTCTCGCGGAGAGAGGCGTCGGACTCGGCTAGGCGGTCACCCCATAGAGTGTCCATGACCGCGGTTGCCAGGACCGCTACAGAGTGATCTGGCTTCCCAATGAGGTGGCGGTTTAGCTCATACACGTACTGGGCGACCTCGATGGCCACCAAGCTCTCCTCCGAGAGGCCGAGCTCCAGGAGGGCACGGTGGTTGCGATCCACGAAGATGTCGAGGTGAGATGCGGACTTAAAGGACCGTACTGGGACCGAAGCGGCTCCCCAGGTTGGCGCGAGACCCCCGGCCGCCGCGTAGGTGTTTGCGGCCACCGTCTGAGAAGTGCCATCAGCCAACGGAATCGGCTGGGCCTGGAACGAGAGTTCCTCCACGGGGACGCTAGTCGACAGCAGCGCGGGGAGAGACATTGGGTTCTCTGCGCCCCGGATAGAGGCGCACTTTGCGCAGACCTCTGCGTCCACGCCGTTCATGCTGCTACAGACGGCGCACTGCCACGGTTCGGCGACCTCGGAGAGTTGCGAAGCACCGCAGTGCGAACAGGCGACCGCCGACCGTGCGATTAGCTCCGCGCACACGACACATGGGCGGCCGCTCAGGATCGAGCCACAGTCCGCGCAGACCTCCTCACTGGGCGAGTTCTGGAAGCCGCATGCCGGGCACTCGGGCAGGGCCTCAACGGGCGGAGTAGTGGCGGACTCGACAAGCTCCCACCATCGAGCATCGTCAAAGAACCCTGGCTCGCGACGGAGGAACCGCTCGTAGAGATCGCGCTCGACCTCCCGAGGAATGCGCTCCGCGGCCTTCTTGGCTGGGTTGTACTGGCCCATGTACATGTCAGGACGACCGTAGTTGCGCACTTTGCGATAACCCTGGAACAACTGGGAAACTGGAGTCAGGTTGGGTGATGCGCCCCACTTGCTCGGAAGTAGCGAGCCGCCACGCAGAAACGCGATCGCCCTGGTCCACTCATCGCTCGTCCGCTGGAAGTCTTGCTTCTGAAAGTCGACGGGTACGTGATCGAGATGGACTTCGCCAACGATGCGCCCGGTTTGCTGATCTGTGGGATACTCACGGGCACCTTCCTTGGTAGTTTCATCTACATGGACGAAGAAGGCCTCCTTCTCGAGAACGCGAATGGCCCTACCGTTCCGGATGAGGTCGATCCCGTAGCGGTCGTTGTCATCGAACCGCTGGATTCCGACCCATCCCGAGATTCGCTCCACTACCGTGCGGACGCTCTGGCCTCCGCACTCGGGGCATGTGCTTTCGGACGGGCCGAAGGCAGTGCCATCGCGTGAACATCGACGTTGGCTGTGGATCACCTCATCGAAGGCGATTTGAGCGGGATAGCGGCTCTTGCCTCGCTCCACGAAGCGGTCGGCGGCCCAAACGCAATGCTCGAACGGCGTGACACCGTCCTCATTGACAAGAACGCGGAGTTCTGTTGCAGCGCCTCGGAGGAGAGTGGCGTAGCGCCGACCAATCTGCTCCCTTACGGTGCGCTTCGGGATGTCCGCGAGGCGGCGGATGAAGCCGCTGTTGGGATCGCCATCGGGCCACCAGCGGTCGACCTCAACGATAGTGCCGTGGCTCAAGTGCTCCGGTTTCGGGATCTCAACAACCGGAATGCTGAAGGAGTGGGAGCGAAGCAGTGATGGGATGTCGAGCGTCGCCTGTAGAGCGACGGTTGCGTCCGCGCGGGCGGTCGTGAGGATCGTTCTCTGGCCCAGCTTGCCGGTTGCGATGTTGAAGCCCATGCCGAAGAGGCCCAGAGTGTCGAAGGGGTTCTTTGAGGTCCACCCGGCCCGAAGAGCGTTCTGGATGCCGGCAAGCGTCAGGCCAGGCCCGTTATCGACGATGCGAACCATCCCGCCGCCCCGGCCAATCTCTGCGGGCTGTGGGACTGTGAGGCGAACCAGTGGCCCTCGGATGGGAGCGCCTTGCTCCGCGGCAGCCAAGAACGAGTCGATCGAGTTGTCAATCAGCTCGCACAGGGCGTCCAAGGGGGCGAGGGGGGTGCGCGTGAGAGCGACCAGGATCTTGGTATCTGGCGTGATGTCCAGCGAGTCGGCCAAGCGGACCTCCCACGGTAGTCAAGACGACGCGGTCGCTGATGCCTTCAACTGCTCAAGCAGCGCCTTAATCTCGATTGCGCATGCTAGGACATCAGCGAGGATGGCAAAGTCCCAGACGCGATGGACTGTCCAGCCGGTGGACACAAGGGCCGAGGTGACGTCTCGGTCCCGCTGCTGGGTGCGCGTGATCTTGGCGTCCCAGTAAGCGCCGGACTTCCCAAACGTGAAGTGATCCGGGTGGCCGTGCCAGAAACCGCCGTCGACAAAGACAGCGAGACGCCAGCGGGTGAATGCAATGTCGGGACGTCCTGGGAGCTCACGGAGGTGACAGCGCCAGCCTCGAACGCCTTCGGCGAAGAGGGCTCTGCGGAGTAGAAGCTCTGGCTTGGTATCGCGGGAGCCGATACGCGCCATGACCCGGCTCCGAGTGCTCGGCGAGAGGAAGTCGGTCACGGTTCGCGCAGACGGCGCGCCTGCTCAAGGCATCGGGCTATCGAGGCCCCGACGGCACATGCGACGGGAGGGGGAAAGGCATTGCCAACTTGGCGGTAGGCCGCCGTCTTGCGGCCCGAGAACTGCCAATCCGGTGGGAAGCCCTGAATCAGGGCCGCCATGTGGACCGTTAGCCGCGGCGCGCCGTGGAATCCCGGTTCGGGAGGAGCATCCGCCACGCCGTGGGCGTCGACGCCAAGCTGTGCCCAGGCATGTTTGGCCCGAGTAGGACCCAAGTCCGGACCCCCATGCTTCTTAGACCCGCCCACGAGTGTAGGGGCGATTCGGTTGGCTTGGTGTGCCCAGTCCTCTGCGCCGCGCCAGCCGCCAGCGGCCATCGCCTCGAAGAGTGCGGATCCTGCTGTCGGGGGTTCGACCCCTGAGGAAGACGGCCACTCGTAGCCGTCAGCGATCTCGTCGGCTAGCGCCACAAGCACGGTCCTCGGGCGCAGTTGCGGCACGCCGAAATCGGAGGCGTTGAGAAGCTTCCAGAAGGGGCGGAAGCCGAGCGACCTCAGCCGCGTATCGATAGCGCTCCGATAATCGGCGAAGCCTGAATCGAGTAGGCCTCGGACATTCTCAAGCATGAGAGCAAGCGGGGCGACCTCTTCGACCAAGCGGAGGGCTGCCGGAAAGAGGTCACGCTCGTCGAGAGGCCCTAGCTGCTTCCCGGCCTTCGAGAAGGGAGGACAAGGGACGCCTCCTGCGAGAAGGTCGACACCCCGGTACGGGCGGCCATCAAAGGCGTTGAGATCTTCCTGAAGGACATTCCATTGCGGGCGATTGAGAAGCAGTGTCTGACAGGCGTGCGGGTCGTTCTCGACGAGGGCAATGTGCCTAAATCCTGCGAGTTCCAAGCCAAGGGCCTGACCGCCGGCCCCGGCGCAGATCTCCAGAGAGGTAAAGGAGGACGGGTATGAGGGCAGGTGAGCTGAGGGCACGCCCTAGAGCTTAGTCACGGCCTGCCCCGGCTGGGGGGTGTGGTCCGCCAGCACGTCGACCGCCACCGCCACCCGTCCGCGATAGCGTGGCGGCCGTGCTTACGCTTCCGGATGGTCGTGTGCTGCTCTCGGCAACAGACCTCACAAACCACCTCGCATGCGAGCACCTCACCGCAGAGCTCCGCCGCGTCGCGGTTGGAGAGCGCCCTCGGCCGTTTGCCTCGCCGGATCCGCACGCCGAGCTGGTGCGGCAGCGTGGTGACCGTCACGAACAGGAGCAGCTCGAGCGGCTGATCCGCGAGGCTGCCGGCGACTGGATCGACCTGACGCTGCCGCCGGGGAGTTCCGGCGACGCGGCGGCCCTCGAAGTGGTCTCATCGCGAACGCGTGAGGCGATGCGCTCCGGAGTGCGCCTGATCTACCAGGCCACGCTGCTGTCGGGGCGCTGGCAGGGGCGTACGGACTTCTTGCGGCGCGTCGAAGTGCCGTCCGATCTCGGCGCGTTCTCCTACGAGGTGGTCGACACCAAGCTCTCCCGGGCGGTCAAGCCGCACGTGGTGCACCAGCTGTGCCTCTACACCCGCCTTGTCGGGGAGGTGCAGGGACGCGAGCTCGATCACGCTGTGGTGATTCTCGGTGACGGCGCCACCGAGCGGGTCGAGGTCTCCCTGTACCGGGCGATGCACCGGCGAGCCTGCGCCCGTCTGGAGCGGTTCGTCGATGAGGGCCAAGGCGGCACGTATCCGGAGCCCACGGGCCACTGCGCTATCTGCCGGCTCGCAGGGGAGTGCTCGGCGCGGCGACGTACGGACGATCACCTGAGCCTGGTTGCCGGGGCCCGTGGGGACCAGCGCAAGAAGCTCGTTGCCGCCGAGATCCCAACGCTCGCAGCGCTCGCCGATGCCTCGGACGAGGTTCACGTGCCCGAGTTGGCCGCGGAACGTTTCGAGCTGCTCCATCACCAGGCCGTGCTGCAGCGCAACGCGCGGCTGGGCCAGGAACCGACGCGCCGCCACCTCACGCCGCAGGCCGAGCGGGGGTATGCGCGGCTGCCGGCGCCGACGCCCGGGGACATCTACTTCGACCTGGAGGGCGACCCATACCTCACCCACGATGGCGGGATCGAGTACCTGTGGGGATGGTCGACAGCCCACGGGTACGAGTGCATCTGGGCGCATGACGAGGCAGAGGAATGCGCCGCCCTGCAGGGCTTCGTTGAGGCCGTCGAGGCACGCCGGCGAGGGCATCCGGAGCTGCGCGTGTTTCACTACGCGCCGCATGAGGCCAGCAAGCTGCGCTCGCTGTCGATCAAGTACGCCACGTGCGAGTCGGTCATCGACGACTGGCTGCGATCAGGGCTCCTGGTGGACCTGTTCCAGGTGGTCCGGCAGGCCCTGCAGGTGGGCGAGGAGAGCTACTCCCTCAAGCACTTGGAGCGGTACCACGGCTTTGTGCGCCGGCAGAAGTCCGTGCGAGAGGGCGGTGGATCGATCGTCGCCTACGAGACGTGGCTCAGCAGCCGCGATGCGGGCTACCTGGATGCCATCCGCGAGTACAACCGCGAGGACTGCGAGTCGACGTTCTCGCTGCACCGCTGGCTCGCGGACGCCATGCGGCCAGAAGCCGCGGAGTTCTTCGGCGTCGAGTTCGATGCGCTGCCCGGCATCCCGCAGGCCTCGTACGACCCGCCGAGCTGGCTCGCCGAGGTCGAGGAGCTCATCTCGGAGCTGCACCGGGGGCTCCCGCCAGACGCCGCCTGCGATTCCGCGGATGAGGCAGAGCGGCGACTGCTGGGGCACCTCCTGCTCTACCACTACCGGGAGATCAAACCGCAGTACTGGTCGTGGTTCGACCTGAAGGCCAAGACCCCCGAAGAGCTCGTCGACGAGCGCGAAGCGGTGGGCCTGCTGGTGCTGGACCGCACCGTTGAGCCGGTGCCGGTGAAGCGGTCGCTGGACTGGACGCTCCGGTTCCCCGAACAGGAGGTCAAGCTCGACGGGGAGAGCGCGGTTGACCCCATCACGGGTACGAGCTTCAACCTCGTGAGCGTCGGTGACGATCACCTCGTGCTGCGCCGCGGCAAGGGCGCCGAGCCGCCGGAGCCCCGTGCGTTGATCCCCGCGCCGCCACCGGATCCGGCTCCGTTGCGGAAGGCGATCTGCGAGGTGGCTCGGTCGGTTCTGGGCGGTGACGGCCGCTTCGGCGCGATCCGGGCCGTGCTTCGGCGCGAGCCTCCGCGCACGGGCGGTGCGCCGCCCACCAGCGACATCTCGGGGCTGGCGACGGCCGCGCTGAACCTCGAGACCTCGTACCTGGCCGTCCAGGGGCCACCCGGCACGGGCAAGACCTACGCCGGGGCCCGCATGGTCGTCGCGGCCCTTACCGACGGGCGCCGCGTGGCGCTCACCGCCAACAGCCACGCGGCCGTCCAGAACCTGCTCGCAGCGGTCGAGGCACGCGCTGCCGAGACCGGCGTGGCGGTGAACGGCGTCTACAAGGGCGACGGCTACGAGAGCCCAACCGGTTCGATCGTCGTGGTGGACGACAACAAGAAGACCTACGACGCCGAGTTCAACCTTGTTGCCGGCACGCCCTGGCTGATGGCGTGCCTCCAACACGAGCAGGCATTCGATCTGCTGTTCATCGATGAAGCCGGCCAGCTCGCCCTGGCTGGGGCCGTCGCCGCCGGGCGCTGCGCGAAGAACCTGGTGCTGCTGGGTGATCCTCAGCAACTCCCGCAGGTCAACCAGGCGTCACATCCCGAAGGTTCCGGGGTGTCCGTGCTGGGACACCTGATCGGCGGGCAGGACGTCATCGCCCAAGACCGCGGTGTGCTGCTCGACCAGAGCTGGCGGATGCACCCCGACATCTGCTGCTTCATCTCTGAGCGCAGCTACTCGGGGCAACTCGACTGGCATCCCGACTGCGAGCGCCAGGAGGTGCACTCTCACGGACGGCTGAGCGGGGCGGGCCTGCGGTACGTGGAGGTCGCCCACGACGGGCGCAGCCAGGAGTCGGTCGAGGAGGCGCAGACGATCGCCTCCCTCTGCGAGGAGCTGCTGGACGCCGGGAAGGTGACCACTCGGGACGGCACGGTTCGGGCGCTCCGCCCGGACGATCTGCTCGTGGTGGCGCCCTACAACCTCGCCGTCGCGCGTATCCGCCGGCATGTGCCGGACGGGGTCCGGGTGGGAACCGTTGATCGTTTCCAGGGGCAGGAAGCGCCGGTCGTGTTCTTCGCGATGACCTGCTCCACCGACGAGGACGTTCCCCGCGGCCTGGACTTCCTGTTCGACCGCAACCGCCTCAACGTCGCGATCTCACGTGCCCAGTGCCTGGCGGTGCTGGTGCACTCGCCGAGGCTCTTGGACGCCAACTGCCGACGGTTGGAGCAGATGGAGCTTGTCGACGGCGCATGCCGGTTCGTGGAGCTCGCGCAGACCCCCTCGACCTAGCGCCGGGCCTCAGCCGGGCGTCCCGCGGGGTGCCCGCCGGTATTCAAGAGCGTTGAAACAGGGCCAGGGCTTATTCAACTGGGAGGCGCTTCACTTGAATACGCGCGCCGCATCGGGTCGGCCATGGATGCCCCGGGACTACTGGATGCGGGTGGTGGTGATGTCGCGCTCGGCGAGGACGTCCTGCACGCTCTGATCACCGGCCAGGTGTCCCGCGCCCACCGCCACGAAGACCGTGCCGGGGGTGTCCATGCGCTTGTCGATCCATTCCGCCCAGGCGCGGTTGCGCCGGTAGAGCAGTGCGTCCATCAGGCCGCTCTCGGTCACGCTCTCGTTGAGCAGGTCGGCGATCTCCTGCTCGTCGCCCTCCACCCATGCGGTGAGCATGCGGTCCAGAAGCGGCTCGAAGTCGTCGGCGGTCCGGACGGTCTCCACCAGCAGCCGGATCTGCGCCTGCTGGGGCAGTGAGTCGAACAGCTTGGTCTGGAACTCGGGCGTCTCCAGGGCCTCTCGCTGCATCTGCGCACCCGCTTCGCGTTCGAGCACCGCCTCGGCGCCCGAGCTCGGATCGAAGCCCTGCCCCTGGGCGAGCAGCGCTGACAGCGCAACCCCGGCGAACCACGGCTCGCGGTCGTCGAACGCGGCCACGGGCGCGCCGATCTTCGACATGGCGGACTCGTAGAGCGCCCGCTGCTCGCCGTTCAGCAGGTCGCGAAGCCGCTCGCCCGGTGGAAGCTTGGACGCGCCATCCAGCACCTGAATCGCCTTGGCCTGAGTCGCCGCGTCCGTGCCGAGCTCGGTGACCAGGGCATCGGAATCCCCAAGCGCCGCGGCGATGGGCCCGTCGAACCACTCGACGCTCTCCGGCAACAGGTGGAACGTGCCGAACAGGTGGATGGTCGTGTCCTCGTCGGCGATACGCCAGAGGGCAGGCCCGGCGGTCTGCTCGGCCGCCGTGGTGCCGCCGGTCTCCGCGGCATCCTGCTCGGACGAGCAACCGGAGAGCGCCACGGCCAGGGCGGCCACGAGCAGCAAGGTCATCCATCGCGTGATGCGCGGCATCGTGGGGCTCCCCGTCTCCAACCCGTCGTAGCGCGCGGCAAGGATACCCGGGCAATGGTGCGTCGCTCGCGACTGCGGTCGCCTGAGGCCGCCGCCCCCGAGGCTCGTCGGTGAAGCCGGGGAGACGTGTGCATGTCGCTGCCGTTCGCACACGCAGCCGGCGCCGTCCATGCGAACGGCACGCGGACAGATGGGGGAGCCTCTCCCTCAGCAGGCCCGAACGGAGCACCGTGCTACGGTGTGCGACGTGGAGGAGATCACGCACCGTCAGATGCGAAACGACAGCGCCGAGGTGCTTCGGCGTGTCGCTGCCGGAGAGACGCTGCTGGTCACCAACAACGGTCAGCCGGCGGCGATCATCGGCCCGCCGCAGGGCGACGTGCTGGCGATGCTTGCCGCCCAGGGGCAGCTGCGCGAGGCGCTCGCATCGCCCGAGACCCTGCGGTCGATCAGGCGCAGAACGCCCAGCAGAACCACCGCGGAGATCCTGGACGATGTCCGGGGCCGCTGGTGACGGTGTCCTATCTCGACACGTCCGCGGCGATGAAGCTGGTGGCCGCCGAGCCGGAGTCGGATGCGCTGGTTGAGGCCATCGCCTCCGGGCACCGCCTGGTGGCGTCGTGGCTGCTGCACACCGAGTTGCACTGTGCCGCGGGTCGTCACTCCAAGGACATCGACCGCGCGAGCGTCCAGGCGGTGCTCGACACGGTGGGGCTCGTGGACATCACGCGCGGCGACATGATCGCGGCGGGAACCCACGCCCCGCTGCGCGCCAACGACGCCATTCACCTGGCAGTGGCGATCCGCTTGGGCGTCGACCACGTGGTGACCTACGACGCTGAGCTCGCTGCGGCGGCGAGGGCGGCGGGTCTCGTGGTGCTCGCCCCGGCACCCCCCGGATAGCGGCCCGATCGGCTCCGCGCACCGACCGCGTGGATCCGCGCGGCGGGACGCGTGCGTGTTGCCTTCGGCCGGGAGGCCACTTCAGCTATCTTGCCTAGCAAGGCAAATGAGTGAATCCAGGCAAAGTCTTCGGTCCCGCTTCATCAGCCGCCCTCCTGAGCTGGAGGGCGGGCTGCGCTGTGCCATCGAGCCCCTCGGCGACGGTGCGGTGCGGCTGGTGGTTGGCGACGGTGCCAAGCCCTATCGGGCACGGGCCGCGGTGCTGAGCGTGCCCTACCCCTCGGGGCTGCGGCGCCTGCTGGCCGCGCACGAGGGGATCGACGCGGTGCTGGTGGAGGTCGCCTCGCCGGGGCTGGACCGTGCGGCCGGCGAGATGGGGGTGGGCTACCTCGACATGCACGGCCGCGGACGGCTGATGGGGCCGGGCTTCGTCTACGTCGTTCCGCCGCACGCACGTGGGGCGGCGGGTGACGACGGCGACTCCCAGGTGGTGCCCGTGGTCACCGGTGCGGTTTCGGGGAACGTGGCGCCGTTCGCGCCCAAGGCGAGCCGCGTTGCGCGGCTGCTGCTGGACGACCCCCACCGGCGCTGGCGGCTGGCGGACCTCGCCAAGGCCGCCCGGATGAACCCCGGGAACGTCCACCGGTTGCTCGCCGAGCTCGAGGAACGCGGATACCTGGAGCGGGATGGCATGCATCACCGGGTGCTGGATCCCGGGGCGCTGCTGGACGCCTGGGCCTCACAGGCGAAGCGGCCACGCGCCGCCGACCAGATCCAACTGCGGGTGGGACCCGACCTGGATGCCGCGGTGCGGGCGGCGCTGGATCGCTGCGAGGGATCGGGCGTTGTCTCCGGGGAACTGGCGGCCGAGCGCTATGCGCCGCACCTGCCCGCCTCGGGAGCGCTGGTGCACTGCTTCTCGCGCGCCGACCTGGACCGCATCGCCAACGGCCACGCCGGGCCGCTGCGCGCCGACGGGGTGCTGGTGGTGCGGCTGAGCGACGAGGGCGTCGCCGACGGCTCACAGGAACGCGGCGGCCTGCCGTTGGTCTCGCCGGCGCAGTTGTACGTCGACCTGTTCCCCAGCCGCGGTCGGGGCCGGGAGGCCGCCGAGCACGTGCGGCGCGAGATCCTGCGCGTCTGATGGAGCGCCTCGACCTGGTGCTCGGCGGGCCGGCCGACCGGCTGCTGGCGGATGGTCTGATCGATCTGGAACCCCTCCTCCAGGAGCTCCGCGGGCACGTGGTGCTGGTGGGCGGCCTGATGAGCCGCATGTGGCTGCTGATGCGGCCGGTCGAGGGCCTGGCGCCGCGTGCCACGGCCGACATCGACCTGGGGTTCGATCGCCGCGGCCTGGGCCTCGGCGCCTCAAGCCGGGTCGTCACGCCGCGGCTGCGTGATCTGGGCTACGAACCGTCAACCGTCGAGGAGACATTCCTCTTCGTCAAGGACCTCGGCGACGGCCGGGTGCTGCCCGTGGACCTCCTGGTGGCCAGGGGCGCCTCCCGTGCCGACCCGCCGATCCTGGAGAAGGGTGTCACCACGGTCGCCGTACCCGGTCTCGCCTACGCCCTGGCACGTGGCGTGCGCTTCGTCGACCTGGCACTTCTGGAGTCCGGCGGCCCGGAACGGCGCCTGGAGGTGCCACTTCCCAGCCTGGACGCCGCATTCGTGCTGAAGGCGACCCTGGCGCAGGCGGGCGTGCGCATGCGGCCCGACCGCGTCTCCCGGGACCGGGTGGACGCGCTCATGCTCGCCGCCGCCTGTCTCGACGATCCGGACGCGTTGGTGGCGCTGGGAGCCCCGGTGAACCGCGAGGGAACCCAGGCCCTCGCATGGCTTGGCGATGCATTCGCCGGCCCGTCGTCGGCGGCGGCGCAGACGCTGGGGCGGCACCTGCTCACCGAGCACGCCATCCCCGGCGGCGCCGAGTGGTCGGTGCAGATCGCCGCGCGCCTTACGGAGGCGGTGGCTAGCGGGGGTCGTCCGGGGTGATGCCGAGCTCGCGGTAGAAGGCGATAGCCGCCTCGGTGACGTTGCCGAAGTTCTCGTTCAGTCCTCCGCGCAGGCTCGTGAGCACCTGGTGACGGTACGAGTCGGTGGTGCGCTGCGCCTGGTGGCGCCGCTCGGCGATCTGCTTGGTGGAGACGCCGTAGAAGAGCCATGGCAGCAGCTCCAGGTGGCGGGGCTCCAGGCCGCAGCGGGCGGCCAGGGCGGTGATGTCGGCGGCCTTGCCGTCCACCAGGGTGAAGCCGTTGCGGATGCCGTCCAGGGCGTCGCGCACCCGCTGCACGCGGTCGGTGCCGCGGATGCTGGTGTCCAGCAGAAGGCCCTCCGCGCCGGTGCGCTTCATCACGTCAGGCCCCTGGGCGGCCGCGTTGGTGGTGACGATGAGGATGCGCACCTCGGGGAGCGCCTCGCGCAGGTCGATGGCGCAGCGGCGGCCGCAGTCGTGGTCGGGGTCGCTGAACTCGTCCTCGGGAAGGGTGAGGTCGAGCAGCACGATGTCGGGACGCAGGTCGGCGGCCAGGCGCTTGAGGCCCCTGCGGACGGGGTGGTGACCCACCCACTCGTACCCCTCGAAGCCGTCGATCCACAGCTGCAGCAGCTCCGCGCGGGCGTGGTCGTCATCGACCACCAGCACGCGGGTGGGGGCAGCGGTGTCGCCGGACTGGGGGTGCATGCTCCTCAGGGGGTCGTGAGAACGGCCTGGTCGAGCCTAAGCGGCGTGGGCGCCGCGGGACCACCGTGATTCCCTGACATTCACCGAGCGGGGTCCCGTGGTAAGAACCGGGGCACGCGCCGACGCACGGAAACGGTGGTGAGACGCCACCGGGCTGAGGCGCCGCGGCCCGACCCCGCACGAATGGTGCACGCCCTGGTGCGACGCATGCCCACAACCCGCGTCCCCGTACGCCGCGGCACGCCGCGGCCGGGTCCCATGGTGCCGCCATGAGCGAGCGCAGCTCGCTGGCGATCGCGGCCGACTGGATCGAGGACGAGCCCCGTCGCGGCAACATGTTCTTCGGCGGCGTCGCCGCGCTCGTGCACGTGGGGGCCCTGCTCTTCTGGCTGGGCGACGACCACAGCGACGCCGAACAGGCGACGGTCATCGCGGTGTGGGGCATCGGCCTCATCCCCATCCTGCGTCTGCTCGTGCGGCCCGTGCCGGAGTCCAAGCGCGCGTGGTGGCTGCTGCTGGACGGCATCCTCACCACCGCGCTGGTGCTGGCGGTGCAGGACGTGGGCAACCCGCTGGTGTTCCAGCGGGCGATGATGCCCATCGCGCTGGCGTTCATGCTCGCCGACCGCCGCCTGCTGGGCTGGTGGATGGCCGGCTGGTTCGGCGCCGTCACGCTGCTCGCCGCCATCGCGCTGCCGGCGGTGGGGGTGTGGGACGGGCAGAACACCGGCCTGTGGGTGTTCTGGGCGGCCATCCCGCTGGTGCTGTGCAGCGGCCCGTTCATGCTCATCTCCGACGGCAAGCGCGAGTACGCCGAGCTGCGGGCCCTGCGCAAGGACCGCGTGCGCCTGGAATACGCGGCCCGGGCATCCCACCTGCGGGAGCTGCGCGAGCAGACCAAGCTGCGCACCCTGGGTGAGCTGCACTCCCGCGAGGCCGGCTGGCTGGAGGACGTCACCGAGACGCTCGCCGAGCACGCCCCGGGGATCACCGACCCCGAGGTGCGCCGCCGCCTGGCCGAGGTGGGCGCCCTCTCGGAGGCCACCATGTGGGAGGCCCGGCGGTTGCTGGACGAGCTGGGGGGCCACGATGACTGAGCGCCACATCGCCCCGCCGGGAACCTGGGGATGGCGCACCGACCGCTTCCGCAACGCGGTGTGGCGGGCGTACATCTGGTGCCGCCTGGCCGGCGCGCTGATCGTGGGCATGGCGGCCATCGCCGGCCGCCACGGCCACGGGTCCCTGTCGGACGCCGTGGTGTGGGTGGCGGTGGCCTTCATGGCGTGGGTGGTGGTCACCTCGTGCCTGTGCCGTCCCATCCGCCGGGTCCTGGAACGGCGCCCCATGCTGGGGCTCGCCGAGGTGGGCGTGGGGATGGCGGTGGTCGTGCTGAGCGGGCCGAACGGGTCGTTCAGCGGCTGGACCGCGGCCCCGATTGCGATGGCGGCGATCCTGCGGCCCGGCTGGAGGTGGCTCGCGTCGATCGCCGCCATCCAGGTGGTGCTGGTGTGGATTGCCGGCCTGGCGATGCTGGCCTGGACCGCCGACCCCACCTACACCGACAACGTCACCCTCACCCGGGCGCTGCTGAGCCCCATCGACTACGTCATCTCCTACGGGCTCATCGCGCTGCTGGGCGCGGCGCTGCGCCGCGGGGACCGGCTGCGCGCCAACGAGGAGAAGCGCCTGGAGGACGCCCGGGGCGAGGCAGCCCGCCAGGCCCGTCGCGCCGACGACGCCGCCACGGAGGCCGGCCGTCAGCGCGCCCGCGTGGACGCCGCCGTGGGGCGGCCGTGCGAGGAGGTGGACCGTTTGCTGGGGGTGCTGGCCCGCGACGTTGAGCACCTGCCCGCCTTGCGCGCCGACCTGGCACGCCTGCAGCGGTGGTTCACCCGGCTGAAGGACATCTCCCCGCCGGGCGTCCGCAACCTGGGCGAGCTGCTGGGCGAGGTCTTCGCGGCGCGCGAGATCGACACCCGGGCCGTGCGTTGGCTGGAGGGCGGCGACGATGTGTTCAACCCGCTCACCACGCGCGTGTCCGAGGATGCCGCGCGCCACCTGCTGAACTTCGCCGAGGAGGCCGTCGGCAACATGCGGCGCCACGGCGACCCGCCGTACCTCATCGAGGCCTCCGGGAAGTGGGCGCCGGACGACGCGTCCCACGACACCATCACCATCGCGTTCGTGAGCCACCAGCGGCCGCATGCCCCCGATCAGCACGGGCGCTGGATCCTGCACCCCGGCCGCCGCGCCGACCGCCGCAGCCACGGCATCCCCATCCTGGAACGCGCGGCGGCGGAGCTGGGCGGCCACACCGGCCTGCGACGCACCACCCGCGTCACCGGCGGCGCGTACGAGCGCATCCTGGAGTTCCCCGCCCACCGCGTGCGGGCCGCCGTGGAGGCGCCCGCCGAGTAACCCCGGTGTCGAGAAATCTCGACATCTCCCGGCGCGATCTCCCGGCATCGCGGCACCCCGCCCCCACGGTTGCCTTGGGGTGACCCCGCCCCACCCGGGGCGGAGAAGGGGGGCACGTATGCGTCGAGATCAGGGGACCTCGCGACTCCGGGGCGCGCTGGCGGGCGCCGCCATCGGCCTGGCGGTCATGCCGGCGCACGGCGCCGGCGTCACGGCCGCCGAGGCGGTGGACGCGCTGAGCCGTCAGCGTCAGATGAACGGCATCCCGCCGGTGCGCGTCAGCGACCAGCTCACCGACGGCTGCGTCGCCCACAACGCGTATATGAAGCTCAACGGCTTCGGCCACGGGGAGGTGCAGGGCCGCCGCGGCTGGACCCCGCAGGGCGCCATGGTCGCGCCCGGCTCCCAGAGCGCCGAGGTGCTCACCACCGGATCCGGCGGCTGGGACGGCCGCTGGGCCAACCCGTGGGGCGACGCCCCGCTGCACCTGGCCGGGATGTTCCACCCCGAGTACGGCCTGGGCGGCTTCGCCCACACCGACGGCTTCATGTGCATGCGCCTGGGCCGGGCGGGGGCGCCCGCGCCGGGCGTCTACACGCTGCCCGGCCCCGGGGTCACCGGGGTGCCCACCGAGATCGACGCCTCCAACGAGCTGCCCTACTCGCCCGGCGACGTGGTGGGCATCGACGACCGGTCCATGGGCTTCAACATCCTGGTGTGGCGCGTCGGCGCCGGCGCCGACTTCCGCGCGGTGACGGTGCGCAGCGCCCAGGGCCCCGTGGAGGTGCGGCCCATCGACCGCTCCACCCCGGTGCCGGGCGGCGGCACCTGGAACTGGATGGCCAACGTCATCGTCCCGCTGCGGCCGCTGGCGGCCGACACCACCTACACGGTGGACATCGTCTTCCGTGACGGCGGCCGCCACCGCTTCTCATTCAGCACCGGCACCACCGTGCGGGCGGCGCAGGCCGCGGTGCTGCGTCTGGGCGTCGACCGCCTGCGCGTGTCGCTCACCGGACGGGTGCGCGCCCGCACCGCCCGCGTCATCTGGCAGGGCGGCGGCCGCACGGTGCGCACCACCGCCCGCATCGGCCGCAACGTCCTGGTGAGCACCCCGCCGCGGATCGCCGGCACGTACCGCGTGCGGGTGGTGGTGCAGGGACGCACCCTCACCCTGCCCGGCACATACGTCATCCAGTAGGCCGTCCGTCGGCCCGGCCCGGGGGCGATTCGGGCCGGGCCGACGATCATGCGGTGTTCACCCGGCCGGGACCTGGGTGAGCTCCACGTTGAACATCCGGAAGCCGACGAAGCCGCCCTTGGTGACCCAGATGCGGGTCACCTCGGCGCTCGCCAGGCCCTCCTTGGACTGATCGCCGGGGATCTCGGCGAACGCCGCGTCGATGGCGGCATCCACCGAGGTCTCGGACGATCCGGTGACGATCAGGGGCATGGTTCCTCCTCCGGTTCGGGTCACCCCACGAGCTCCAGCTCGCGGCTGAGTTCCTCGTTGCGCAGCAGGGCCACCAGGCGGGCCCATGCCAGGCCCGCCTCGTCGGCGGTCTCCTGGGCCGGTTGCATCTGCATCGCGCCGATCCGCGCATCCAGCACGGGCTCGAACGTGTCGGCCACCGCACGCCACACCTCCACCTGCTCGGCAGCGCGCTCCGCCATTCGCGTGAGGGTGTGCGGGTCGTCGGCCGGCGGTTCGTGCGCGTCCACGGTGACCGTGGCGTCGCCCATCGCGGCCCGCAGCGCCTCGGCGCGGGCGGCATCGTCGGCCGGGTGGGCCGCCAGCGCGGCCACGCGGGTCCAGATGCGCGCCTCGTCGTCGCACCAGGTCACGAACTCCCGCCGCGCGACGGCGTTGGGGTGGGTGAGACGCCGGCGTCGCGCGGCCCACTCCCGCCGCATGTGTGCGCCGATGGCCGCCAGCACCGGCCACACCGGCGTGGCCGGCGGATCGGGCGGACGGGTCACCGGCTGCAGCTGGGCGGTCACCCGCGCCCACTGCGCCGCGTGCCCGCGCAGGCCCGCCAGGTCGGGGTCGTCGGTGAGCAACCATCCGTGCATGTCGTGCGAGCCCGGGTCGCGGATCGTGACGATGAGCGCGTCCGCGGCCCGCCGGGCGTGCGCATCTCGCGCGCCGGGGTGCCCCTCGATGAGACGGGAGAAGAAGCACGCGGCGTTGTATTGCACCCGCCAGTCGTCCGCGCCGCGCCGCAGATGGTCAGTGACGGTGCGCAGCAGCTCGGATGGGTCCTCGACGAGGCGGATCCGGGCGACGCACCCGGCGATCGCCACCCGCCGCCGCTCCATGGTCATCTCGCGCACCGTTCCGCGCACCCGCTCCCCGACCTCCAGTCGCATCGACGGCCAGCGCATCAGCCGGCGCAGATACATCGTGGTCGCCCGGCCGGGGGTGAGCGCGCCCTCCAGCGCCGCCAGCACCTCGGCGGCGCGCGCCAGCAGGAACGTCTCCGCCGGAACCGCCCCCTGGGGCCGCCACACCGGGCCGAAGAGGGCCGGCGCCAGCGCGTCCACCCGTTCCGCCGCCGCGGGGTTGCGGGGCCACTCGGTGTGGATGCGGTCGGCGGAGGTGAGGATCGAGCCGATCCGGAACCAGGCCCGCCGCACGGGCACGGGCAGCCGCTCGTTGGCGGCGCCGTCCAGCGCCGGGCCCCACATGGCGGCGATCGCGAGGTAGTGGGTGAGCGCCTCCATCAGGCTGTGGCTGAGCTCACGGTCGGCGAGCGCCAGACGCGCCACGGCGTTCGCCGGTTCCTCGTCCACCACGCCGGTCAGCAGCGAGCGGGCCGTCGTGTCATCCACGTCCGGGCGCATGGCGTCGTGGTACCGGGCCACCGTGCCGCCGTCCGGTGCGGCCCAGCGCGTCCACCGGGCGATCCTGCGCTCCACCGACGGGTGACGGGACGCGTGGGCGTACACGAACGCCGCGGCCTGGGTGACCGCGTCGTCCAGGTTCCCCGGGGTGTCGCCGAAGACGCGGACGTCCTCCATGTCCCCGGTCTCGCGGTTCCGGATCGTCACCTGGATCCGGCCGGTCCCCGCCGCGCCGTCCTTGCCGGGCGTGAGGCCGATGATCGCGAGGTCCACCAGATGGCCCGGGCGGGACCTGAGCAGGGTGCCCGCGATCCCCGGGATCTGTGTCAGCACCCCGGCCGCCGAGATGCCCGAATCCTCGAGGCTCAGCCCCAGCTTCGGGACCGAGGTGAGCGCGGGCACGGGACCGGCGGTCGACATCTCGCTGCGGGCCAGACGCTCCTCGAACAGCGCGCGGGCGCGCGCCAGATCCGGTTCGGCCTTCTCCGTGGCATCCGCCGCGGGCACCGAGGAGCCCAGCTCCACCGGACCCATGCGGTGGGTGGCCCGCAGGCGGGTGATGAACGTGCCCGCGGCCATCAGCATCAGCAGCGCGGCCAGCCCCACCAGCACCCACCCCAGCGCATCCAGGGACGGCAGCCAGTCGAACCATTCGTTCACCGCATCGAGGACGCCGTTCAGGCTGAACATGGCGGTCATGGCGTCACCCCTTCCGTGACGGTGCACCGGAGCTGGATGGCCCGCATGTCCTCGCTCTTTAAGAGCTCGTCGCCCCGGGCCGGGGCGAGCGTGAGCAGCTGCGCGCAGATCGTCTGCTCGGCGGCCGCGGCGGCCTCAGCGCAGCCGTCGACCTTCTCGGATGCCGCCTGCACGTACCGCTCGCGGGCGGCGATGAGGTCGAACGTGTCACCCGGTTTGGTCACATCCGCGCAGCTCGACGCCGGGGGCGTGAAGCGCATCACGGCGACCATCAGGAGCACGGCGGCCCCCATCAGCACGGTCGCGTATCGCCAGGCCATGATGACCCCCCTGTGATGGTGTGATCCCTCAGCACGACGCTAGTCGCGGGGCCGCGGCGCGATCACCGGAACCACGCCGGTCATCACCGCCCGCCGGGCCGCGGTTCGCTCCGTGCCCGCCCGGACCATTGAGGCGCGCAATGGCGAATCTGCGCCCTCCATGCACCTCATCCGTGGCGGGTGCCGGTACGGGACCCGGGCGGGCCCCGGTGCCCACCCGGCTCCCGCTGACCTACCGTCGGGACGCACCGGCATCAACGAGGGGAGCTCGCCATGCCGTTCCCATTCCCCCAGCCCGATTCCGGCACGCGGTGGCGCCTGTGGTTCAAGCGCGGCCTCACCGGACACGCCAAGCACATGGACCTGCACGCCGCGGGCATTCCGGCCGGCGCCGAGCGGCGCATCGATGAGCTCGTCCGCGCGGCCCGCTTCGCCGACCTGCCCGCCGAGCCACCGGAGGTGCCGTTCGACGCCGATGAGTACCGCCTGGCGGCGTGGCGCGGTGACCGACACCACGAGGTGCACTGGACCAACCGCTCCGCCACTCCGGCGCTCACCGAGCTGTTCCGGACCCTGGAGACCCTCGGCACATGGATCCCGGAGTGACTCGGGGGCTCAGGCGCCGCCCGCGTTCCGCACCCCGCCGCTCACCTCGGCCTCCCGCCGGCCGATGCTCCGATCAGTGGACCACCCTGCGGACGATGGGCCGCGCTGCGTTCGGCAACCGAGAGATGTCGAGTCCGCGAAGGGAGCTGCTGATGCCGTTTCCGTTCCCCCAGCCCGAGCCGCTGGCCGCCGCGCTCACCGAGAGCGCCGCAACGCTCGCGCCACCCGGCTGGGACCGCTGGGAGCTGCACGTCCGCCGTGGCATGGCCGGCCGTGCCAAGCGCATGACCCTCACCCGCGAGGCAATCGGGGAGGGAGCCACCGCCCGCATCGTGGGGCTGATGGACGCCGCCGGGTTCACCCGGCTTCCCGCACAGCTGGGCGCGCCGACCTACGACGGGCAGGAGTACCGCCTGGTCGCCGGCGACGGCACCACCGAGCACGGGGTGATGTGGACCAACCGCACGGCCACACCTGAGCTGATGCGGCTGTTCCGGACGCTGGAGATCCTCGGCACCTGGGTGCCGGAGGGCTGATTCACGCGGCGAGGCGCGCGCGGCCCGTGCCCGCCGCGCGCCGCCTCGGTCAGGCGTCTCGGTCGGGAAGTTGACGCAAGAAGAGTTGAGTCAACAAAGGTTGAGTCAACTCCCTTTGCGTCAACGCTCGCCGGACCCGGGCAATGCCCGCTCCTCCTCGGGCCGCGGATCGCGACCGCATGCGCGGCCTTGGATTCCGGTGGGCGGGGAAGGCCGGGCTCCCCGCCCACCGGGTGGCGTCAGCCGGTGCCCAGCAGCACGTAGCCCATCCCCGACCCCTGGTTCACCCCGAAGTCCGGGAGGGCGGCGCCGCAGATCGCCCCGGTCGCGCTCACGATGAGCTGGAGCTTGTACTGGCCCGGCTGCAGCACGACGGGCGCGGCCGTCGTCACCCCGCCGGGGCCGGCGAACAGCATGGATGTGACCGACAGCGGCATCACCTCGTCGCGCACGGCGGGCTGCGTGTCGGAGTCCCGGGCGGAGCTGCTGGACGCGATGACATCGGCCTCCCCGAAATCGAGCAGCCGCATCCGCATCTCGTAGTCCTCGGCCGCCGAGCCGTCGTCCCGCACCGCACCGTTGGCGAACGCCAGCACCCGCGAGGGTCGGGTGACGGTGACGATGCGCTCGCCCACCTTCACGTCCGCATTGCATGCGAAGTTCTCGACGTTCGGCACGAGGGTGCCGTCACCGAACGTCGGTCCGAGGGGCCCGGCGGGGCCCGCGGGGCCGGTGTCGCCCTTGGGGCCCTGGGCCCCCTGCGGGCCGGCGGCGACCGTCGCGCCATTGAGCTGCCCCCGGGCGAACAGGTCGGCGCGGAGGCTGCCCTTGCGGATGTCGACGGCCTGCAGGCTCCGGTCGCGGACGTCGCGGCTGGTGACGCTGCCGTCGACGATCTGCGTACCGGTGACCTTCACCGCCGCGTACGAGGTGCCCCCCAGCGCGACGAACAGCGCCAGGTATGCGATCAGATTCCGTTGGGCGTGACGAGCGACGCTGCGCAACATGGCGGCCTCCGTGGAGCGGCTGGAGCCCGACCCTCCACCGCCTGGCCACCGCGGCGCAACCCGGTGCTCCGGACTCCTGGGCCACCGGTGCCCCTCAGCCGGGCGAGGGTGTCACGTCCTCGGCGTGCTCCGGCGCGGGCTCGGGGAACCGCGCTCGCAGGTCCCTCACGATCTCGAGGTGGCGCAGCAGGAACGCGCGCTCGTCGAGCCTGCGGCGGCGCAGCCAGCCGGTGACCTCGGCGTTGCACTTGCTGGCGTTGCACGAGCGGCACACGGGCACCACGTTCGCCAGGGTGTAGCGCCCCCCGCGGGAGATGGCCAGCACGCAGTCGCGCTGCATCGGCCCCTCGGGCGTGCGGCAGTAGGCGCAGCCGCCCCAGGCGTCCTCCAGGGCACCCCACTGCTCGGCGGTGAGGTCGTGGTCCACGCGGTCCATGCGGCGCTTGCGCTTGCGCGCGGCCCTGGCACTGCGGCTGCGATTCACGGCCATGCCCGAAACGTACGACCGGCGGCGGTCGGCTCCTGCCGGAAAGCTCCAGCTTTCGATCGGTGCGTTCGATCGAAAGCTGCAGCTATCGGTTCAATCCTCGATCGCCCCGATCGCGCCGCCGGGCTTCACGCCGGTGAGCAGCTGCTCGCGGAACATCTCCAGCAGGGTCCGCAGCGGGGTGGGCGGACGTCCCACGATGCGCTGGAAGTCGTCGCTCACCACGTCGTGCTCGCCGACGGCGATGCCGTCGTAGAACCCCAGCCCGCCCCGCACGCTCCACTCCTGCCGGCCCAGGGCCAGGCGGAAGGCCACCCACTCGTCCCGGGTGAGCGGCTCGTAGCGAAGCTCCTGCCGGCCGCTCACCTCACGGGCCATCTCGGCGAGCTCGTGAAGGGTCACCGACTCGGGGGTGGTGATGTTGTAGATCTCGCGGTCGTCGCGCTCCGGGTACGCCAGCAGGTTGGCGATGGCCTCACCGATCTCCTCGCGGTAGGTCAGCGACACCCGCCCGTCGCCGCCGGGGCCGGTGATGCGGCCGTCCGGGTCGAACCAGTCGTCGATCTGCTCGGCCCACATCCCCATGCGCACCGCGCCCCAGCTCAGCCCGGCCTCGGCGAGCATCACCTCGGTCTCACCGTGCGACCTGGCGTGGGTGAACTTGGCCTCCGGCCCCGGGTTGATGCTCGACAGGTACAGCACCCGCCCCACCTGCCGCTCCACCGCCACCTCGATGAAGCGCCGGTGCAGGGCCAGGCGCGTCTCGTAGGAGGCGTGCAGCGACACCATGAACACCCGGTCGCCGGGGCCCATGAGGCGGCGCAGCGAGTCGGGGTCGTCGAACGACCCCTCCACGGCCTCGCCGCCCGGCAGCTGCGGGGCGCGGGCGGGGTCGCGGGTGAGCATGCGGAACGGGACGCCCAGCTGGGAGAGGTGGCGGGCGACGGTGCCGCCCACGCCGCCGGTGGCGCCGGTGACGACGATCATGCGCGCAGGTGATGCCGGGGGCAGGTCATGCGACCAGTATGCCGGGGGCCGGAACGTCCCGGCCCCGAGACTCCGGCGAACACCGAATCACCGGAATCCACCGTGGGCGACGCGCCCGGCGAGCCGGAACGCGCAAATTTTCCCAGGGGAGAGAAACCGCATTCGTATGCGGTTTCTCGCCGCCGAACGACGGGTCTATCGTGGCCGCGCATGGGACCGCAGCGCCACACCGAGCCGGGATGGACGCCCGAGCGCGAGGCGGCCGGACGCGCCCTGGTGGCGCCCGTCGCCCGTCTGCGCCACGCCCTGGAATGGCAGCTGCCGGTGCGCGGCGAACGCGTGGACCGGTGGCTGCTGAACGGCCTGGTCGAGATGCTGGGCGCCGACCTTGCGTTCACCTGCCGCGGGCACGACGGCGACCGCTGGGAGCTGGAGGCCTACAGCTACATCGCCGACCACGCGGAGCTGGAGCACCTGGCCGGGACCGCCCTGGCCCGTCTGGGCGACCTGGTGCGCGGGGGCGGCGAGCCGGCCGCCGGATGGCGCGCCACCGCGCCCGACGGGGTGGAGACGATGGCCGTGCGGCTCACCCCCGGCCGCGGCGGCACGTGGCTGTTCGTGGTGGGTGACTCCCTTCCCGCCGCGGCGCGCGGCGAGCCGGCCGGGGTGGTGTGCCGGGCGGTGATCGACTCGCACGCCGGCGGGCGCGAGGCGGCGCCGGTGCGGGCGCAGGCCGCCGCCTGGGACGCCCTGCTGCGGCACCTGGGAACGGTGCCGGCCGAGATGTACGAGGCCCGCCTGGCGGTGTTCACCGAGCAGCTGCGCGGCCTGGTGCCCATGTTCGCGCCGGTGCTGTACCTCGACCGCGACCGGCCGGGCATCGACGGCTGGCAGGCCGTCGCGCACCGGGGCCGGGGGAACGCCCACGAGCTGTACGCGGCGGCCGATCTGTGGGGACCCGAGTTCCGCCGCCTGCTCGACCGCCGGATGCTGCACGCCGCGGTGCGCGACTACCTGGCGCAGGTCAACGACGCGCCGGCCCACACGGGGCAGGGGCTGCCGCTGCCGCGGGGACTCACCGTGGGCGTCCACGCCAGCACGCTGCTCGCGCCGGACGCGCCGGAGCACCTGGAGGAACTGCTGCACGGCGGCAGCGGCATGCGTGGCGCGGAGCTCGCGCTTGAGATCTCCGGCCTGTGCGCACCCATGGGCGCCGACGGCCCGGCGGTGTCCGCACGGCTGACCGAGATCCACGATCGCCTGGGCATCGGCGTGGTGGTGGACGGGCTGCGCACCCGTCAGGAGATCGCCCAGGGACCCGACGCGCCGGAGCCCACCTACGTGAAGCTCGATGCCTGGATCACCAGCCAGCCCGACGCCGGCCTGGTGACCTCGCTGGTAGAGGCCGCGCTGGCCGCCCCCTGGGCGGGCCCGGAGCGCCTGGTGGTGACCGCATTCGCCGACCAGCCGCCTTTCCAGCTGGAGGACGCCTTCGCCCTGGGTGTGCGCCTGCTGCAGGGCGAGTTCGTGGGGCAGCCGTCCCGGGAGCTGCGCCTGGAACCGGGGCCCGACCAGCTGGCCCGCGTGATGCGCGCTGCCGACCGGGTGCGGCTGCGCCGCCCCTCCGGGGCCTCGGCCGCCGTGCACGGCCGCGGGCCGGGCCCGCGGGTGCCGGGCTTCGGCCGCCACGATTGACAAGAAGCGCCTAAATCAGCAACCCGCGGTCGGGTCGACTCGGGGAAGCCGCCGGAATCCGTTCCCGCTTAATGAATGCGGATGCGAAATTTCGCGTGCGTGATGCGCAGATCTATCGTGCGGCCACCCGACCAGGAGTGCGCCGTGCCTACCCAGGAGATCGTCCCTTCGGTGACCGTCCGTATCGCCGGCGACCTCAACCGCGCCGCGGCCGTAGATCTCATGCGCACGCTCCAGTTGGAGGGGTGGGAAGCGCCCGCCGCGTTTCGCCCCAAGCACGGCGCACCCGAGGTGCTCGTGGCTCTGTCGGGCCTCGCGGTGGCGCTGACCGCGCTGCTGAAGGCCCTGCCCGGGGTGCTGGCCGAGTGGGGCCGCCGTCATCAGTTGCGCGAGTTCGAGGTGACCGTGAAACATGGCGGTGAGGAGGTGCGGCGTATCGCCATCAGGGGCCGGTCGGACGCCGACACTCTGCGCGCACTCAGTGATGGCATGGGTGACCTCTTCGGAGCAGACGAGTGAACGTGTCCCGGGAATCCTGGGTCGATCGACGCCGGGCACTGCTGGTGGCCGTGTCGGCGTATGACGATCCGGAGCTCCAAACGCTGTATGCCCCGCCTGGTGATGCGGCGCGGCTCAGGGACGTGCTCCTCAACCCGGGGCGCGGCGGCATTTCGCCAGCCGACCTGACGGTCCTCACCAACCCCGACCTCGCAGAACTGCAGCGAGCACTCGGCCAATTCGCCGCGGAGTCCGGCGACGACGAACTGCTGATCCTCTACTTCTCGGGGCACGCCCTGCGGGGGCCGGGCCACGAGGTCTTTCTGGCATGCCGCGACACAGTGCCGTCACAACCCTGGACCAGTGCGCTCGCGGGTACGGTCATCCACGGGCTACTCGATGGTGCCGCCGCCCGGAGTCAGGTCGTCATTCTCGATTGCTGCTACGCAGGGGGACTTCACCGGGGCACCGAGCAGGGAGAGCCCAACAGCGACGGAGCCGTCCTGGCCGGGGCGCTTAGCGCCCGGAACGGCAGCATCCGTCGGAGCGTGCTCGCAGCATCGGGTCTCGACCAGGAAGCCTGGGAGCGCCAGAACACGCCTCCCCGCAACGACCACTCGCTGTTCACCGACGCGCTTGTCGCCGGCTTGGACTCCGGCGACGGCGACCTCGACGGCGACGGCTACGTGTCCGTGTCCGACCTCGCAGGCTACGTGCATCGTGAGCTGCAGATACTCACCGGGGGCAACCAGACCCCGAGCCTCACAGCGGGCGTGCAGTGGGCAGACCGCATCCTCCTCTCCCGCGCTCCGGCGGGCGGCGCCGACGACCGGCAGGTGACGCGGGTCTCATTGCTTGGCATCGACACAACAAACGAGCCGGGCCGCGTGAAGGTGCGGGAGCTCGACGCGCCGCTCCAGGTCCTCGCTGCGCCGATCACCCGGCTCAAGGATGCCCTATCGCGCATGCTCCCCGTGGCGCCGGGCACCCACCAGGAGTGGCTCCTCAACGGGATCACCGAGATGCTCGGCGCCGACCTGGCGTTCATTTGCGCCGGTGATCGCTGGGATCTCGATGCCCACAGCGACGCACCCGACCGGGACACGGCCCTCTCCGAGGCCGCGGCGGCGGTGGCGCGGCTTCGGCGCGCCATCGACGGGACCGCCGGCACCACCGCAGGGTGGTTTGCCAAGGCCGGCGACGTCAGGACGATCGCGGTCCCGCTCACCCCGAGCAGCGAGGCCCGGTGGCTGTTCGTGGTGGGCCGGAGAATGCCGGGGAAGCTTCTGATCGAGCCGGTGGCAACGGTCTGTCGGGCCGTGTGCGAATCACACAGCCACCTCCATGACCCGAGCCCACTCCGTGCGCTGGGCGCCGCGTGGGATGCGCTCCGTCGACGCGCCGGGTTCGTCCCCCAGGAGATCTACCGTGCCCGCCGCCAGGCGTTCGAGGACCAGCTCAAGGGGATCGTCCCTTGGTTTCAGCCGGTGCTCTATCTCGACGGTCACCCCGGGATCGACAGCTGGGAGGCGCTTGCCCGGGACCCGTCCGGATCACTGACCGAGGCGCCCGCGGACCTTTTTGCGGCGGCACAGCTCTGGGGGCGCGAGTTCATGCTGCTCCTCGACCGCCACATGCTGCGTGCCTCGGTTCGGTCGTACCGCGACCAGACGCGCCGGGCGCCGAGAGTGGTCACCGGGGGGCCCCAGCCGCAGGGTCTGACGGTCAACGTGTACCCCGACACCCTGCTGCATAACGACTACTTCCACGAGCTGCAGGAGTTGGTGCAGGGCCCGGACGGCATTCAGGGACGAGAGCTCGCCCTCGAAATCTCCGAGAAGCTGCCCATCCCTGAGCCTCCGCCCGGCGTCGTCTGGGAGAAGCGCCCCCTGGAGGTCTTCAAGGAGCGGCTCGGCGAGTACACCAGGAGCTTCGACGTCCGTCTCGCGATCGATGACTTCGGCGTCGGCTACGGGTCCCTGGAGCGCTTGTCCGGCCTCTCGCTCACCTACGTGAAGCTGGACCAGTGGTTCACCGAACAGCAGGATCAGGGCCTCACGATCAACTTCGTCAAGGCACTCATCAACGACAAGAGCCTCGGCGGCGACAAGGTGGTGCTGGAGGGCTTCAACGACCGAAAGCCGTTCACGCTCGAAGACGCCTTCGCGCTGAAGGTGCGGTTCCTCCAGGGTGGCTTCGTCGGTGCTGCGGCCCCGGAGCTGAAGGTGGAACTCGAGCCGGAGCGCGTGGCGCGCATCCGACGAGCGGCCGCGCGCATCGCCCGGCGGCCGGACCGCCCGGGGCGCATCACCGGCGGCCGGCGGGACGGACTTCCCTCGGAGGTACCCGGCTTCTGGCGCAGCGGCGTGGGCGAGCGGGAGTAGCGGCCGGTCTCCCCTCGCAGGCCCGGATAGCGGGCATCGGGCACCCGTGGGAGGATCGACCCGGGACGAACCGCGGACCGGGAGGCCCCCCACATGAGCACCGCCATGACCGTCGAACGCGCCGACTTCATCTCGGTGCCGGTCACCGACATGGAGCGGTCCACGCGCTTCTACGCGGAGACCCTCGGCCTGACCAAGGTCGGTACCGGAGCGTGGCCGGAGTTCTCGCTCGGCAACGTGAGCCTGTACCTGGTGGACCCCACCAACATGGGCCAGACGTTCGCCGGGCCCCACACCGCCCACATCGCCCTGCGCGTGCCGGACGTCCAGGCCGCTCGCGCCGAGCTCGAGGGCCGGGGCGTGAGCTTCGACGGGGACATCTTCGACACGGGCGTGTGCCACATGGCGTTCTTCCGCGATCCGGATGGCAACGCGTTGATGCTCCACCGCCGCTACGCCCCGCCGGAGACCGCCTGAGCCACGCGGCTGCGCCCGCCCGGGCGCGTAGGGTGGGTGTCGTGGGAGCCACCGACGACACCCTCGGGCGCGCCATCGCCCGCCTGGCCGACGACGCCAACGCGATGGCGGTGCGCGACCCCCGCCTGCGCACCGCGCTGCCGGAGGGCCCCGGGCTGTACGCCTGGTGGGGTGATGCCGCCGCGATGGAGGCGATGCGCGAGATCTCCGGCGACGCCCCGGCAGGCCCCCTGTACGCCGGACGGGCTGGCAGCGCCGCCACCGCGACCCTCCGGGCGCGGGTGTGGAACAACCACGTGCGCGGCAACATCGGCCGCTCCACCTTCCGGCTCACGCTCGCCGCGGTGCTGCGCGAGGAGCTGCACCTGGAGCTCCACGACGCCGGCCGGCTCACCGTCCAGAGCAACCGCGAGCTCACCGCCTGGGTGCACGACCACCTGGCCGTGGCGTTCGTGGACTGGCCGGGCGACGCGCCGGAGGACACCGAGCACGAGGTGCTGCGCGCCCTCGACCCGCCGCTGAATCTGGCCGGCATGGACACCACGCCCGCCCGCGCCCGCCTGCGGGACCTGCGCGCCCGGCTCGCCGAGACCGCACGGTAGGCACCGCGGGATGGCGACCTTCCCCCCCGACCCGGCACGCACGCCGCGGCTGCTGCGGATCACCACCTGGAACTGCCGGCAGGGCTACGCCGGCAAGGCCGACATGCTCGCCGGCATCGGCGCCGACGTGGCGGTCATCCCCGAGAGCGGCCCCGGCATCCTGGAGGCGCTGGGCGGCCACTGGCTGCGCCAGGACGAGCACGACGCGCGCGGCCTGGGCGTGTCGGCGCAGGAGCCGTGGAGCCTCACCCCCGTGCGGTTCACCCCCGACGGGCCGCTGGTGGTACCCGTGCTGGTGGACGGCCCCGTGCCGTTCACCCTGCTGGCGGTGTGGACCACCCCCGGCGGGGAGGGGCCGCACCCCTACGCCCGCCAGATGCTGGACGTGCTGGGCCAGAACCCCGCGGTGCTGCCCGACCACCCGCTGGTGGTGGCCGGCGACTTCAACCTGGCGATGCCCATGGATGACGGCTTCGCCGCCGTCGCCGACGCCCTTCGGGGGCTGGGGCTGGTGAGCGCCTGGCACGAGGTGAGCGGGGAGGCGTTCGGGGAGGAGAGCGTGCAGACCCACGTCTACGGGCCCCGGAAGAACCGCTCCCACATCGACTACATCTGGATCCCGCGGGACTGGCTGCCCGCCGTGCGGTCCATCGAGATCGGCCGCGAGGACGAGTGGATCGGGCAGGGCCGGTCCGACCACTGCCCCATCACCATCGAACTGTCCGTGCCGCGGCTGGCCAACCCCGGCCCCGGCTGACCCACCGCGCTACCGGGGGTGCGCCGGGTGGTGGTGCGGTTCCCCGCGGCGTCGGTGGCCCGCACCTCCAGCTGCACCGTGAACGGCCGCAGCGGCGTGCCGAGGCGCCGCGCGCCGGGCGTGAGGAGCAGGCGCGTGACCCGGCCCGCCGACACCCGCCGGGTGCTGCGCACCAGCTCGATGGGGAAGACGTTCCCGCGGGTGACACCCCGCGCCCGGACCCGCAGCGAGGTGCGCACCGTCGCCGCCTCGCCGGAGGTGACGCGCACGGCGAGACCCCGGCGCAGCGCGGCGAGGGTGACGGTGGCCGGCAGCCGTCCCAGCCGCAGCCGGGGCGCCGTGCGGTCGGCCACCGGTGGTGCGGCCACGACGGGCGGCGAGGGTGCGTCCACGCCGGTGGTCTGGATGTCGAGCGACCACCCGCCGGCGATGACACCCGTGGTCTCGGCGCTCGGTTCGTCGTCGGCGACGAAGAGGCGCCACTCGCCGTTGGGATCGGTGCCGTTGAACACCGTCAGGTCACCCGTGGGCGAGGCGACGGCCGGCGGCGGGAAGTTGACCGCGAAGCCACCCCCGTTGACGGGGCTGAAGACCCCGCTCGTGAGGAACCGCGGCGCCTGCGGCGCCCCCGTCGTGAAGGTGATGACCTCGCCGCCCAGCACGTCGCGGGGTGTGGTGAGATCGCCCGCGCGGTTGGTCGAGTTGGCCATCAGCAGCGCGCTCTGCCCCCGCGGGCCCACGAGCTGGACGGTGAGGTCCGCGGCGAAGGCGTGGTGGATGCCGTTGAGGCGGACGCGCACACCGGTGACGGTGCCGCGATGCCCGCTGGCCGTGATGGTGGCCGGGTAGCGGCTCGCCGGACCGGACGTCGTCCCCGCGGCGGCGTCGGTGTACGTCGGCGCGGGCTCGGAGGTGATGCGGCCGAACGCGAGGCCGTCCCGCTGCACGAACCACAGCGCGCCGTCGGTGGCGACGCCGAGGCCTCCGCCGAAGCCTCCCACGTCGCCGCCCAGCGGCACCACGGTGAACACGCCGGCCGGCGTGACCCGGACGGCGCGCTGGTTGGCCGGGTCGTTGATCCACAGGTTCCCGTCGGCGCCCACGGTGATCCGGTTGCCGCCGCCCAGCGTCACCTCTGGATCGCTGAACGGGGTGATCGTGCCGTCGAGCGTGCGGCGCACCACCGGCTGGCCGGCGCCCTGGGTGATCCACAGGTTCCCGTCGGGACCCGCGGCGATGTCCCTCGGGTTGAGGCCTTCGCCGTCGAACTCGGTGATCACGCCGGCGGGCGTCACGCGTCCGATCCCGCCGGCCTTGGTGAACCAGACGTTTCCGTCCGGGCCGGCGGCGATGGCGCCAAGGCCGCCCTGGGGTTGGCCGACGGGGAACGGGGTGAAGGTCCCCCCGGTCGTCATCCGGCCCACCAGGCCGCCCTCGAAGGAGGTGGCCCACACGTTGCCGTCATCGGCGGCGACGGTGTCGGTGGCGTTCGGCCCCTCCTCGAACCGCGTGGCCGCCCCGTCCGGGGCGAAGCGCACCAGCGACTCGTCGCCGATCGTCCCACCCCAGATGTTGCCGTCGGTGGCCGCCGCGGCCTCCAACAGACATGACGCCCCCGCGCTCTGATCCGGCAGCGTCACCACGTTCCCGGTCGGGGTGATCCGGAACGGCTGAGCGAAGTTGACGCCGAAGAACCACATGGTGCCGTCACGGGCCTGCACGGGGGCGGTGAAGCTCGGGCAGGTGCTCCCGGTGGGGAGCGTGGCCGGGAACCGCGTGACCGTCGGTGCGGTCTGGCCGGCGGCCGGTACGGCCAGCAGCGCCAGTGCGCCCGCGGTTGCCAGGAGGGAGGTGAACCGCTGCACGGACGCCCGATCGGCAGAGGGAAGGGACGCCGACTGTACGGGACCGGGCGCCCGGGACGCCAGAAGCATCAACCGCGGGTCGGGCCGGGCCGCGCCCCGGCGGAGGCGCGGCCCGGACCCGGGTCACCGGCGCACGAGCACCCGTGTGGTGGCGACCGCGCGCGCGCCGGAGTCGTCGGTCACCCGCACGCGCATGGTCCGCACGCCGGCCGGCAGCGCCAGCCGCAGGGCGGTCGCCCGCGCGTCGTCGAAGGTGCCGTCGTTGTCGGTGTCCCACTCCACCCGCACGATGTCGCCATCCGGGTCGGCTGCCTGCGCGATGTAGGCGGCCCGCTGGCCGGGGCGCGGCAGCAGGGTGGTCTTCTCGATGCGCACGGTGGGCGCCACGTTCACCCGGGGGGACGTCACCTCCTGACGGGCGGCGAGGCCCGTCACCGTCACCCGCCCGGTGCCGCCGCGCAGCAGCGAGCCGCTGGCGATGGGGCCCAGGTCGGTGACCGCCCCGGTGGTGATGTCCACCCGGAAGAAGGATGCGCCGGGGCGGCCGCCGGGGGTGGTGGCCAGGTAGCCGGTGTTCCGGGTCCCGGCGATGTCGAACCCGGTCTGGTCACCCACGTCCAAGGCCAGCGGGCGGGCGCCGCCCAGCGTGCCGGCGTTCGGCGGGTCCTGCACCACCAGCGTGTTCGCCGCGGCGTCGATGCCGTACAGCGTGGTGGATGCCGGGCGCACCGCCGAGACCGTCGAGTTGGTGTACGCGGAGGCCACCACCGACGGGTCACCCGGGTTGAGGGCGCCGTCGGGGCTCCCGGCACCGTGGTTCCCGGTGGCGAAGGCGATCCGGAGGTTCTGCTCGGCGTTGCTCGTGATGCGCAGGGCGTCGGGCACCGGGTTGGTGTCCACGCCGAAGGCCGACCCGGAGAGGCCCGGGCTGAAGCCCGTGCCCACCGCGGTGGCCGCGCCCGTGCCGGGGTCCAGCACGTACAGCGCGCTGTTGGAGCCCACCCCCACCAGCTCGCCGGTGGCGGGCCGGATGTCGATGCCCACCAGGGAGATGTTCGCCGGCAGGCCCGAGATGGCGACGGTGTCGAGGATCACCCCGGGGTGCCGTGAGTCGAAGCGGTGCAGGTTGCCGGCCGAGTCGGTGATGTACATGTCGCGCGCGTTGGCGGCGGCCGGAACGGCGAGCACGGCGGCGGCGGCGACCATCACCGCGCGGCGGAGGGTGGGTCGGGGCATCGAGGACTCCTGGATCGTGGGACGTGCCGCCCCACTACCCACGGCGGCGACCGGTTCAACGCCATCGATGCGGTGCCGGTCGTCTCCGAACCCGTCGGTGATCCGGCCGGTCGCGTCGTCCGTATCCAGTGGTTTCGGACACGCCGGCGGGCCGCCGTGCGAGGCGTCGCGCGCGGGTGGGTACCGTAGGGCGAGCGCCCCGGGACCGGGGGCGCAGGGACCGGGGGTGCGCGGGTGACGTCGGGATCGTGGAAGGCCCTCATCGGGCTGATGGTGCTCACGATGGGCACCAGCATCATCACCCCGCTGCTGCCGCTCTACCGCGAGCACTTCGGCATCAGCAACGCCACCGCCACGGCGCTGTTCGTGACCTACACGGTCACCGTGGTGCCCACCATGCTCATCGCCGGCAACCTCGCCGACCGGCTGGGCCGCAAGTGGATGATGTTGCCCGCGATGGCGATCATGACGATGGCCTCGCTCACGTTCGCCCTCGCGGAGAGCGTGCCGCTGCTGTTCGCCGGACGGGTCCTGCAGGGCCTGGCGATCGGCGGCTTCCTGGGGGTGGGCGCGGCCTTCGTGGTGGACCACGCCCGCGGCGACAGCAAGGCGCTGGCCGCCGCCCTGGCCGGCGTGTTCTTCCGCGTGGGGTTCGGTCTCGGCCCGGGCCTGGGAGGGCTGGCCGCCCAGTACGGGGCCAACCCCAGGCACACCCCGTTCTGGGGCCACATCGTGCTGATGGTGTTCGGGATCATCACCGTCTCGCTGGCCGCCGAGACGCTGCTGCGCAGCAACCGCCATCCCGGGCCGTTCCGCATCCGGCTGGGCGTGCCGGAGGGCCAGAAGGCCGGGTTCATGACCTTCGTGGCCCCCGCGACGTTCCTCATGAGCTTCGTGGAGGGGACGGTGCTGAGCGTCGTGCCCCTGTTCATGGTGGAGGAGCTGGGCGTGCGGAACCTGGCGGTGGTGGGCAGCGTGGGCTTCCTGGTGCTGTCGCTGGGCGGCCTGGCACCGTTCCTCGCCCGCGGCCTCGACCCGCGCCGGTCGATGGCCTACGGGGCGGTGGCCAGCGCCACCCTGTCGTTCCTGGTGATCCTCAGTGGTGGTGTTCGCCGCCGGCATCATCGGCCTGGTCAACGGGTTCATCCTGTACGGCGGCACCGTCATCTGCGGCACCATCGTGCCGCTGCAGGAACGCGGCAAGCTCATGAGCGTGCTCTACATGTGCGCCTACGCGGGCACCGTCCCCACCGTGGGGCTGGGCTACCTGAGCGACGCCATCGGCCTCACGCCAACCCTCACCATCTTCAGCTGCATCGCCGTCGCGATCGCCCTGTTCGTGGTGATCGTGGGGATGCGGCTGTTCCGGGAGGTGGTGCCCCACGTGGAGGAGCCGCCGCCGGCCGTCCTGCCCGCCTGAGGCGCTCAGCCGGCGTCGCGGCTCACGGGCACCGGTTCGGGCTCGGCCACTGGCGGCGCCGCGGGGCGTGCCCGCACGGCGAGCAGCAGCGGCAGGATCGCCAGGCCCACCACGCCGCCCACGATGGACAGCGCGGCGAAGCTGGTGCTCGCCACCATCACCCCGCTGCCGAGGCCACCGGTGGCGCCGGCCAGGGCGAGGGCCACGTCGGCGCCGCCCTGCGTGCGTGCGCGGCGCTCCAGCGGCACCGAGTCGGTGAGCAATGCGGTGCCGCCCACGATCCCCAGATTCCACCCCAGGCCCAGCAGGATGAGCGCGACGGCGGTGGCCGGCAGGGACTCCGGCGGAGCCAGGGCGGCCACCACCCCGGCGGCGCCCAGGGTCATGCCGCCGGCGGCGATGATGGGCATGCGGCCCAGCCGGTCCACCAGGTTCCCGGTGATCGGCGACGGCAGGAACATCGCGGCGATGTGCAGGCTGATCACCAGGCCGGTCGCCGACAGCGGCTGCCCGTGATCGCGCATGTGCACGGGCGTCATGGTCATGATCGCCAGCATCACCAGCTGGCTCACCACCATCACCGTGGCCGCCAGCCGGACGTTGCGCGGGTTGTGTGCCACGGGCACGACCGCCGGTGCTGTGGTGACCTCCGGGGTCAGCTGCGCCCGGCGGGCGAACAGCAGGGGGTCGGGGCGCAGCATCACCCCCACGATCACCGCACCCACGGCGTAGGCCGCCGAGGACAGGATGAACGGGCCGGCGAGCTCCCGGATCCCCAGGTCCAGCGCCACGCCGCCCATCACGTCCACCATGTTCGGGCCGATCACCGCGCCCACGGTGGTGCCCACCAGCACGAGGCTGATCGCCCGTCCCCGCTGGTCGGGACGGGCCAGGTCGGCGCCGGCGTACCGCGCCTGCAGGTTGGTGGCGACACCGGACCCGTAGAGGAACAGGGACACCAGCAGCAGCGGCACGCTGTCGATCGCCGCCGCCAGCACGGTCCCCAGGCCGCCGAGCGCCCCGGTGGCGAGGCCCAGCATGAGGCCGAACCGGCGGCCGGCACGCTGGGAGATGGCGCCCACCAGGAACGCGGCCAGCGCGGAGCCGGTCGTGAACAGGGCGGCGGGCACACCGGCATAGCCGGTGCCGCCGATCATGTCCTCCGCCAGCAGTGCACCCACCGAGACGCCGGCCCCGAGGCCCGCACCGCGGCGAACAGCACCCGGAGGGTGCGACGCTGCACCGCCTCGCGCTCCATGGCGGCGATGCTAGCGGGCGGGGTGGGTCAGCAGCCCAGGGCGTCCCGCAGCGTCCGGCATGCCTGCGCCATGCGGGGCGGCGACAGGGTCGCGATGCGTCGCCGGAACACCTCGCGGGGCAGGGTGTGCAGGGTGTCGAAGTTCACGACGCAGTCGCTGGGGACACCATCATCGGCCGCCGTGAGCGGCAACTCCGAGATCAGCCCGCGCGTCGTGCGGGTGAGTGCGGCGACCACCACGGACCCGATGCCGTCGGCCACCGGATCGCGTGTGAGCACCAGGACAGGCCGGTCGCCGCCGGGGGTGGCGGCGAACCAGATCTCACCGCGCAGCATCCGACCAGTCCGACCACTCCTCCGCGGGGCCCCAGTCGGCGACGGTGCCGAGCGCCAGCTCGCCGTCAGTGAGCGGCATCCGGTTCCATGCCTCGATGTCCGCCTCGGCGGACAGCCGCACCAGGTGGGCGCGCAGCGCGTCGCGCAACAGCTCCGAGCGATCCACCCCCAGCCGGTCGGCCCAGGCGCGCACCGCCGCCGCATCCCCGTCATCCACGCGGAAACTCACCATGGTCGTCATACGCTAATGATTGCATGTATGACACACGCGGCTCAACACGCATGCGTGTGAACCGTGTGACGAGAACGCGCCCGGGGTGCCGGCCGGTGAGGGCCGGCACCCCGGGGCGGGTCGCCGCTAGGCGGTGACCTCGACCTCCGCGAACTGCATGCGGTGGAAGCCCAGGTCCCACGGGTTCGACCGGAGCCGGGTGCCGGTCACGCGCACGTACCGCACGGTCTGCTGCGGGAACGTGAAGCGCTGCGGCGCGGCGGCCGGCCGCGCGTACCCGGTGCGCGAGGTCACCGTCGTCCACGTCGCCCCGTCGGCCGACACCTGGATGGTGAAGTCCACCGGGAAGCCGTAGCCGGCGTTCAGGCCGTCGCTGCGCGGGTGCAGCACCACGGCGCCGGCGGGACCGTTGAGCCCGGTGTCCACCTGCACCCACTCGGTGTGCGCCGCCAGCAGGAGGCTGTTGGTGCTGGACCAGCCCATCGAGACCAGCGGCCGCGAGACGGTCTCACCGTCGATCACCTTGTTCAGGTTCCAGTCGATGAGCTGCAGGCTGCTGCTGGCCGTGGCGACCTTGGCCGGGCGGCGGGCCGGCATGCCGGTCGCCTCGCGCACGATGTCGTCGAAGCCGAAGCTCGTCGGCAGGCTGAACTGCGGGTTGTTGAGGATCGAGTCCGGGTCGGCCTTCAAGAGGCCCACGAAGGTCTCGTTCACCATGCGGGAGCCCACCGGGCCCAGCCGCAGGCGCTTGGTGTCGCCACCGATGATCCGCCCGCCGAAGACCACGAACGACTGGTTCACGGACTCGGCGAACAGGTAGCTCCACAGCGGTGCGTTGCCGGCGAACGCCGGGGAGACCGCGGTGAGCGCCTTCACGGGTGCGCCGACGCTGAGCGCCGGACCCACCACGATCTGGTCGTCGCGCAGCGGGGTGAGACCCATCGCCCGGGCGACGGCCTGGCCCGAGGGGAGGCCGAGCTGGCGTCCCCGGAGCAGGTTCCGCACCGACAGGTCGATCGGCCCGGTGCCCGCGGCGCCGCCCGGCAGGATGCCCAGGGCCGGGACCAGGGAGTTGTCGAGCTTGTACGCCATCTGCGGCGTCCGCTCGGTCATCTTGAACAGCAGGTCCCAGTCGAAGCCGAAGTTCGACGGCGCGGGCTGGAAGCCGGCGAGGTTCCGCGTGGGATCGAACGTCCCGTCGAAGATGGGCAGGTCCTTCACCCGGTCGTTCACCACGTAGTCGTTGCGGACCATCGTGTGCCAGCGGTAGGCGGCGGTGGAGAACTCCACCGGCATGCTGCCCTTGCAGGTGTCGTACAGGTTGAGGTTCACCGTCCACGACGACGGCCCGCGCAGCGCGACCGAGGCGACGGCCGCCTGGCTCGACATCTGCGGCAGGAAGTCGTTGACCACGGCCCACTGGTACGACCAGGTCACCTGGCGGCGAGCGGCGGCGAACACCTGCGACGCCGACCACGAGGGGTTGGCGGCACGGATCTGCGCGGCCTTGCGGTTGTGGTAGCGGGTGAAGATGGAATGCAGGCTGCCGACGATGCGGTTCTCGTCGTTGCGGTCGTCGCCCAGCACGGCACGGCCGGCGCCGTCGCGAAGCACGTCACGGGCGCCCGGGTCGGTGACCGCGCCGCTGAGCGGCCGGCCGAGCTTGAGCGAGTAGCCGTCGGCCTCGTAGAGCTGCGGCGAGCCGGCCGGGCCGGCGCCGTAGACGCTGTCCAGGTCGAGCGACGGCGTCCGGACGTTCCGCAGCGTCGCGGGGTCCACGATGGTGGTGAGGTCGTCCGGCCGCGGGTCGAGCGTGATGTCGTGGTCGATGAACTGACCGGCGTAGGTGTAGCCGGCCGGGATGTCGCTCTCGTCATCCGACTCGGTGCCGCGGACCGTCTCCAGGTGATTGAGCTCCGTGGTGGCCTTCCCGAGCGCCGTCAGGTCGGCGACCGAGTTCGGCGCCGCCGCGAGCGCGGGGAGCATGCGGCCGAAGCGATCGTTCACCGGGCACTGCCCGGCCGTCGCTGCGGCGTTGGCGGTGCCGGCCGCGACCAGCGGGACGAGCGTCGCGGTGAGCGCCAGCGCGGCGCGGAGGCGGTTCCGGCGAAGGCGATGCGGCGACCGTCCGCCCCGTGCGGGGCAGGCGCCGTCACCACCGATGACCTGCGTCATTGGCGTGTGTTTCCTCTATGTGCGGACGATGGGGGCCCCGGCGAGGGTCGGATTCCCAGGCCGTGAGGGCGGGGCCCACATGTGCGGGGTCGCCGCAAGGCTAACTTCACAGAATCCGCAGACTCCCCGTCCATATGGACGGGGCGAGTGAGGTGTTTCCGCTGGAAACGCGCGCGAATTGGGGTTCGGCGTCCAGAGGTAATCGATCCGGCCCGCGAACCAATCCCCATCCCGGCGCGTGACGGGATCGGGCCCCGCGACGGATGGGTGATATGACCACCACCATGCTCCGCCTCCTGGCCCTGCCCATCGCGCTGATCGCCCTCACCCTCGGCCTGTCGGCCTGCGGGGACGACGACTCCGCCGGCGCCACCGGCGACAACGCCGCGGCGGCCACCGCCCTGGAGATCTCGTACTGGGAGCAGGGCAAGGACGGCACCGCGAGTGAGCCGGCGCGGTTCACCGTGGACTGCGTGGACCCCACCGCGGAGGGCTGCCCCGAGCTGCTGGCCCTGGGCCCCGAGGTGTGGGCGCCGGTGCCCGACGACGCCGCCTGCACCAAGATCTTCGGCGGGCCGCAGGTGATGACCGTGACCGGCTTCGTGGGCGGGCGCGCCGTGGACGCCACCTTCACCCGCAGCGGCGGCTGCGAGATCACCCGGTACGACGCGGCGGTGCCGCTGCTGCAGCGCATGGCCACCCCGTTGGGTGGTACCGCCACCGCTCCGGGCGCGACGGGCTCCACCGAGCTGCGGCTGGTGTGGTGGCCCAAGGGGCCCGACGACCCGAAGGCGCAGACGGCGCGCCGCGAGCTCACCGTCACCTGCCCGGAGACGCCGGTCGCCACCGACAAGGACTGCCAGGAGCTGCTGAGCCTCGTCGGCACGGACGTGTTCGACGCCACGCTGGCGCCCGGCATGGTCTGCACCCAGCAGTACGGCGGACCCCAGACCCTCGAGGTGGAGGGCACCCTCGCCGGCCGCCCGGTGACGACCACGTTCACCCGGGTCGACGGCTGCCAGATCGACCGCTGGGACCGCGCGGCGGCGCTGCTGCTGCGCATGGGGCGCCCCTAGCCGGACCACGCGGGGCCGGCGGCTCGGACCGGGCCGCCTGGCCCCTGCGGGCAGCCGCATGTGAGGATGGCCTCCGTGGCCCGGCTCCCCCGCAGCGCCGCGGCCGTCCTGGTGACGGCCCTCACGGCGGTCCCCGCCGCCGCCGTCCCCACCCTGCGCGCCAGCGACGAGCGGGTGATCGGCGTCCGCTGCGACCGGGTGAACACCCTGCGGATCGACGCGCGCGGTACGACCGGCGTGGTGGTGCGCCCCGCGCGCGGGTGCCGCACCGCGGTCATCGACGGCGCGGCGCGCGTGACCGGCTTCCGTCCGGTGCCGAGCCGACCCGGCGTGTGGGCCGCGCCGCTGCGGTTCCGGCCGGCCCAGGTCACGCTCGGCGGGCGGCTGCTGGCGCCCGCCCACAGCCCCCGCGGCCGGGACGGCAACCCGTGGATCCCCGTGCGCGCCGCCACCGGTGCGGCGGTCACCCTGCCCGCCTTCCGCACCCGGTGCACCAGCTTCGCGGGCGCGACCCTGCGCGTGCGTGCCTCCCTGTACGAGATCGAGGAGGCGACCGTGACCGGGTCGGACGGGTTCACCGTCGACGCGGCCGGGTTCGCGGGCACCACCGGGTGGGGCGCGTACCTGGAGGGCCCGGAGTGCCTGCTGGACGAGCCGGGTGAGTGGGCGCACGACGGCACCCGGCTGCTGGTGCAGGCGCGGCGGGCCCCGGTGGACGTGCGGGCCGCGGCGCCGGGCGCGGTCATCGACGCCCGCGACGCCCGGGGACTTCGGGTGGAGCGCGTCACGATCCGGGGCGCCACCACCGGGATCCTCGCCGAGGACGCCCGGGGGCTCACCCTGGACCGTGTGCGCGTGACCGACGCGGCCGACCACGCCGTGAACGCCGAGTGCGCGGAGGGCGTGGTGATGCGGCGCTCCACGATCGCCCGCACCGGCAGGGACGGCCTGCACGTGGGCTACTGCGGCCGCGCGGTCACCGTGACCGGATCCTCGTTCACCGACGTCGGGACCGTGTCCAGCCCGCGCAAGAGCGAGGCGGCGGTGTTCGGCGGCTTCACCGACCGGCTCACGGTGACCGGCTCCACCTTCCGGCGCACCGGCTACATCGCCGTGCGGGGCTTCACCCGCGCGGTCATCGCCCGCAACCGCATCCGCGACGCCTGCGTGGTGCTGGAGGACTGCGGGGCGGTCTACCTGTTCGATCGGGAGGCCGTGGGGCTGGCGGCCCGCATCGAGGACAACCGCATCACCGGCGTGCGCGGGAACCCGTGGGGGCGCGAGCGCGGCGCGGGGAACTGGTGGCGGGACGGCCTCAGCATCGCCGTGTACCTGGACGACCGCAGCGGGGGGGTCACGGTGCGCGGCAACACGCTCGCCGACTACCAGTACGGGATGCAGCTGCACGGGGCGCGGGACAACCTGGTGGAGGGCAACCGGTTCACGGCTCGCGACTCGGAGGCCCACGTCTTCATGAACGACGACATCCCCGCGGCCCCCCGCATGGCGGGCAACGCGATCCGCCGCAACGTGTTCGCCCCGACCTCGGGATCGGTCTACAAGGTGCACGACCCCGACGGCCGGGTCGCGCTGCTGGCCACGTACTCCGGCAACACCTACGGCGCCGCGAACCCCTTCGCGGAGGTGGGCGACCTCGGGTCGGTGAGCCTCGCCCGCTGGCGCGCCATCACGGGCGACCCGGGCTGATCCCCATCCCGGGCGTTGCAGCGATGTGACGCGATGTCCGGGATCCCCCGGATGCGGGTCGAACGCGCCGGAACCGACCATTCCTCCCGGGGACGCAGAACGCGAGGGGAGAGCCCAGCATGAGCACGAGCATCGTCACGGACGCCGGTGTCGGCCTCGCCGCCAGCCCGCTGCCGCACGCCGACGGCGTGGCGCACCGCGTACGCGAGGACCACGCCTACATCCACCCGCAGCCCCGATTCGACCGGGCCGGCTGGTCCGGGTTCCACGTGACCCGCGGCGTGCTGCACGTCCACGACCCGGCGGCGATGGCCTGGCTGCCGGTGGGTGAGCTGCACGACCTGCCGGAGGGCCGGTGGGTGCGCGTGACCGACCACGACGGCCACCTGGCGGTGCCGTTCGAGCTGCGCCTGCACCTGGACGACATCGAGGTGCGGTGGCTGGGCGCCGACGGCGACCTGCTGCCCCTCGACGCTGTCGGCGCCGACCGGGCCCCGGACCCCGCGCGCTACGCGCCGGCGGCCGTGATGGAGCGCTGGCTGGCCTACGGCGGGTGGCAGCGCCTTCCCGTGTGGTGACCCGCAGGGTTTGGGTGGCGCCCGCCCGCGGGTAACACTCACCAGCACCCCGGGGGGCGGCCCACATCCACCCCCCGGCGCGTGCCGGCCGCCCCCGCAAGGAGATGGGATGGGAAGAATGCTGCGCAGGCTGATCGTCGTGGCCGCACCCGTGGTGTGGAGCCAGTACCGCAAGCGCAAGAAGCGGCAGGGCGGGACGTCAGCGCCTCCGCCTCCGTCTCGGCCGCGCACCTAGCCGGGGGCGCTGTGTCGCGCTCCTGACACGACGGGTGTCGTGGATGGGGCGGAACGGGAATCGGGGCCCATGAAGGCTGTGACGGCAACCACCCGTCACAGAGGAGACCCCGATGACCACCCCCATTCCCCCGGACGCGGCCCGCCACGGACCCAGGGCCCTGATGCTCGCGCTGGCCGGGCTCCTGCTCCTGCCGATGACCGCCGCGGCCGACCAGGCCGGAAGCGCGACCCGGGCCCGGCAGGCGGCGGCGTTGGATGCCGGTTGGCTCCACACGTGCGCCGTGACCGACGACGGCGCCGCCTACTGCTGGGGAAACAACTCCCGGGGACAGATCGGCATCGGCGGGTCGGCCGCGGACGTGCCAGCGCCGGTGCGCGTGCTCCTGCCGGGCCGCCGGCGGGCGGTGGCCGTGACGGCCGGTATCTCCCACAGCTGCACCATCCTCGATGACCACTCGGCGTGGTGCTGGGGGCGGGGCGATTCCGGGCAGCTGGGCGACGGCCGCGCGACGAGCTACCAGCCGACGCCCGTGCGCGTGGCCTTCCCAGACGGCACCGGGGTGCGGATGATCTCCGCCGGAGCCGAGCACACGTGTGCGGTCCTCGTGGACGGCTCGGCGTGGTGCTGGGGCGCCGATCTCTCCGGGGAGGTCGGCGACGGCGAACCGTACGAGCGGCGCAACAGCCCGGCGCGGGTCGACCTGCCGCCAGGACGGCGTGCGACGACGCTCTCGGCGGGCGACGCGCACACCTGCGCCATTCTCGACGACGGCTCCGCCTGGTGCTGGGGCCAGAACGCCGGCGGCGCGTTGGGCGATGGCGTTCCAGTGAACTTTCGGCCCGCGCCTGTGCCGGTGGCGCTGCCGACCGGAACGCGAGCGGTCGCCGTCGCGGCGGGCAGGGCGCACACGTGCGCCACCCTCGACAGCGGGGCGAGCGCATGCTGGGGCGACGACTCCCAGGGAACGGTCGGCAACGGCGCGCCGCTCGCTCCCTCGATGACGCCCGCCGACATCGGGCTCCCTGGAGGCGTCGCCATCACCTCCGCCGGCCACTCGTGCCTGGCCGCGCCGTACGCGACCCTCTGTTGGGGCGACGATTTCCACGGGCAGCTCGGCAACGGCCCCGACAGCGTCGACGACATGCCGGCGCCCGGCGCTGTGCTCGGCATCCCCGCAGCACGCGGCGTCGTTGCGATCACCGCCGGTGGTTTCGGGAACAGACTGCTCGAGGGCGGCCACACCTGCGCCGCCTATGACGACGGCAGCGTGTGGTGCTGGGGGGACGACCGGTCCGGGCAGCTCGGCAACGGCAGCACCATGACCGGCAGTCGCACGCGTCCCGACGACTCCGCGGCTGCGCTCCCCCCGGGTTCGCTTCCCGGATTCCAGGCGGACGTCTCGGTGTCGGCCGACGCGCCGCCCCGCCTGCTCGATGGGCGCGAGGCGCCGGTGACCCTGCGGGTGCGCAACGCCGGCCCCGACCCGGCGACCGGTGTGCGGGTGACCGTCACCGCCGCCGCGCTCACCACCGGCGATCCCGTCCCCTCCCAGGGCACGGTGGCCGGCGGGACGTGGGATGCCGGCACCATCCCCGCCGGAGGGGAGGCGACGCTGCGCCTGCCGGTGACCGGGTCCACGGCCGCCCCCGCCGCATCCGTCACCGCCGAGGTCACCGCCGTGGGCGCGCCGGTCGGCTCGTCGGCGGCCAGCACCGTCGACCCCGACTCCACGCCCGGCAACGGCGCCGACGGTGAGGACGACCGGGTCACCGTCGCCTTCACCGTGTCGCGGCCCGCCCCGCCGGTGCCCGGCCTGCCCGGAACCTCGGGCCGCCCGGTGATCGGCGCGGACTCCTCCCGCTGCACCAACCGCGTGCGGGGCACCCGCCGCGGCGAGACGCTCTTCGGTACGGCCGCGGCCGATCGCATCACCGCCCTCGGGGGCAACGACCGCCTGCTTGGCAGGGCCGGGGCGGACTGCCTGTCCGGCGGGGCTGGCCGCGACCTGCTGGACGGCGGGATCGGCAACGACAGCCTGGAGGGCGGCCCGGGCCGTGACGTGCTCATCGGGCGCGGCGGCCGGGACATGCTCTCGGGCGGGCCGGGCCCCGACCTCATCCTGGCGCGAGACGGACTGCGCGACGTCGTGCGCTGCGGCGACGGGCGGGACACCGCGGTGGTGGATCGGCGCGACAGCGCCGTGGGCTGCGAGGTCGTCCGGCGAGGTTGACCGCAGGAGCTCCGCGGTCAGCGCATGGCGCGTCCCCGATTCGTCCGGGGGCGCGCCGTGTCGTGTGCGTGACACAACGTGCGTCGCGCGGTGGACGGAACGGGATGGGCGTTCGACGGACCATGAGGTCAGTCAGTCACCCACTCCCGAAGGAGCCCCGAAATGGCCGCCCACCTCACCATCTCCCGCCGCATCGCCCGCAACCTCGCCGGAGCCGCCGCAGTCGCCGGCGCACTCGCGATCGCCGGGCAGGCCGCCGCCCTCCCGCCGGTGCCGCCGCCGGTTCCGCCGAACGCCCCGCCGGTCGCGCAGCTCAGCGTGAGCCCCAACCCCGCGGTCCTCCAGCCGGTCCTGGTCATCGACGACCGGCACGTCATCGGCCAGCTCGGGCTGCTCCGCGGGGGCACGGTCGTCACCTTCAACGCCTCGCGATCGACGGACGCCGACGGCAGCATCGTCTCCTACGACTGGGACCTGGACGGCAACGGCTCATTCGAGAAGACCACCACCACGCCCAACACGACGCGTCGCTACACGGCCCCCGGGGTCGTGAACACCAAGGTCCGGGTCACCGACGACGTCGGCGCCGCGCGGGTGAAGGCCGTCGACCTGACCATCCACAGGGCGCCCACCCCCAAGGTCACCGCCAGCCGCCTGGTGGCGCTGCCCGGCGACGCCATCACCCTCACGGGTGCCGGTTCCACCGACGACAACGGTGCGATCACCAAGCACGAGTGGGACCTGGACGACAACGGCACCTTCGAGCGCACCGGCGCCGAGGTGGGCACCAGCTTCGGCGGCACCTGCGGGTCACCGACACCCTGGGCGCCACCGCGGTGAGCAGCGTCTCCATCCGCGTCCACCGCCAGCCGACGGCCGACTTCGCGACCCGCCCGGTCACCCCAGGTGTGGGGCAGCTGGTCACCCTCGACGGCTCCCTCTCGGATGACGACGGCACCATCGCCCGCTACCAGTGGGACCTGGACGGCAACGGCAGCTACGAGACCGACGGCGGCACCACCAGCACGGTGGGCACCCGGTTCGCCACCGCCGGCCCCGCGAAGGTGGGCATCAAGGTCACCGACAACGACGGGTCGAGCGCCGAGACCACCAAGACCGTCCAGGTGAACCCCGAGGTCGTCACCACCGACACCACGGCTCCGCAGCTGAAGCCCGCCAAGACCCTCCTGCGCCTCAGGAACGGCAAGGTCGCCGTCACGGTCCGGTGCCCCGCCACCGAGTCCACCTGCGGCATCACGCTCAAGCTGCGCGGCACCCGCGGCGTCTTCGCCGGCCGCACCCTGGCCAGCGGCGCCACCACGGTGGCCGGCGGCCGCGCCGTCACCGTCAAGCTGGGGCTCACCAAGGCGGCCCGGGCGAAGGTCAACCGCGGCGCCGTCATCCGCGCCACGGCCGTCATCACCGGCACGGACGCCGCCGGCAACCGGTCGGTCACCCGCTCCGCGGTGAAGCTGAGCCGGTAGACCCGCCCTCCATCGCTCACCATGCGGCCGGCGCCATGCCGGCCGCATGCGTTTGGCGGGCGGATGCGTCCCGCAAAACCCCCCGCCCGGATTCGCGATTACGTCCGGGCGTGTCCATGGGTCCAACCATGACCCTGCTGCTGGGGCTGTCGGCGATCGCCGCGATGGCCCTGTTCGTCGTGCTCGTGCGGCTGCGCCGCGAGCCCGGCGCCCCGCTGCTGGCGGTGATGTGCGTGGGCGTCTCGGTGTGGTGCGTGGCCAACGCCATCCAGATCAACACCGGCAACGTCGAGGTGAAGCGCCTCACCGTGACGGTGTCGTTCATGTGCATCTGCACGATCGTCTACTGCTTCTGGCGGGCGGTGATGATCCGCGCGCCCTGGCCGTGGCGGGTCCCCGGCCTGTTGGTGAACCTGGCGGCGGCCCCGGCCATCGTGACCATCGCCCTCGCGGCGGCCACCGAGGCCCCGGGCCCGTTCTTTCGCGAGCTGCCCATCTCCGCCGACACCGAGCCGGTGTTCGGCCAGCCGGGCACGTGGATGCTCATCCACCTGCTGTGGGCCTACGGTCTCATGATCTGGGCGATGGCGGGCCTGTGGTGGCTGGTATGGCACGCCCCCGAGGGGCGCCTGCGGCACCGGGTGCTGTCGCTGGCGGCGGTCGCCGCGCCGCTGGTCGTGAACACGCTGCTCTCCACCGGGTCGCGTCCGCTGGGGCTGCACGACCCCACCCCGGTGGCGACGTTGCTGGCCACCGGGGGGCTGTTCTGGCTGGTGCAGCGCATGCGCATGCTGGACATCGACATCGGCCTGCTGCCGATCGCCCGGGACGTGGTGGTGGAGTCCATGACCGAGGGCGTGGTGGTGATCGACCGGCACGGCCGCGTGGTGGACATCAACCCGTCGGCGGCGGACCTGCTGGGCACCAATCCCTCGGCGGTGATCGGCACGGACGCCGCGGCGGTGGTCCCGGGGCTGCGCGCCGGCGAGGACCGGCCGACGTGGGAGTTCAGCAGCCCCGGCCGTCTGCCGGCCCGCACCGTGGAGGCGCGCATGGGCACCCTGCGCGACGGCACCGCCGGCGGCCTGGTGCTGCTGCGCGACGTCACCGAGCAGCGCACCGCCCGCGCGGCGCTGGAGCTGAGCCTCTCCCGGCACGAGCACGCCTCACGCCACGACGCCCTCACCGGGCTGCCCAACCGGGTCCCGCTGTTCGGCCAGCTGCGCACGTCGCTGCGCGACCGCCGCGGGGTGACGCTGCTCATCCTCGACCTGGACGGCTTCAAGGCGCTCAACGACACGTTCGGGCATCGCGCCGGCGACCGCGTGCTGCGGGAGCTCGCCGTGCGCCTGCAGCACGTCATGGAGCCCGACGCCACGGTCGCCCGGCTCGCCGGGGACGAGTTCGCCGTGCTCATCCCGGACGCGGACCCCACCGTGGCCGGTGCCGCGTGCCAGCGCCTGCTGGGATCGATGTACGCCCCCTTCACGGTGGGCGAGACCGAGGTGTCGATCGGTGCGAGCATCGGGGTCGCGTTCGGCCCGGAGCACGGCGCGGACGCCGACGACCTGGTGCACGCCGCCGACGTGGCGATGTACCACGCCAAGCGCACCGCGGCGCGGTGGGCCGTCTACGAACCCGACCTCGACGGCCGCCGGCCGGAGCGGCTCATCCTGCGGCACGAGCTGCGGCGTGCCCTCGCCGACCACGAGCTGGCGCTGCACTACCAGCCGCAGGCAACCCCGGACGGGCGGGTGATCGCCGTGGAGGCGCTGGTGCGCTGGCACCATCCCGACCGGGGCCTGCTGGCCCCCGGCGCGTTCCTTCCGGTGAGCGAGGACACCGAGCTGATCTGCCGGCTCACCGACGAGGTGCTCGACATCGCGCTGGGCGACCTCATGCGCTGGACACGCCAGGCCCCGGGGCTGAGCGTGTCGGTGAACCTCAGCTCGCTGGACGTGCGCGATCCGGCGCTGCCCGACCGCGTGGCCGCGGCGCTCGGCCGGCACGGGGCGGACCCCGCGCGGCTCACCCTGGAGGTCACCGAGAACGCCCTGGTGGCCGCCGGGGACGGCATGACCCGTCTGGAACACGTGCGCGACCTGGGGGTGCGGGTGTCGCTCGATGACTTCGGCACCGGCGTGGGCCCGCTGGCGACGCTGCGGGAGCTGCCCGTGGACGAGCTGAAGATCGACCGCTCGTTCGTGGCGGCCATGGACCGTCCGCGCGAGGCGGCGCTGGTGGGCGGGCTCATCCGGCTGGGCCACGACCTGGGCCTCACCGTGGTGGCCGAGGGCGTCGAGTCGTCCGAGCGCGTCGCGGCCCTGGGGGACATGGGGTGCGACCTGCTGCAGGGCTACCACCTGGGCCGCCCGGAGCCGCTGGACCCGGACGGGGACCTGCCCGTCCCGGTGGGCGCCAGGGCGCTGGTCTGAGCTACAGCTCGGGCGCCCCGATGCGGTGGCGGTGCTCGCTGGCGAAGAACCCGGCGATCTGCTCGTTGTCGTACCCCAGGGCGAGCAGCACGATGAGCTTGATTCGGGCTTTGAAGGCGTTCAGGAAGGAGGCGGGGATGGCGCCGGCCTCGGCCAGGGTCTTGCCGCCGCCCTCGTAGCCGTACACCGGCAGGATGGCCCCGATGTCGGTGCGGGTGGCCAGCACCACCGGCTTGTCGGTGGCGGCGATCAGCGGCACCAGGTCGGGCGGCAGGTTGCCGACACCCAGGGCGGCGATCACCACGCCGTCGCTGCGGCGGGCCGCCTCCTCGAAGCCCTCGCCGCGCCAGCCGGCGTACGCGGTGAGGATCTCCACGCGCGGCGTCGCGTCCGGCGGGTTCAGCGCCAGGCGGTTCTCGGGACGCGCGAAGTACCGCAGCACCGGCCTGCCCTCGAGCGTGTCGATCCGGCCGATCGGCCCCGGGTACCCGCCGAACGCCTCCAGGGCCGTGGTGTGGACCTTGGTGACGGTGTGGGCGTCGAAGATGTCCCCGCCGAACACCACCAGCGCCCCGCGGCCGCGGGACTGGGGCTCCACCGCCACGTGGGCCGCCGCCCACACGTTGAAGGGGCCGTCCCAGCTGGGCTCCTTGGCGTGCCGCATGCTCCCGGTGATGACCACCGGCACCTCGGTGTCGAGGGTGAGGTGCAGGTAGAACGCGGTCTCCTCGAGCGTGTCGGTGCCGTGCGTGATCACGACGCCGTCCACCTCGTCGGCCAGCTCGTGCACCAGGTCGCGCAGCTCGTGCATATGGCCGGGCGTGATGTGCGGGCTGGGCAGCGTGAAGGGCTGCACCATGCGCAGGTCCATCCCCGACAGATCGGAGATGCGATCGGTCAGCAGGCTCGGGTCGGGCTTGAGCTTGCCGTGCAGATCCGGGCGGCTCCCGATGGTGCCGCCGGTCTGGATGATCGCGAGACGTGGGCGATGTCCGTTGGTCCCGAAGATGAAGATCAGGCTAGCGGTGTCGTCGGGTCAGCGCATCACCAACGGTATGGGCACCTGCTCTACGGGCCGCTCACGCTGAAGCCCCGCAGGGCCGTCGCGCCGCCCACCACGCGGACCGCGAGGACGTAGACGCCCGGCGGCAGGGTGACGCCGTCGAGCCTCCCCGAGAAGCGGATGCGGGCGGGTCCCGTCGGGAGGGTGCGGGCGATGCTGCCGCTCAGCGAGACCGTGCGGCGGCAGCGGGGCGCGGATCGCGGTGCGCGGCGCACCGCCACGCACCGCAGGCCGAGCCTGCGCCCCGTCACCGTCCGCCGCACCGTGACCACCACCCGCGCCGGGTCGCTGAGGGTGAAGGCGATCGTCCTGCGAGTGCCCGGCCGGGCACTCGCGGGGAGCACCCGCAGATTGCTCAGCTCGGCGACGGAGGCGCCGGTGGGGATGATCGGCGGGGCCGGCGTGGGGATGATCGGCGGGGCCGGCGGGGGCGGGGCGACCTCGACGGCGCCCATGTCGCAGCCGGCGCGTTCGGTGCGGAACCGGCCGCGCTGGTCGATGTTCCCGAACGGCAGGGCGATCTGGCACTGCGGGACCAGATCGATGGCCGCGCTGCCCTCCCCGGGCAGCATCGTGCGTGTGGGGCCGCCGTTGTCGGCCAGCGGACCGAGCCGGGCGTCGCCCCCGACCGCGCCGGGGCATGAGGTGTCGCCCGGCGTGACGAGGCTGAGCCGGGCGACCGGGGAGAAGGAACAGGCGGGCGCCGCGTCGGTGAACAGCGCGCCCGCGAGGGTCACGCCCGAGACGGCGTTGCCACCCGTGGCGCCGGTGCCGCGGAGGTTTCCCGAGAACGTCGCATGCGCCACGGTCGTCGCGGCGTTGGGCCCGAGGCCGCCGGAGATCGCGCCGCCGTCACCCCCGCCCGCGCTGCCGTTGCCGGATCCCGGCTCGCCCGCCCGGTTGGCGCTGAAGGTGCTGTTGGCGATGATGACGGTGCCGCCGAACACCGCGATGGCGCCGCCGGTGCTGCCCTGACCACCGGGGGCCAGGCCCCCGCCTCCGGCGCCGCCGTTGCCCGCGAGGTTCCCGGTGAAGGTGCTGCCGTGGACCGTGGCCGTTCCGGCCAGCACCAGGATCGCGCCCCCGTCGCCACCCCGGCCGCCCGGGCCCGGAGTCGTGGCGGAGGGACCGCCCTGCCCGCCGTCCGAGGACCGGTTCCCGTCGAAGGTGCTGTCCAGGACGATGAGCTCGGCTGACCCGCCGGAACTCGAGATCGCCCCGCCGCCGGCGCCGCTGTCACCCTGCGCGCCCGGCGGGACTGGCGCGGCGAGGCCCGACCGGTTGTCGGTGAACGTCACCCGGCGCGTGACCAGCCGCCCCGAGTTCCGCACGGCGCCCCCGAAGCCCCCGGGCCGGGCGCGGCCACCGCGCAGGGTGAGGCTGTCCAGCGTGAGGGCGGTCGTGGCGGGAACGTCGAAGATGCGGTCGAGGCCGTCCGCGTCGATGACGGTCGCCCCGGCACCGATGCCGAGGATCCGGAGCTCCTGCGCGGCGCCGACGTCCAGGTCGCCGGACTGGTTCCCGTCCTCGTCGCCCGCGACGCTGATCGTGTGGGTGCCGGGGCCGAGCACGACGGTGTCCGGCCCCGCCGTCCCGGACGCGCACCCCAGGTACGGGGCGGCGAAGCGCGCGGCGTTGAGGGCCTCGCGCAGCGTGCACTGACCGTCGGCCACGAGGCCGTCCGCCGTGGTGGTGACGGTGATGTCCGCGCCGGCCGCCGGGGCGGCGATGAGGAGGGTGGCCCCGAGGGCCAGCAGGAAGCGTCTGGCCAGCCTCATGACGCCGACCCTACGCGCATCCGTAGGGGCGGCGCCACCCACCTGGATGGCCACGGTTACCCGCGGGTAACCACCTCCCGTCCAGGTGGCAAGACTCGCCGCATGGGCGGCGCGCTCGGGACGCGGAGGTCGCAGGATGACGTTGCGGGCCTGGGAGAGGGGCCGTTGCGCGTTGACCCACGAAGGCACGGACCGCCGCAACTGCACGGAGCACGCACCCGTGAACACCATTCCCCGCCGCGGCACCGGGCTGCGCCGCGCCCTGACCGCCGGCCTGGCGGTCGGCATCACCCTCGGCATCGCGGCGAACGCGAACGCCGCCTTCCCAGGCGCCAACGGCAAGGTCGCCTTCCAGGCGATCACGCCCGACGGCGACGACCGAACCAACGACCTCACGGACATCTACGTCGTCAACCCCGACGGCACGGGCCTCACGAACCTCACCCAGACCCCAGCTTCGAGCGAGGGCGCGTCGGACTGGTCGCCGGACGGCTCGAAGATCGCCTTCGTTGTGAACTCGGGTGGTACTCCCGCGATCGCGTACATGAACGCCGACGGCACCGGCGTCACCACAATCCCTGGCACGGGGAACGCCGCGAGCCCCAACAGTGGCGTCCTGTCATGGAGCCCCGACGGCACCATGATCGCCTACTCGACCGCGATCCAGGGTATCCGGATCGTCCAGCTCGACGGGACGATCGTGCGCACCATCTCGCCCGCGGGCTTCAGTAACTTCGGCGGCGTCGAGTGGTCTCCCGACGGAACGCAGCTGGTGTTCGACGCGCGTCCCGACGACCCCACGCCTCCGGAGATCTTCCGAATCAACGCCGACGGGACCGGGTCACCGACCCGCCTGACCAACAACACGACGTTCGACACGTCGCCGGACTGGTCGCCGGATGGCACCAGGATTACCTGGAACGACAACAATGACCGCGGGAACCCCGGTATCGCGGTGATGCCCGCCGACGACGGTGACCCGGAGACCCGGATCACCACGGCCGACTCGCAGAACTACCGGCCCGCGTTCGCCCCGGACGGGACGAAGATCGCCCACGCGCTCGCCGGCACCGGCCTGGATCGGACGCTCAGGGTCGTGAACCCCGACGGCACCGGCAACGCCGCCGTCGGCTCGGTGAACCTGACCGATCTGTTCAACCCGGACTGGCAGCCGGTGAAGCCGGTCGCCTCGAAGCCGATCGTGGTCAAGAACGTGGTGGATCCGCAGATCCGGGCGGTGACCGGGTTCGAGGTGCTGAAGTCGGCGAGCACGAAGGCCGGATGGGACGCCAAGGACGGGTCGCTGCGGGTGGACTACCGGGTGGAGGTGCGTCGCACCCTCACGCGTCGCGGCGCTTCCTTCGGGCAGGTGCAGGTGTCCAACCCGAACCCGTTCGCGGTGTCGATCTCGCCGTCCATCGCCCAGCCGGGCGCGACGTGCGACCTGGTGGATGCGACCGGGACGGCGCTCACCGGGCCGGTCACGGTCGCCGCCAACGGCGGGGCGACGTTCCTGTTCGCCTGCTCGGCGCCGGCGGTTCCGGCCGCGTCGGTGACCAGCACGGCGACGGTCGCCTGGTCGGTCAACGGCACCGCGCAGTCGCCGGTGTCGGATGCCAAGCAGCTCTCGTGGGAGGACGCGCAGGAGGTCACCGAGGGACCGACCTCGGTGAAGGTCACCGACACGATGTCCGGCAAGGCCACGAAGGTGCTGGCCGAGGACCTGAGTGAGCCGGCGATCTTCCGGTACCGCACGTTCATCAAGCCCGGGCAGAAGTGCCGCACCTACAAGAACACCGCCCGGTTGCTGCAGGGCAGCGTGCTGGTGCCGTTCGGGTCGGGGATCGGGCCCCTGCCCGAGCCGAAGGTGCTGGACGAGGACTTCACCACGGTGCGGGTGTGTCCGCAGGTCAAGGACGAGGACCCCTCGCCGAAGGATCCGCCGGTGGTGACCGTGGACAACGGTGACGGCGCCAAGCCCGCGCCGACCCGTCCGGTGGACAACCCGAAGGTCGACCCGATCACGGACCCCAAGGGCGGCCCGGCCAAGCTGCGGGTCACCAAGACCCCGTCGGTGAAGGCCACCGCCAAGGGTGGGATCGTGACCTGGGCGATCACCGTCAAGAACACGGGCAAGTCGGACCTGGACGATGTGGTGATCACCGATCGGCTCCCCAAGGGGCTGGTGGCGGTGAGCGACGCCAAGGCGCCGCTGCAGAAGTCCAAGCGCGGCAAGCGCGTGGTGAGCTTCAGCGTGGGTGACCTGCTGGTGGGTCAGTCGGTGACCATCCGGGTCGCCACGAGGGTGACCGGCCGCACGGGGCGGATCTGCAACGTGGCCTCGGCCACGGCCGACAACGCCAAGGCACGTGGTGTGGTGAGCTGCGTGCGGATCGCCAAGCCGGTGCCGGTGGCCGCCGAGTAAGCACAGCACAGCGGCATCGCGGGACCCTCGGGGGCGCTTCGGCGCCCCCGAGGCCGTTCCGGGGTACGTTCCCGGGATGCCGATCGACCTGCGCAGCGACACGGTCACCCGGCCCACGCCGGCGATGCTCGCCGCCATGACCGCGGCCCCGGTGGGGGACGACGTGTTCGGCGACGACCCCACGGTGAACGCCCTGCAGGAGCGCATCGCCGCGCTGCTGGGCAAGGAGGCGGCCCTCTTCGTCCCCTCGGGAACACAGGGGAACCTGTGCGCGACGAGTACCTGGTGGGGCAGATGGCCCACACCTACCGCTGGGAGGCCGGCGGCGGGGCGGTGCTGGGCAGCATCCAGCCGCAGCCCATCGCCCATCAGCCCGACGGCACCCTGGCGCTCGCCGACATCGCCGCGGCGATCAAGCCCGACGACCAGCACTTCGCCCGCACCCGGCTGCTGTGCCTCGAGAACACCCTGGGCGGGCGGGTGATGCCGATCGAGTACCTCACCGCGGCCACCGACCTCGCCCGGGACCGCGGGCTGGGGACGCACCTGGACGGCGCGCGACTGTTCAACGCCGCGGTCGCCATGGACGGCGACCCGTACGCGGGCGCCCGGGCGATCGCCGACCGGTTCGACACGGTGTCGGTGTGCTTCAGCAAGGGACTCGGCGCGCCGGTCGGCTCCGTCCTGGTTGGCTCAGGGGAGCTCATCGCCCGGGCGCGCCGCGTGCGCAAGATGGCCGGGGGTGGGATGCGCCAGGCGGGCATCCTGGCCGCCGCGGCGCTCCATGCCCTGGAGCATCACGTCGAGCGGCTCGCTGACGACCACGCCAACGCGCGGCGGCTGGCCGAGGGACTGGCCGGGCTCGCCGGCGTCCACGCCCGCCCGCCGGAGACCAACATGGTGTTCGTGGACCTCGACGGCGAGCGCCCCGGCCTGGTGGAGCGGCTCGCCGCCGCGGGCGTGCTGTGCACCGGCATCTACGAGCTGCGGCTGGTGACGCACCTGGATGTCACCGCCGCCGACGTGCACGCCGCGGTGGAGGTCCTGCGCCGGGAGCTGTGACGGGGTCACGCCGCCGGCGGCAGGTGGGCGTTGCGCCAGATGCCCTGGATGGTCAGGTACAGCGGCAGGCCGATGCCGATTCCGATCGCCATGACCGCAGCCAGGACGATCAGCACCACTCCGATTACCGTCATTTCGCGCTCCTCAGTGGTCGTGTGCGGGGTGTGGAACCACCGTAGGCGCGGCGGTGGTAAGGGGTCGTCCCGCTCCGCGTCCGGGGTCGGGCGGGGTCACCCCCGGGGTTCGTCAGGCCCCTCGTCGGCGTGGGCCACTCGCCTCCCGGTGATGTTCCCCCGCACATGGGGGGCGACCCCGAGGACGGGAGATCGCTACCATCCCCCGCCGTGGCTCACCGAGACGATCTCCGCAACGTCGCCATCGTGGCGCACGTCGACCATGGGAAGACCACCCTTGTCGACGCGATGCTCTGGCAGACGGGCGCCTTCCGCGCGAACCAGGACGTGGCCGACCGGGTCATGGACTCCAACGACCTGGAGCGTGAGAAGG